>Ga0082212_10001914_pt1 | contig 30586 bp, 22 predicted proteins | sample TergutNt197P3_FD_71548 | JGI IMG/M metagenome (GOLD analysis project Ga0082212, IMG submission 71548) | Neocapritermes taracua P3 segment gut microbial communities from Petit-Saut dam, French Guiana - Nt197 P3 | ecosystem: Host-associated > Arthropoda: Insects > Digestive system > Gut ...
ATACTCGGCCAACAGCTTGAGGAGATCACAAACGGTCACATCAAGCAAATGACTATACGCATGACGCTCGCAATCGGGCTTGGCGTCGCCTCTGTTTTGACAGTCGTGAAAATCATCTCACAGATAAATATCCTTTGGTTCTTGATACCGCTCTACGCGGCGGCGCTTATAATGATGAAATTTTCGTCAAAAATGTTCGTCGGCCTGGCTTTCGATTCGGGCGGCGTCGCGGCGGGCGGGCTGACGTCGGCGTTCCTTATCCCGTTTTCGCTTGGGATCGCGCAGGCTGTCGGCAACTCGACCGGAGCCGCGGGCGCCGCCGCTCCTTCGATCCTGGCAAACGGGTTCGGGATAATCGCGTTCATGTCGGTAATGCCGCTGGTCGCCGTGCAGATATTGGGTCTCGTCTATAAATGGCAGTTCAAGCGCTTGCGCGAACAGATAGAACGGCAGGAATTGTCTGAGCTCGACGCCCTGACGCACCGCAGTGAAGAGGAGTAATGATAATGGTATACAATGATGTCCCCCATGTTTTGCATATGGTCCTGATCGCGGGTCGGAACCTGCAGGACAAACTTATGACAGTTATCACAGAAAACGGGGGCCATGTCGTCAACGTTTTCTATGGGAAAGGGTCGGTCAAATCAGGCTTCATCATGGATATGCTCGGCCTTGTGCATGAAAAAAACAAGGTCTTGATCACATGCTTGATTTCAGACTCGGAAGCTGATACTATCTTTGACATCCTGGCTGCGGATTTTCACTTCGACAAACCGAACACAGGGATCGCCTACACCATCCCCGTGGAAAGCCTGTCATATTAATGATAAGTAACTGTTCAGTACACAATGATAAAAGGATAGGTTGAAATACCGGATATGGAAACAGATATGAAAGCGCTCTACATAATCGCAAACGCCGGCCATTCAGACGAGATCATGGAAATCATCCGGACTGCCGGCGGACTGGGCGGAACGATCGTCCACGCGCGCGGAGAGGGTTTGCACCATCACTCGTTCCTGGGGATCACCCTGGATCACGAGCAGGAGATAACCATCATAATAACCGAAAGCACCACGGCAGGGAAAATCATGGCTGAAATCGACGACAAGGCCGGGCGTGAAACAGATGTGCACGGGATCTGCTACGTGATGCCTGTGGAAAAGGCGATCGGGCTGCGCCGGAACGGGCAGGAGGAATAGCATCACAGGCGTTATGACCGGCTGCAAAAGAGGAAATTTATTATGCTGCAGAAAATCAGGAAGATCATATTTGCGGATTCAACGAAAAGTCAGGCTGCTCCGCATATATTTCTAGTATTGTGCGCCTACACAATAATAACGTCCGTATACACCGGGCTCTTCTTCGGCGCAAAAGAAATGGCGTTGCGTTTTATCCTCAGCCTTTTGATTGTCGCGATACACGTCGCCGCCGAACGGAGCCCCCTGAGTAAAGACTGGACGGCGTTTTTATCGCCGATCCTGATTGCCGTCATTTTGATATTCGGGGCTTTTATATTCAACGGCGACGGCTTGCTGTTCATATACCTGAGCTGTATCGCCATGATCTCCCTCACTTATTTTGCCGCGAAAGGCCTCGCGGCATATATCATCACATTTGGCGCGGCGACCGCAGTCCTGCTTTTCGTGTTCGGCATTAACCTGCTCGGCGAGGATTTTACGATGGTATACAACGCGATATCGTTCATCGCGTCCATGGGCCTCAACGCGCTGGTGTACTCATTTTGCGTATTTTGCATAAAACTGCTCGCCAAGGAAGAAGCCGCGAACAAAGCCAAGAGCGCGTTCCTCAGCACAATGAGCCATGAGATACGGACCCCGATGAACGCGATCTTAGGCATAACAGAGATACAACTGCAAAACGAAAAACTCGACGACAACGGCAGGGAGGCGTTAGGCAAGATCTACACGTCCGGCTACCTGCTGCTCGGGATCATCAACGATATTCTCGACCTGTCAAAAATCGAAGCCGGCAAGCTGGAGCTAATAACCGCGAAATATGAGATCGCGAGCCTGATCAGCGATACGGCGCAGCTCAATATGATGCGTATCGGCAGTAAACCGATAGAGTTTGAGCTCTATGTCGATGAAAACCTGCCCGCGCTGCTGATGGGCGACGAACTCCGCGTCAAACAGATACTCAACAACCTGCTCTCGAACGCTTTCAAGTACACTTCGGAAGGTACCGTAAAACTGTCGGTATCGACGGAAACGACCGAGGGCGCTGCGGACAAGCCGGTGCTGGTCATAAGCGTAAGCGACACAGGTCAGGGGATGACGGAAGAGCAGGTAAGCAAGCTTTTCGACGAGTATTCCAGGTTCAACATGGAGGCCAACCGCACTACCGAGGGGACCGGGCTCGGCATGAGTATAACCCGGAACCTCATACGCCTGATGAACGGCGAAATAATCATAGACAGCGAACCGGGCAGGGGCTCCACGTTCACAGTCCGCCTGCCGCAGGGCAAGATCGGCGACGATGTGCTTGGCGCCGAACTGGCCGAGAACCTGCATCTTTTCCGCACGAGCAGCAGGGCGCAGATGAAGCGCGTCCAGATCAAGCGCGACTATATGCCCTATGGCAGCGTCCTGATCGTGGACGATGTGGAAACGAACATCTACGTCGCGAAAGGACTTATGACTCCGTACGGGTTGAAAATCGACTCTGCCGGCAGCGGGTTTGAGGCAATAGGTAAAATCAAAAGCGACAATGTCTATGACATTGTTTTTATGGATCACATGATGCCGCAAATGGACGGGATCGAAGCGACGCTGAAAATACGGGCCATGGGGTACTCGCAGCCGATCGTCGCGCTGACCGCGAACGCCGTCGCCGGGCAGGCGGAAATATTCCTGGGCAACGGTTTTGACGACTTCATATCAAAGCCTATCGACGTCCGCCAGTTGAACACCGTGCTCAATAAATTCATACGCGACAAGCAGCCCCCGGAGGTCCTCGAGGCTGCGCTGCAGCAAGCCGCCGCCGGCGCAGGCGGGACACAAGGGACCGGTTCTCTTGTGTCCGGGGAACACGACGGGACAGCTCTTTTGCCCGAAGATCCAAATAACTCAGGAGAACAGTCCCCTTGTGCTCCCGCGCTCGACCCGCAATTTGCCGCTATTTTCGCAAGGGACGCGCTGAAAGCCCTCGCGGCGCTCGAGGAAATAAGCGAAAAAGGCGATTACAAAGACGAAGACGATTTGCGCACTTACATAATCAATACGCATGGTATGAAGAGCGCGCTTGCCAATATAAAGGAAATGGAATTATCCGGCGTCGCCATGAAACTTGAGGCCGCAGGGCGAGAAAAAAGGTTTGAGATCATTATGGAGGAAACGCCGGCGTTCCTGGCGTCGCTTCGCGCGTTCGCAGAAAAGCTCGTACCCGGACGCGGGGAGGATGACGCCGGCGGCAGCCCGGCAGCCGATGAAGACCCTGCGTTCCTGCGCGAAAAGCTGCTTACGATAAAAGCGGCGTGTGAAGAGTATGACGAGGGCGCCCTGGAAGCCGCTTTGTCGGATCTAAAGGAAAAAGCATGGTCTCAAAAGACAAATGGATTACTCGACGCTATCGCCGAACACCTGCTCCACAGCGACTTTGATGAGATCGTGGAGTCTATAGGGCATTTTTTGGAACAAACGAGCGCATGAAACAGGCATTGTCTTTTTTTATTGCTTTATGAACGAAAATGTTGTATAATAACCTTTGATTCCACGTCCCCGGACGAAAGAACGGACTTAACAGTATGAAGCGCGTATCCAGTATATTTTTAGCGGCATTGATCCTGATCTCCATTGCCGGATGCAAAACGGCAGTGGAGAAAACTTCGCTATTGGATTCGATAAAAACATACAGGGATATCCCGGACGTGACCCCGGCGGAGATCGACGCTATCGAAGCGTTGAAGTCCAACCGGGATGAGTTTATATACGGCGCTATGCTTGCGACGGAAGCGTTTGAATTGATCGACGGAACCCTCGCCGGTTTTTCAAAAGAGTTCTGCGACCTGCTGACCGGACTGTTCGGCATCGACTTCGTCCTGAAACTATACGACTGGAACGTCCTGATAGACGGCCTCGAAGCCGGAACGATCGACTTCACCGGGGAACTGACCGCGACGGAAGAGAGGTTGAGAACCTATAGCATGACGCCTCCTATCGCGGAACGTATGCTGAGGATATATACGCTCGCGGATTCCGGTATAAAAACCGAATCGGACGTGAGCGGGTTGACGATCGGGTTTTTGGCTGATTCGGTAACAGCGAAAACTATTCTTTCAACATACCATATGTCCTTTAGGAGAGTCGCTGTGAACAGTTATGATGAAGCAGCGGAAATGATATTAAGCGGGAAAATAGACGGTTTTGTAGCCGAGGGGGTTTCCGATCCTGTTTTCAGCGGATACGGCTCAATCCGTTCCCAGATATTCTTCGCGATGGTACACGCGCCGGTTTCGATGACAGCTTTCAACCCGGAACTTTCCCCTGTGATTTCTGTGATCAGCAAGTATATCGAAGCCGGAGGAATAGACAAGCTGTATGAACTCTATAAAGACGGGGACTTCGAATATTCAAAAAACAAACTGATCCAATCGTTCACTATAGCTGAAAGAGCGTATATCGACTTTTCAAGGGTACAGGGCGAGTCGGTCGCGGTGGCGTATGAGCACGACAATTACCCCATAGATTTCTATAATGAGAAAGACGGCGAGTACGAGGGAATAGCTATAGACGTCCTTAATGAAATAGGAAAGCTCACCGGCTTGACGTTTGAGCCTGCGGTTTCAAAAACCGCGACATGGGCGGACATATACGAAGGGCTGAATAAAGGCGAGATCCATATGGTGGCGCAGCTCCTGTTCTCCGAACCGCGCCGGGATCATTTCCTATGGAGCGCTACGCCATATGCCTGCACTTATTACGCCCTGATGTCAAAATCGGATTACCCGAACCTGGAGCCTTACCAGGTCGCCAAGATACCTGTGGGCGTCATGCGGGAGTCCGGTAAATTAGATGTGTTCAACGAGCTATTCCCCGATCACGCGGAAGTGATCGAGTACAATACTCAGTTTGAATGCCTGGACGCGCTGGAGCGGGGCGATATAGATCTGCTCATGGCGTCGGAATACATGCTTTTGACGCAAACCAGTTACCGCGAGAAATCCGGTTTCAAGATAAACATAAAGCTGGACGTGCCGCTGGAATCACATTTTGGTTTTCGCAAGGAAGACGAGATCCTGTGTTCGATCATAAGCAAAGCGATGCTGTATGTTAATACGGAAATTATTGAGATGAGCTGGACGGGCCGCAATTTCGATTATTCGAAACGCCTTGCGGAGGAAAGCGCCCGCTCCCTGACGATTTTCCTTATAATCATGGGCGTGGTCCTTGCCGTGACAGTGTTCATACTTTTCAAAAATATAAAATTAAGCCAAAAACTGAAAGATATGGCCCATAACGACCCCCTGACAGGGATATACAACAGGCGGTTCTTCATGGAGCTTGCCACGTTCCAGATGGCGCGTTCGACGAGGACGAGCATAGATTGCTTTATTATGATTTTCGACCTTGATCATTTCAAAGATGTGAACGACACGCACGGGCATTTAGCCGGCGACGAAGTTCTCAGGGAAGTCTCCAGAAGGGTGAAGAATACGATCCGCCCGTACGACGTCCTTGGCAGGTACGGCGGCGAGGAGTTCATCATACTTATGACCGACGTTGTTACTATCAATAAAGATAACGCGCTGCACGCCGCCGAACGCATCAGGCACGAAATATGCAAAACCCCTGTGGTTTTTGAAAACATCGAGATACCTGTATCGGCGAGTTTGGGTATCGCGTACGCGGCTCCGGTCAACGATCTGCCGGAAGCGATCAAGTTCGCGGACGAAGCGCTTTATACCGCAAAAGAGACCGGCCGCAACAAGGTTGTTTTTTACGGGGACCAAGATCCAAGCGAACACTAAATAAGTGTCTTTCTGAAAGGGCGGCGGCTCGCTTGCGAGACGCTGCGACCGAAGAATCTCAAACCCTTTACTGCAACGCATTGAGATTCTTCGCGGAGCTCAGAATGACACCTATTTCTGTTTAGCCGGTTTCTGCTTAGCCGGCGTTTTCCCTGCTTTCCGGCAGGTATTGGAGCAGCTTTTTTATCAAATCGTCGAAAACGAGCGGTTTTCCCAGATGATCGTTCATACCCGAATCAAAGCCTTTTTCAATATCCTCTTTAAATACGTTGGCGGTCATGGCAATGATCGGGATCGCCCTCGCTTTTGGCGTATCCAGCGCGCGGATACGCCGCGTCGCCTCCAGCCCGTCCATCTCCGGCATCTGCATATCCATGAATATAAGGTCATACTTATCAGGCGACGCGGTAAACATTTCGAGCGCTTTGACGCCATCCTCCGCGCAATCTATTTCTATTTCCGTCGGTTCGAGCAGCGCCAGCACTATTTCGCGGTTGATTTCGACGTCCTCGGCAAGCAGCACCCGTTTCCCGGAAAAAATCCCGTCGATATCCCGCGGCGCTCCGTCAGCATTCAGCCCGCTCTCAACGGAGGTCTTTTCAGCCCGCTCCAAGCGGACCGTAAACGAAAAAACCGCGCCCTTGCCAAGTTCGGATTTCACAGAAATTTGACCGTTCATCAGCTCGACGATGCGTTTTGAAATAGCAAGCCCGAGCCCTGTGCCGCCGAACTTGCGTGACGTACTGCTTTCAGCCTGCTCAAAAGACGTGAAAAGGCGGGCCTGCTGCTCGGGGCTGATCCCGATACCCGAATCCGCGACTTCTACTTGTATGGTATACACTCCGCCGGTCTCTTCGAGAAGGCTCAGTTTCAGGGAAATCTTCCCGTACTCGGGCGTGAACTTGGCCGCGTTTGACAGAAGGTTTGTGATCACCTGCGAAAGCCGCTGATCGTCGCCGACAAGCGCCGGCGGGATCTTCGGGTCAAGGCTCACCGTAAGGCTCTGCTTTTTTTCATTGGTGCGGAATTCCATGACCCCCACGATGTTTTGGATCATTTTTTCAATGCTGAACTCCACGCAGGACAACTCCAACTTGTTTGCCTCGATTTTTGACATATCAAGGACGTCGTTGATGACCCCGAGGAGGTGCGAGGACGCGCCTTCGATTTTTTCAAAGGCGTAGTCCTTTTTCACGGTTTCTTTCGATGTTTTACCGATCATGGTCATGCCGATGATAGCGTTCATCGGCGTTCTTATTTCATGGCTCATATTCGACAGGAAATCGCTCTTTGCCTGGCTTGCCGCGCGGGTCTTTTCCAGAGCCGCCTCAAGCTCCTGCGTCATTTCATTGCGCAGCATCGCGTTTGCGATCAGTAAACTGCCGGAACGCAATATCGACTCCTCGTTTGCGGTAAACAGCCTTTCCTTGTGGCAGTCGTCAAAACCTACGAAACCCCAAAACTCGTCGCGCAGGAACACAGGCACGACCAAAATGGATATTATCCCCTGAGGCGTCAACTGTTCCTGCTCTATCGCCGACATGTCGCGCACCAGGCTGTTGACGCATTCGCCGTTTGAGAGTTTCCCCTCCCATCCGGGAATGTTGTCCTCATAAGAGATGTCGATAGTGTACTCGGTCCCCTGCTGGGGCTCCGAACCCTCGGACCATTCGTAAAGCTGAGTGCAATGCAGTTTCCCGTTCTCAACATGGTTTTTCCATATATACACGCGGTCGGCTTCCACCGCGCGCGCCATCATGCCCATGCTGCTCCATAAAACGCTTTCAAACTTGTCGACCTCAGCCTGAAGCAGCAGCGTCGTCGCGTTGTTGACCGTACTTAGCAAAATATCGCGCTGTTCGATATCCCTCATCATTCGGTTATGCTCGCGCAGATCGCGCGCGAACCCGGTGATGACAAAGTTACCGGAATATTTCACCCGCACCAGAGTGATATCCATCGGTACGGGCGTGCCGTCCGGCAGCCGGTGCACCCAGCTAAAAGTGGACATACCGGTTCTAAAGGCCTCCTTGAGAAACTCTTTATAAACCTCCGTGGAGCGGCGGCCGTCCTGCAGAAACTCAGGTGAAATATCGTCGAACCCCCCTAAAAACTCCCTTTTGCTGCCGAACCGGAAAAACCTGACTGCCTCTTCATTGCACTCGATCACATTGAATTCCGAGTCCCACATTGAAACGCAGAAAGGCGTCGCATCAAGCATTATGCGCATGCGCTCGTCCGCCTCACGCATCTTTTCCATCGCCGCCAGCTGTTCACTAGCGACCTGGTTGATTTCATGCTCCGCCTTTACGTCATCCTTTGTCTTGAAAATACAATTGTCCGGAATATTTACGCCAAGGGCGATTTTCCTCGCCATGTGGTTGCATGTTTCCGAACCGCATGCGCCGCAATCGACATTTTGCTTTTCATAATCGTCCTTGCCCAGCTGCTCAAACGCGCCGCTGATGTCAGCTTCCGTTATTCTCGGGAACTCAGTGAGTATGGGGTCATATGCCCGGATAAAATGCGAGGGGTCAAGTTTTTCGTCGTACGTCCTGTAAACCGACTCATAATACTCCATGCTGCGGTTGGCTGTCGCCGCTTTTCTGTTCTCATGCATAACGCTGTCGATTTCAAACGAGCTTTTTCCGCGCGAACAGGCAGGCCCCACATTACAGCCTTCCCGGCAGTTAAGGACGTCGAAAACATCCGGCAGCCATTCCTCGGGGGTGTTTGCGTATGTGTCCAGGCTGTCATACACAGAATAGCCTTCCGCTTTCGATATACGCAGTTTTTTCCCGGTAAAGAACTCGATGTTTTCCTTAAGGCCGCCCGGCATCGGGAACAACGAGCCCAGGCCGCTTTCGTGGTGGTCGAATCCTGTTTCCGTCTCCGGCAGTTCTATCCCGTTTGAAACAAGGTATTCGAGGATCTTCGCGAATGTTACATTGTACTCCGCGAGCCCGGTACGTTCAAACTCGTTTATCTTAGCCAAACATGGCGAGACCGCGGCGATATTGTCGCTTATTCCCTCGTACTGTTTCATGTAAATTGAAATACAGGCCATCGGGCTGTGGACCGGGGAGAGGTCTTTCAGCAGATCGTGCCTGTACATTTCGCAATAGGAGACTATGGCCGGGCATGGCTGGGTAATAAGCCGGGAGCCTGTCCGTTCCAGATAACGGATATATGACCAGATGCATATATCAGCTCCGAGCGACACATCGTATATCTTTCTGACTCCGAGTGTTTTCAGGTAAGTGAATAATCTTTTATAGTATGGAATATTTGTTCTGATTGACGGGGCTGCTATAAGCGATATGGGGACGCCTTGCGACAGGTCGCGGAAGAAGCGCTCTGTGTCGTCTTCATACAGCCTCGCTTCGTGTTTGCACGCGGAAATACAGCGCCCGCAAGCGATGCATTTCGTTTGGTCGACCCTGACTTTGATGTTCCCGTCTTCGTCCTGATATGTTATATTCGCCGTTTCCATCGGGCACTCGCGCACGCACCTGTTGCAGCCCGTGCACAGCTCATCTTTCGTTTTGACGATTTCTTTCACGCGTCCGCCGACCCTCCCTCAGAGCATCTCCGTGTAAGCATAATACAAAAACCGCGAAAGTGCAATGACCACGCATGTTTTTTATACATTTTTTTCACAGTTTTGCACAATTATTTTTCTATGCTGATGAATATTCATCGTTATATCGCATAATGCTTGACTTTTTTCAACATTTTGAATTATACTGGTTTTTGGGAACAAGTTGTTGGAAACACGCTATTATTTTCATGTATAAAAGGAGAATGCAATATGACCAGCAGGCAGAAATTTTTCCGCTGTGAGCACTGCGGCAACATGATCGGGCTTATCGACGACAACGGGGCGCCGCTTGTTTGCTGCGGAGACGAAATGACCGAGCTCGTGCCAAACAGCACAGGGGCAAGCACAGAAAAGCACCTACCTGTAGTGACTGTCGAGGGCGGCGTTGTAAGCGTGTCGGTCGGCAGCGCGGCTCACCCGATGGAAGCGGATCATCACATTTCATTCGTGTATTTGGAGACTAAGCTCGGCGGTCAGCGTAAGAATCTGAACGTCGGCGAGGCTCCCGCCGTGAAGTTTGCCCTCGTAGACGACGCCCCGGTGGCTGTTTACGCTTACTGCAACCTGCACGGTATTTGGAAAACGGAAGTGTAGTTGGTATTAATACTGTTATTACTGTTCAGTGCCTTGCGCTCGGAAGACGTTTATTTGCTTCCGATGCGCTCAGAGTTTACATCCATGGCGCACACTGATCGCCGCTCCGCATCCATGCTCCGCTATCGGAATCAAATAAACGTCTTCCTCACCGGCACTGAGTAGATACCCCCTGACCAGAAATCCTTACTCTTGGAAAGGCACACGAATTTTTCAAACTTTTTTCTTGCAATATTTTTAATCTGTAGTATTATGTGATGGTGGCTGGATACGGACCCGACGCGTCGGGTTCGTATTCCGCTACCTTATAAACAAAAAGTATTTCTTATTAGGAGGATTTGCTGATGGCACTGACAAACAACAAAATGGTACTTGAATTCGTCGAAGAGATGAAGGCAATGGTCGAACCGGCGCAGGTTATCTGGATAGACGGCGGGAAAGCCCAGATGGACACGCTCCGGGCCGAGGGGTTTTCAACCGGGGAGCTCGTCAAGCTCAATGAAGAAAAGTTGCCCGGCTGCGTTTATCACCGGTCGGCGCTCGACGACGTCGCGCGCGTGGAGGACAGGACGTACATTTGCTGCAAGGAAAAAGAGGACGCCGGTCCGTCGAACAACTGGATGGCGCCTTCCGAAGCTTACGCGATGGCTAAAGATATTTTCAAAGGCTCGATGAAGGGCCGCACGATGTATGTCATCCCATTCTCGATGGGGCCCATCGGCTCGCCGTTCGCCAAGGTCGGGATCGAGCTGACAGACTCGATTTACGTCGTACTCAGTATGGATATCATGACCCGCGTCGGCACTGCGGTACTCGATATGCTGGGCGACTCAAACGACTTCGTGCGCGGTATGCACGGCAAATGCGAGCTCGACGCGAAAAACCGCTATATTTTGCATTTCCCGGAGGATAACGCCATTTGGAGCTGCAACTCTGGCTACGGCGGCAACGTGCTGCTGGGCAAGAAATGCTTTGCGCTGCGCATCGCGTCGTATCAGGGGAAAACGGAAGGCTGGCTCGCCGAGCACATGCTCATACTCGGCGTCGAAAATCCGCAGGGTGAGACCTCATACGTCGCCGCAGCGTTCCCGTCGGCATGCGGCAAGACAAACCTCGCGATGATGATACCGCCCGACGGGTATAAATCAAAGGGTTATAAAGTGTGGACGCTTGGCGACGATATCGCGTGGATACGCGTAGGCGAAGACGGCGGCCTTTGGGCGTGCAACCCCGAAAACGGGTTCTTCGGCGTCGCCCCCGGCACGAATGTGGGCTCAAACCCGAACGCATTGCTCACCACGACTACGGATACAATATTTACGAACGTCGTCCTCACGGCGGATAAGACCGTCTGGTGGGAAAAAATGGATAAAAACCCGCCGCAGGGAGCGCTTGACTGGAAAGGCAACCCATGGGATCCCGCGTCCGGCGAACCCGGCGCACATCCGAACTCCCGGTTCACCGCCCCGGCGCGCAATTGTCCTTGCATCGCCGCAAACTGGGAAGACCCGAAGGGCGTGCCGCTGTCTGCCATCATATTCGGCGGGCGCCGCGCGAAGACCGCGCCTCTGGTGTACCAGTCGCGCGACTGGCAGCACGGCGTGTTCGTCGGCTCGATAATGGCTTCAGAGACTACCGCCGCCGCTGCGGGCGCAGTCGGCGTAGTGCGCCGCGACCCGATGGCGATGCTCCCGTTCTGCGGGTACAACATGGGGGATTATTGGCAGCATTGGCTGGACGTCGGCAAGACGGTAACTAAACACCCCAGAATATTCAACGTCAACTGGTTCAGGCTCGACGACGAGGGCAACTTCATATGGCCCGGATACGGAGAAAACTTCCGCGTCATCGACTGGATCATCAGGCGCTGCAAAGGCGAGGTCGGCGCGCAGGATACCGCGATCGGTTACATCCCGACGCCGGAGGATATCGACGTTTCCGATCTCGATTACGAGATCAAGCCGGGCAGGAAATTCGGCGCCGGGGATCTGGAGGATATCCTGAAAGTCGAAACAGATTACTGGAAAGAAGACCTTAAGTCTATCAAGGATTTCTATGCGCAGTTCGGTGATAAACTTCCGAAAGAGCTCGCGGGCGAGCTGGAGACGCTCGAGAAGAATCTGGGGTAGCGGGCAGCTCCGACGCAATGCAGAATGCAGAAATAGTGTGAACCGGAAAAGTGCTTGTAGTCATAATGACTACGAGCACTTTTTTATGTCGGGGTTACGGTTCCGGCTCCCTGCAGTGTAAAAACCGGCTGCAACAGTATATTGTACATAGCGATTGACGCCGAGGTTACAATTACACGCGCGTTGTTACTGCTTCGTAATCTCCTCGTAGTCAAGCTGTAAGCGTTATTATACAACTGTGATACATGCGCGAAACAACTGTGATGCAAGTGAAAATACAATATAAATATAAGCGCGCAAAGCGGGCGGAAAGCCGTTGCCGCAGCGAGCGGACTGCTACAGTTACAGGTCAGGGGGTATCCGGGAACCCGTTACATGCGACGGCGCTTGTGATTTTTCTTTTTTAACTGAGTACCGGGGTGGAGTCTGAGTGGTTTTTTCCAGCGTAACGTTCCTGTGTTTGTTCCTGCCCGTGTTTCTGGCCTTTTATTTTTTGAGCCGGAATATCACGTATAAGAATGTCGTCCTCGTCGCCTTTTCGCTGCTCTTTTACGCGTGGGGCGAGCCTGTCTGGGTCCTGGCGCTCATTGCCAGCGGGCTCACAGATTACATCTGCGGCCGTGTAATTGACATGAATCGCGGCGGCACAGGAAAAAAGGTCGCGCTGGCAGCCTCGCTTATTATCAACCTCGGCCTTTTGTCGACCTTTAAATATTCGGGGTTCATTATTTCGAACATAAACGCGCTTTTGCGCACAAACCTCCCCGCCCCCGGCTTCAACCTGCCGCTCGGTATTTCTTTTTATACTTTTCAGACGCTTTCATATACGATCGATATGTACCGGGGCAAAATCAAAGTTCAAAAAAACTTCCTGAATTTCATGTGCTATGTGACCATGTTCCCGCAGCTTGTAGCCGGGCCTATCGTGCGCTACAGCAGCGTCGGCGGCGATCTGGCCGACAGAAGAATCTCCATGGAACGATTCAGCGCCGGCATCACAAGGTTCGCGTGTGGTCTGGGCAAAAAAGCGTTACTGGCCAACCCTGCCGGCGCGGCCGCCGCGATGCTGCTCGCAGATACCGCGAAAATGACGACAGCTTCCGCTTGGCTTGGGATCGTGTTTTTCGCTTTCCAGACGTATTTCGACTTTTCGGGCTATTCCGATATGGCGATCGGCCTGGGTAAAATGGCCGGATTTGACTTCCCGGAGAATTTCAATTATCCCTACGAGGCCGTATCCATCACGGACTTCTGGCGCAGGTGGCACATTTCCCTGGGCTCGTTTTTCCGCGACTATGTGTACATCCCATTGGGCGGCAACAGGAAGTTCCAGATAAGGAACATAGCGGCCGTCTGGCTGTTGACCGGCTTTTGGCATGGCGCGTCCTGGAATTACATCCTGTGGGGCGCGTATTTCGGAGCTCTTCTGATGTTTGAAAAGTATTCGCTGCAAGGCGTGCTGAAAAACGTTCCGGTTCTGTTCACACGGGTTTACACGATCATCGCGGTTTTTGTCGGTTGGGGTTTGTTCTATTACACCGACCTTTCGGAGTTCGCGGCGTTTTTCAGGGCGCTTTGCTTCACCGGCGCCCCGCGTTCGGGTTTTCTCCCCGAATCTGTTTTGATCAGCCATATCTGGCTGCTGGTCGTGCTTGCCGTGGCGTCGACGTCTTTGCCAAAAAAAGCGTACAGGTTCATTTTTGAAGTTTTTCCGAAAATCAGCTTCACGGAGCCGGTTTTCGCCGGGGCTTGCATTTTTTCAAGCTTTTTTATGCTGTTGGGTCAGACATACAATCCCTTTTTGTATTTCAGGTTTTAGGCGCATTATACCGGAGACTTGGAGCGGTCACTGAAAAAAGCCTTTTCAAAGGCTCTGCATTTCGGAAGTTGAGGCATGGACGCCTCAACTCGCGAGTGGAACAGGATTGTGGCTCCGAGCGGCAAGGAATGCAATTTCAGTGACCGCTCCAAGTCTCCGGACAAAAAAACAAGGCGGTAATGGGAATATGACGGACATGATCGACGCGATAAGCATACTGTATAACAAAGGCAAGGAGAGACTCGCCAATGAGTTCTCTCCACAGCAATACCGAAACTTCCTGAAGAAAATCAATGTCCGGTTTTTTTGCGTCGTCATGTTTTTCCTTTTCGCGGTCACCGTTTTGGCGCCTGCCGATAGAAATGTTGAAACACTGGAGAACAGGGCGCTGAACAAGCTCCCCGAACTCAGCCTTCATACGGCTTTGAACGGGGAGTTTTCGAAGAATTTCGAGGGCTTCATAGCCGACCGCGTGGGTTTCCGGACGGATTTCATCATGATGTCGAAAAATGTCGAAAACGCGTACGGGGTGGCGATGAGGGAGGCGCCTGCCGTCTTTTTTTCGAGCAATCTCGCGAACAGGGGCGGCAGCGGCTCCGGGCCGGCAGACGGCGCGCAAGCGCAAAACGAAAGCGCCGCGCAAGCGCGGGGCGCGGGCGGAGCATGGCCGGCAGATGACTCAAACCCTGCCAGCGGAGGTACCGGCGGCGGCGCTGACAACGCGTTTTCAGGGCTGGACGCAGCGTCGCAGGGCGGAGCGCCGCAGCAGGGCGGAGCGTCACAAGGCGTTGCGGCGCAAAGCATTTCAACGCTTGGGGATGTAGAGCCTGTCAGGGCCGGGCCTCTTCTGGCTTTTCCGGACAGGCTGATGGAGCTTTTCGGCTACAGCGAGAGAGCGTGTATCAGGTATGCCGAAGTGGTAAACAGCTATGCGGAAGCGCTTGAAGGCAAAGCGAGGGTGTTCTCGCTGGTCGTTCCGACAGCAGTAGAGTTTGTCAGCGAACAGTTCAGGGCGCTGTCGGATTCGCAGTATGCGGCGATCAGGACGGTCAATGAACATTTAGAAAGCGTGTGCTCCGTGGACGCATACTCTTATTTGCGCGCGCATAAAAACGAGTACGTATATTTCAGGACAGACCACCACTGGACGGCGCTCGGCGCTTACTATGCGTATCTGGCATTCTGCGAGACCGCCGGTTTCGATCCGGTCACGATCGATGAGTATGATAGTTATGAGCTTTCCGGTTTTTGGGGTTACCTGTACAATGTGCACCCCACAAGCGAGCTGCGGGAAAACCCGGACACGATAGTATACTACAAGCAAAAGGAGCCTGTGGAAGTCTCTAGTCCGCTCCATGTCGTTTACGGCAACGCGACATACTCGATTTTTATAGGCGGGGACAGCCCGATATATGAAATCGGCACTTCCGCCGGGAACGGCAAGACATGTGCAGTGATAAAGGATTCTTACGGCAACGCGTTCGTCCCGTGGCTGGCCCCGCATTATGAGAAAATACTCGTGTTCGACCCGAGGAGTTTCAAAGGTTCCGTCACAGAAACGCTTGCGGAATACGACGACGTCGATCTGATCGTTCTGAATTCCGTCTTTTCAGCCGGCTCCGGCGGCTTCAACGGACTGATAAGCGGGATCAGGTAAGGATATCCATGTTTTTAGTACCAATTGGATACGGATTTGGCGCAAGGCTGTTGTTAAAGCGGTTCAGGACGACAACGCACAGAATAATCCCGACGTTAGCGGCAATAGCAAACACCGAGGAAATCGTAAGGTTCGAATATGAAGGTAAGAACCGGGAAAAGGTATTGTAGTATTCCTGCGGTACGCTGCTGAATAGATACTCGCTTGTCAGACCCGATATGAATGCGGCGCTCAAAGTACTCAATATAGAAATCCCGGCGTTTATATATGTCATTACGGAAAACACCTTCACGCCCCGCAGCGGGACGAAAGAGTTGTAGATCATGCCTTTCCTGATCCCCGCGATGACCCCTCCCAGCAGGGCTTTATAATAGAAGATAAAGTATACTACCATGCCGACGCTGACGATCAGCAAAACGATTCCTAAAGCAATCATTATACCGGACGCGTTGTAATAATCACCGTATGTGAAGTTTGCCCCGATAAAAAGCGCGGCAATAATAATTAAAATCGCCAGCATCACCAGGCACGCGGAAACAAGCCCGATAATTATATGAACTTTAAACAGGGTCAGCGCGGATAATATCTTTTCCGGTATCGCAGGCTTTTTTGACGCCGCGAATACCAGCCAGAACCCTATCACCGGCAACGCTAAAATCGCTATTGACAAAATACTGAAAAGTTTGAAACTGACTATCTGCGCTAAAAGGTTCCCGGCTGTGAACAAGACGATCCCTGTCAAAAACAGGGTAGAACCGCCATAATTATGGAGTCTGGCTGCAAAGCTGTCCGGCGCCGCCGGAATTCCCTCCGCGTTTTGAGGGCTCGCCGGAAACCCGCCCGAATGTATCGGCGGATAACCCGGCTGCATCGGCGGATATTCCGGCTCCTGCGGATATTCCGGCTCCTGCGGATAACCCGGCTCCTGCGGATATTCCGGCTCCTGCGCAGTGTCGGGCGCAGCAGGAGTATCCCCCGGCTGCGGCTGCTGCTTCGATACGCCGGCGTTGGCCGGTTCCCCGCATACTCCGCAGTAACGTCCGCCTGTCAACTCGCTGCCACAATTAGTACAAAACATATTTTTACCAGCCTTTCACCGGTCCCAAGGAGCGCGGAATTTCAAATGACCGGCATTGTCGCTTTGAGCAACCTCTTTAATAATGAAGCCAAAGAGGTTGCTCAAAATCATATCCGAAGATCAGGGAGACAGGCGGATCGCTCTCCTGTCTCCCCGGCTTTCAACAATGATCAGCACTTGATCAGCACTTTTCCCAAATAGTCGCGACGCCCATGCCGCCGCCTATGCAGAGTGTAGACAACCCATACTTCACGTCGCGTTTCAGCATCTCGTGTATCAGCGTGACGATGATGCGGGCGCCGGACGCGCCTACCGGGTGCCCAAGCGCAAGCGCGCCGCCGTTTACGTTGACTATTGACATATCGAAACCGAGCTCGCGGGCTACCTCGACGGACTGAGCCGCGAATGCTTCGTTCGCCTCTATAAGGCCCATGTCGCCGATCGTCAGCCCCGCGCGCTCCAGCGCCTGCTTCGACGCCGGGACAGGCCCGATGCCCATAATCTTCGGGTCGACGCCGCCCTGGCCCCAGGATACGAGCTTTGCCATAGGCTTAAGGCCGTGCTTCTTCACCGCGTCGCCGGACGCGATGATTATCGCCGCCGCGCCGTCGTTGATCCCGGAGGAATTGCCGGCCGTGACGCGGCCGCCGTCGGGTTTGAACGCGGGCCTCAGCTTCGCGAGGGCTTCCATGGTCGTCGCGCGCGGGAACTCGTCCACTTTAAAATCGACCATTTCCTTTTTGACTTTTATCGGTACAGGCACGATTTCGTCGTCGAACTTTCCTGCCGCAATAGCCGCCGCCGCTTTATCCTGCGACGAAAGCGCGAACTCGTCGAGGTCCTCCCTTGTAATGCCGAACTCGTCGCAGATGTTTTCCGCCGTTATACCCATGTGGTAATTATTGAATACGTCCGTCAGGCCGTCGTGGACCATTGTATCGATGAGCGTCGCGTTACCCATGCGGGCGCCGTAACGCGCGGTCGGCACGGAATACGGCGCTGCGGACATGTTCTCAGCCCCGCCCGCCAATATTATTTCAGCGTCGCCCGCCACTATAGCGCGCGCGCCTTCGATAACGCTCTTCATTCCGGAACCGCAAACCATGTTGAGTGTGTAAGCCGGTACTTCGACGGGTATTCCGGCGCCGATCGAAACCTGGCGGGCAATGTTTTGGCCCAGCCCGGTCGTCAAAATGCAACCGAACATGACTTCGTCGATATCGCCCGGCGCGAGACCGGCGCGCTCAATAGCCGCTTTTGCCACGATCGTGCCCAGTTGCGGCGCGGACACATCTTTCAGTGTTCCGCCGAAGCTGCCGACTGCCGTCCGGCAGCAGCTCACTAGATATATATCTTTCATAATCGACCTCCAAAGTCTTAAATATTTTGTATGGTTAAATATACAGTACAAAAATGGTGAAGTCAATATAAAAGGTATCAATTTATGTTATTGACAAACAGCAGCGCCCGCAAATATACTGTTTGCGGGCGTCCGGGATATATGCCCGGCGTCTCTGCACCATGTCTTGCGGTTTCGGCGTTTATACGCCGGGAGCAGGACGGCGTCACTCAACCGATAAAGGGCGATCGCCTTGCGCGATCTATATTCTATTCAGCATAAAGGGGAACGGTAATTATGGATTTTAAACACCCGCCTGAGGATCAAGAAATCATTGATATGGTTCGCGATTTTTGCCTGAAAGAGGTACAGCCAATAGCGGCCAAACTTGACGAGGAAGAGCGCTTCCCGACCGAGACGATCAAGGAACTCGGCGAAATGGGCGTCATGGGTCTCGCGTTCCCTGAAAAGTACGGCGGGTCCGGGCTAAGTTATGTCACATATATAGCGGTGGTTTCAGAGATCGCAAGGCACTGTGCAAGCACAAGCATCACTGTGTCGGCGCACAGTTCTCTGTGCTGCGGGCCGATTTACTATTACGGCACGGAGGAGCAGAGGCAGAAATACCTGACTCCCCTGCTCATGGGCGAACGCCTCGGCGCTTTCGGTTTTACCGAGCCGAGCGCCGGCACGGACGGCGCCAATCAAAAAACCACAGCCGTTGACAAAGGCGACCACTGGCTGATCAACGGCAGCAAGATTTTCATAACCAACGGCGGGCGGGCGGATACGCTCGTTATAACCGCGATGACCGATAAAGACCAGGGTCACCGCGGCATGTCCATGTTCATCATTGAAAACGATTTCCCCGGCTTCAAGGTTGGCGCCCATGAGAAGAAGATGGGTATCCGCGCTTCATCGACTACCGAGCTTGTTTTTGAGGATATGGTCGTCCCGAAAGAAAATCTGCTGGGAGAGCGGGGAAAGGGGTTCAAACAGGCGCTGGCTACATTCGACAGCGGTCGTATCGGCATTGGCGCGCAGGCGCTGGGTATCGCGGAAAGCGCGATAGAGGAATGCATAAAATACACATCGCAGCGCATACAGTTCGGTCAGCCGATCAGCCGGTTCCAGAACACACAATTCCAGCTCGCGGACATGTCGACGCAAGTCGAAGCCGCTCGCCTTCTGATCTGCCGCGCCGCGCAGGCGAAACAGGACAAGGAGCCATACTCGCACCTGGCTGCGCAGGCTAAACTGTTTGCCTCAGAGACAGCCACAGACGTTACCCGGCGCTGCCTGCAGCTTGCCGGCGGTTACGGCTATATCCGCGAATACCCGTTCGAGCGTTTTATGCGCGACGCGAAAATCACGGAAATCTACGAGGGGACAAGCGAAGTCCAGAGGATGGTCATAGCAAACCACATGGGGCTGAGGTAGCCGTCACCCCCCATTTTCGCCGGATATTCTGGTTGATGGACATTTTGTCCATCAACCTCCCTGTGCGCCCGGAATGGGCGCGCTCTACGCAATAATAGTAATAATTTATGCACTATTACAAATAATATATAGAAAACCTATACATTTTACATATAAAATTTGTATTATTGTTTTCTGTACAAAGCTTAATGCATGAGGTATAATCAATTACAAGCGGCTATTTTTTATGTAAGGAGGAATAACATGAGTACATACGGATACTCAATGCCGGGGTATTTTCAGAACATGCCGGTCATAGGCGCGGCAGTCGATACCCCAAACGCTGACAACGAGGCGGAGCTAAGAAAGGTCGAAGAGGATATCCTAAGCGAAGTGAACGCGATTCTTGCGTCGGGCCGAAGCGACGAGTCGCTGAACGAAGCAGGTCAGATGACTGCTCTGCAGCGCCTTGACGTGCTGCTTGACGCAGGTTCGTGGTGCCCGCTGAACAGCCTTTTAAATCCCGCGTCAAACAAGGATGGCAGCACCGGCGTCATCACGGGCCTTGGCAAGATTCGCGATAAATGGGCGGTAATCATTGCATCGGACAACAAAAAGCTCGCAGGAGCGTGGGTCGGGGGGCAGGCGATCAAACTGACTCGCGCCACCGATATGGCAAAGCAGCTTAATATCCCTCTCGTGTATGTCCTGAACTGCAGCGGCGTCAAGATGGATGAGCAGGAGAAAGTATACGCGGGGCGCGTTACAGGCGGCACGCCGTTCTACCGCCACTCGGAACTCATGCAGCTTGGCATACCGGTTATCGTCGGTATATACGGTACAAACCCGGCGGGCGGCGGCTACCACGCTATCAGCCCGACTATCCTTTTAGCGCATGAGAAGGCAAACATGGCTGTCGGCGGCGCCGGCATTGTCGGCGGCATGAACCCGAAAGGTTACGTCGACGATGAAACGGCACAGATACTGATCGACGCGACGAAAAATGCCAAGAGGGAGGATCCTCCCGGCGCGGTCTCGGTCCATTTCAGCCAGACCGGCTTCTTCCGCGAGGTATACAGCGGCGAAGAAGGCGTTCTTGAAGCGATCAAAAAATATATGGACGCCGTTCCTGCGTACAACGAGAACTTCTTCCGCGTTGCCGACCCTGCGGAGCCTGCGTTCCAGGGCGCCGACTTATATACGCACATCCCGTTCAACCAGCGCCGCGCGTATGATATCCGCAAGGTGCTGGCTTGTTTGTTCGATAACAGCGAGTTTTCTGAGTTCAAGGGCGGTTACGGCCCGGAAATAATCTGCGGGCTGGCAAAAGTCAACGGGCTTCTTTGCGGCGTCATCTCAAATGTCCAGGGTATGTTCCCGAACTATCCGGAATACCTCGAAAACAGCGTAGGGGCGGGCGGAAAGCTTTACCGTCAGGGCCTCATGAAGATGAACGAGTTCGTTACGCTGTGCGCGCGCGACAGGATCCCGATCGTATGGGTGCAGGATACGTCCGGCATCGACGTCGGCGACCCTGCGGAAATAGCGGAACTGCTCGGCCTGGGCCAGTCCCTGATTTTCAGCGTGGAGAACGCGAAAATCCCGCAGATGGAGATCACGCTCCGCAAAGGCACGGCGGCGGCGCACTACGTTATGGGCGGGCCGCAGGGTAATAACACGAACGTGTTCAGCCTCGGCACAGCCGCGACAGAAATCTACGTTATGCACGGTGAAACGGCGGCGGCCGCGATGTATGCCCGCAGGCTCGTAAAGGAGCAGGACGCGGGTAAGAGCATCCAGCCGGTCATAGACAAGATGAACGAGCTTATCCAGAGTTATACTGATAATTCACGTCCCGGCGCCTGCGCTAAGCAAGGCCTTGTGGACGAGATCGTAAAACTTGAAGAGTTGCGCCGGTACATCTGCGCTTTTGTCGGAGCGGCATACCAAAACCCCGCGGAGTTATGCGCGTTCCACCAGATGCTCACCCCGCGCGTGATACGCGAGTGGGATTACTTGAACGGTTAAGAGGTGAATATTGATATGGCAAATACACCGTTGGTCGACGGTAAAAAACTTTACATAACAGACACGATTTTACGCGACGCGCACCAATCCCAGGCGGCGACGCGTATGAGGACGGAAGATATGCTTCCGGCGTGCGAACTGCTCGACAGCATCGGTTACTGGTCGCTTGAATGCTGGGGCGGCGCGACGTTCGACACGTGCATGCGTTTTCTGGACGAGGATCCCTGGGAGCGCCTGCGCACGCTGCGCAAAGCGCTGCCCAATACGAGGCTGCAGATGCTTCTGCGCGGGCAGAATATCCTCGGGTACCGTCACTATTCCGACGACGTCGTCGACAGATTCTGTAAAAAATCGATAGAGAACGGTATCGACGTCGTGCGTATCTTCGACGCGCTGAACGATACGCGGAATCTCCAGCAGGCGATGAAGAGCGTCAAAGAGTACGGCGGGATTTGCGAACCCGCGATGTCCTATACGATAAGCCCCGTCCACAACGAGCAGTACTGGATTGACCTCGCATTAAGGCTCGAAGACACCGGCGCCGACCTGATCTGCATCAAAGATATGGCGAACCTTCTGCTGCCGATGGCGGCGCACAGCCTGATATCGAAGATGAAAGAGCGGATAAAAGCGCCTATCCATCTCCATACGCATAATACGACAGGTACGGGGGACATGGTGTATATCATGGCGTGCCTCGCGGGCGTTGATATTGTGGACTGCGCGTTATCGCCGCTTGGAAACGGCACGGCGCAGCCTGCGACCGAATCTCTTGTCGCTACGCTGATCGGGGATAAACGCGACACGGGCTTGAGCCTCGAGAAAATGAGCGACGCCGCAAAGCATTTCCGCAACGTCGCGGACAAGCTTACGGCGGAAGGGTTCCGCGACCCGCGCGTGCTGCAGGTGGATACGAACACCCTCATTTACCAGGTTCCGGGCGGGATGCTGTCAAACCTGATCTCGCAGCTCAAAGACGCCAAGGCGGAAGACAGATACTACGATGTTTTGGCGGAGGTGCCGCGCGTGCGCGAGGAGTCCGGCTATACGCCGCTCGTTACGCCGACAAGCCAGATAGTGGGAACCCAGGCTGTCATGAATATCCTGGGCGGCGAGCGCTATAAAATGGTTGGAAAAGAGTTCAGGGCTATGATGCGGGGCGAGTACGGCACGCTGCCGGGGCCTGTCAACGAAGAGGTACGGAAAAAGTGCATCGGCGACGATGAGATAATTACTTGCCGCCCCGCAGACCTTCTGCACGCTGAAATGAGCCAGCTTACGAGCGAGATCGGGGATCTGGCGCGCTGCGAGGAGGACGTGCTGAGTTACGCCCTTTTCCCGCAGGTCGCAACGACATTTCTTGAGAACCGCCGAAAGAAGGAGCAAGGTCCCGGCGAAGAGGAGCTTATCGCCGTTATAGCAGCGGCGATCAAGGCGCACAGCGCGCAGGACGTCCACCCCCTAATAAGGAATGTCGGCAGTTTGGATCAAGCCGGCGCAGGTATCCCGGCTGTGAACCCGATGATCCGAAGTGTCTGATCAGGAGTTAGGAGTTAGGCGTTAGGAGTTAGGAGTTAGGAGTTAGGAGTTAGGAGTCAGGAGTCAGGAGCTAGACAGATTCTTCGCTGTTCTCAGGGTGACAGCAGAGTTGAATAAATCAGTGCTTACTTAGGTGCGACTATTAAAAAATAATGCGGACCAAAAATGCAAAAATAAGGCGACGAAATCATAGTGCCGGTTGCCCGGCTAAACACAAAATAAATAATCAATCTATGAGAGGAATACGTACATGAAAAACTATAAGATCACAGTAAACGGAAACACATATGAAGTCGGCGTCGAGGAAGTCGGCGGCGCCGCGGAAGTAAAATCTATCCAGGTCGCCGCGCCCGCTCCGAAGCCCGCGCCCGCCCCGGCGCCAAAACCGGCCCCGGCGCCCGCCCCGAAGCCGGCAGCGCCCGCTCCGAAAGCGGCCGCCCCGAAAGGCGACGCTGAAGACGTCCTTGCGCCTCTGCCCGGGACTGTCATATCGATCAATGTGTCCGAAGGGGATGCGGTAAAAGCAGGTCAGGTACTTCTGATTTTTGAAGCCATGAAAATGGAAAACGAGCTTGTAGCCCCGCGCGACGGGACAGTCGCGAAGATCCACGTGGCAAAAGGCGACGCCATGGAAAACGGAAAGCCGGTCGTCACGATCGCGTAGCAGGAGTTAGGAGTTAGGAGTTAGGAGTTAGGAGTTAGGAGACGGGGGTTACGAACCGGGGGTTACGAGACGGGGGTTATGAGACGGGGGTTACGATTGGCGGAATACTCTTCCGGCGGCTGATTCAAGTCTTTGAACATGAATAAATCAAATCATACTTTACAGGAGGTTTTCATTAATGGACTTTGCATATTCCGAAGATCAGGAAATGATAGCAGAAATGGCAAAAGAATTCGCGGAGAAAAAGATAGCGCCGTTCATCGAGGAGGACGAGGAAAATCATCATTACCGGGTTGAAATCCTCAAAGAGATGGGCGAGTTGGGGCTTTTAGGCTTCTCGATACCGGAAGATTACGGCGGGAACGGGCTTGGCTGGATGGAAGGCGTAGCGGCGCTTTATGAGATAGCGAAGGTCCACACCTCGTGGCGGCTGAGCATCAGCGGCAACGTCTGGGGGCCTGCTATGACGATCCTTGAGTACGGCACGGAAGATCAAAAGCAAAAATACATCCCGGGCTTATGCAGCGGCGAGCTCGTGGGCAGTTTTGCGATCACCGAAGCGAACTCCGGCTCCGACGTCGGCAGCATGAAGATGACCGCCATCGACAAGGGCGACCATTATCTTGTCAACGGTTCGAAAATGTGGATATCCGGCGGGCACACCTGCGATATGGGGCTCATATTCGCCAAGACAGACCCAACCGCGGGCGCGAAAGGTATATCATGCCTGATCGTTGATTATAATGATACTGCAGGTATCGAGCGGATACCGATCCATAAAAAAGTCGGCATGTGGCCTGCCCCGACGTCCGAACTGGTTTTCGAAGACGCGAAGATCCCGAAGGAAAACCTGCTTGGCGCGGAGAACAAGGGTTTCGCTCTGTGCATGTGGATGCTGAACAACACGCGCATGGGCTGCGCGACGGGCGCGACGGCGCTGTCACGCGCTTGCCTCGAAGGCAGCGTGCAGTACGCCAACGAGCGCACTCAGTTCGGCCAGCCGATAGGCAAGTTCCAGATGATCCAGCAGCAGATAGCCGAGATGGCGCTTGAAGACGAAGCCGCGAAATTCCTTCTGTTCAAGGCTGCCTGGCTTAAGGAAAATAAGATGCCGAGCCAGCAGGAGACGTCCATGGCGAAAGTCTTCGGCTGTAAGGCGGCGGTCCACGCTGCAAACGAAGCAATGAAAATATACGGCTCCTACGGTTACTCCGACGAGTATCCCTGCGGCAGATGGCTGCGCGACGCGAAGCAGTTCGAGACCCTCGAAGGCACGTCGAACATCCACCTAGGCATAGTCGCGGGCATAGAGCTCGGTTATCAGCAAAACCGCTAATCAATAGTAGGGGCGATTATCAATCGCCCGCGCATCGCAGAGACTGCCATAGAGAGGGATGGTCACATAATGAATGTGTTATATGAAGTCAGAGACCATATCGCGATAATTACGATCAACAGGCCCGAAGCGCTCAACGCGCTTAACCTCGAAGTGCTTGAAGAACTCTCGCAAGCCGCCGAAAAAGCGGAAAAGGACGGCGACGTTTACGTGTTGGTCATAACCGGCGCGGAGCGGTCTTTCGTCGCGGGCGCTGATATTGGGCAGATGAAAGACTTCAACCCCGTCGAAGCAAAGGCATTCGGCGATTTCGGAAACAGCGTGTTTCTGAAAATAGAGTCTCTGTCGAAACCCGTTATCGCCGCTGTTAACGGTTTTGCGCTGGGCGGCGGCTGCGAGCTTTGCATGGCATGCGATATCAGGATCGCAAGCGAAAAAGCCAGGTTCGGCCAGCCCGAGGTCAGCCTCGGAATCACGCCCGGCTTCGGCGGGACTCAGAGGATGCCCAGGATCGTCGGGCTGTCAAAAGCGAAAGAGCTTATATTGACTGCCAGGCAAATCAAAGCGGACGAAGCGCTCAGTATCGGGCTTGTCGATAAAGTCGTTGCGCCTGAAGAACTTATGGACGCGGCTATGGGCTTAGCCGGCGAGATCGCCAAAAACGCACAGATAGCGGTCAGGCAGAGCAAGGCTGCAATAAACAAAGGTATGCAATGCGACATTGAAACAGGCGCCGCTTTTGAATCGCAGGCGTTCGCGCTTTGCTTTTCGACGGAAGACCAGAAAGACGCGATGACCGCGTTTTTAAACAAATCGAAAGTTGAAGCTTTCAAAAACAAGTAACCGGAAAGGAATTAGATTAATATGAAGAAAATCAGTATTATCGGCGGAGGCACCATGGGCAGCGATATAGCCCTGGTTTTCGCGCAAAAAGGCTACGAAGTTATCTTACGCGCCCGCTCCGATGAAGCAAACGCGCGGTATTCAGCCAAGCTCAATAAGTCCACAGGGCGCCTTGTTGAAAAAGGGAAAATCACAGCTGAAGACCAGGCGGCAATAATCGGGCGCGTTACGTTCACGACCGATATCAACGCGGTCGCGGATTCCGATCTCGTTATCGAAGCGGTAGTCGAGGACATCGAAGTCAAAAAAGAATTCTTCACGACGCTCGACGCCATCTGTAAACCCGAAGCAATTATCGCTACAAATACATCGTCGATCTCGATCACAGAGCTTGCGGCCTTTACAAAACGCCGCGACAAGTTCATCGGGATGCATTTCTTTAATCCCGCTACAGTCATGAAACTGATCGAGATAATCAGAGGGCTCGAGACTTCGGACGACACGTTCGATAAAATCAAAGAACTCTCAATTGCGTTGGGCAAAGACCCGATCGAGGTTCAGGACAGCCCCGGTTTTGTCGTCAACAGACTGATGATGCCGATGATCAACGAGGGTATCATCATGTTGATGGAAGGGGTCGCCAGCGCCGAGGACATTGATAAATCAATGTGTTTGGGAGCGAATCACCCGATGGGGCCGCTGGCTCTGTCAGACCTTGTCGGAAACGACGTCGTCCTCCACATTTTGACCACCATATTCAATGAGACCGGCGACACGAAATACAGGCCGTGCACGCTCCTGAAGAAAATGGTCAGAGGCGGCCTTCTCGGCAGAAAAACCGGCAGAGGCTTCTTTGATTACAATAAATGATCCGCGATCCCCGGAAAGGCAGCCCGCAGGGCCGGGGCTCCCGTGCGCCGGCGATCGACGATCGCTCTGCATAAAATAATTTACGGAGGTTGAACCTATGTTTTTTAACGAAGACCATGACGATATCCGCGAACTGGCAAAAGATTTTGCCGAAAAAAAGATCGCCCCGATAGCGACGGAGATCGACCAGAACGATGAAATCCCGGAAAGCATCTACAACGAGATGGCGGAGATGGGCTTTTTCGGGCTGAAGATCCCGGAAGAATACGGCGGGATAGGGCTCGATACCCGCTCCTATGTCTGCGTCGTAGAAGAGATTTGCAAAAAGAGTATCGCGTGCGCCCTCCTCTTCTCTTCCGCAAACTCGCTTTCGACGGCCCCGATACTGCTTGCCGGTACGGAAGAGCAAAAGCAAAAGTACGTTCCCGGTATCGCCGCCGGGCTCGATGAGTTTATGGCTTTCGCGATCACGGAACCGGGCGCGGGTTCCGACGCCGCGTCGATGACCACAAAGGCTGTGGAAAAGGGCGACTGCTATGTGCTGAACGGGCGCAAGACCTTCATCACCGGAGCGCCGATCGCCAAAAACGCGGTCGTGTTCGCAAAGACCGACCCGGACAAGGGCGCCAAGGGCATTACGACCTTTATCGTCGACATGAGCCTGCCCGGCGTTTCAGTCGGTAAGCATGAGGAAAAAATGGGCCAACGCGGCGTTGAGGTGTGCGATATAGTGCTCGAAGACGTCGAAGTCCCGAAAAGCGAGATCGTCGGGGAACTTGGCAGGGGGTTCATAAACGCGATGAAGACCTTGTCTATAGGCCGCATCGGAGTCGCCACCCAGTCCATAGGCATCGCGCAGGGCGCGATGGAAGAAGCCGTAAAATTCATAAAAGAGCGCAAACAGTTCGGCCAGCCTCTGTCCGATTTCCAGGCGCTCCGCTTCATGATCGCGGATATGGAAACAAAGATAAACGCCGCAAAGCTGCTCGTTTACAACGCGGCTTATAAAATGGATATGGGCGAGGACGTTACAAAGGATTCTTCAATGGCGAAGCTCTTCGCTTCGGAGATGGCTGTCGACGTCGTCGGGAAAGCGCTGCAACTGCACGGCGGGTACGGCTATATGAAGGAGTACACCATCGAACGCCTGTGGCGAGACGTCCGCGTTCTGACCATATATGAAGGCACTTCCCAGGTCCAGCAAATCGTCATTTCCGGAAACGTACTGAAGTAGGAGGAGTATTGATGAATATACTTGTATGCGTAAAGCAGGTCCCCAATACGGAGGAACTGAAAGTCGACGCGGCGGCGGGCTCGTCTAATCTGGAAACTATTCCTAAGATACTGAGCACGTTCGATCAATGCGCGCTGGAAACAGCCGTCAGGCTGAAAGACGCCGACCCGGCCGCGAAGATCGTCGTCGTAACGATAGGCGCCGACAAGGCGAAAGACGTATTGAAAAGCTGCGTTTCGGTCGGCGCGGATAAAGCGTATCACGTCAACGACGCCGCGTTTGAAGAGATCGATTCTCTGGCGACGAGCTTCGTTTTATCGCTTGCGGTCAAAAAGATAGAAGAACTTGAAGGCGCGGCTTTCGACATAGTTTTCCTGGGCCGCCAGTCCAACGACACAGACGCCGGTCAGGTCGGTGCGCAGCTCGCGGAGTTCCTCGGATACCCGCAGCTCACATACGCGCGCGAAGTAACAATAGTCGATGGCAAAGCCCGCGCTACCCGCGAGACGGAAGACGGCTTCGTCATAGTGGACGCGGCGCTTCCCGCTGTCATTACAGTAACGAAGACAGAGTATGATCTGCGTTTCGCCTCCGTCAAGTCCAAGATGGCGGCCAACAGAGCGGAGATACCGGTCCTGACAGCGGCGGAACTCGGCCCGGACGCCTCGTCCGTAAGCTCCCCCGCAAGGACAGTCAAGACGTATATCCCTCAGCGCAAGACCGGCGGGGTCAAGATAGAGGAAGAAACCGGCGAGCTTTCCGCCGAGAAACTGACGGCGCTCCTCAGCGACGCCGGCGTTATATAAGGAGGGCGGGAACATGAGTGAATATAAAAATATCTGGACGTATGTAGAAGTTTTCGGCGGCAAGGCGAAAAATGTCGGCCTCGAAATCATAGGCCCCGCTAAGAAAATGGCTGAAACCACCGGCGATAAAGTCGTTGCGGTACTGGTCGGTAATGACCTCGACGACGCTGTAAAAGCAGCCGTTTCGTACGGGGCTGACCAGGTCATCACAGTCGGCGGCGGGGATTATGCAGAGTATACCGCCGAGGCGTACACATACGCGCTTGAGCAGTTAGTCGGTAAGTATAAACCATCCGCGCTGCTTTTCGGCGCGACGAGCAACGGCAAAGAACTTGCACCGCGCCTGGCGGCACGCCTGAAGACCGGCGCGGCGGCTGACTGTACAGGGCTTGAGATCGCCGACGGCGTGATCCAATGGACGCGCCCTGTGTACTCGGGACGTATGCTGAGCGTTCTGGAGTGCCCGGAAGCCCGGCCGCAGATCGGCACGGTCCGCCCCGGTATTTTCAAGCGCGGCGAACCTGACGCGGCTCTGTCAGCGGAGATCATAAAAGAAGAGTTCGCGCTGCCTGCCGGCACTGTCGGCACCACCCTTATTGAAAAGATAAATGAAGCCGCCGAGGGTGCGGTAAAGCTCGAAGACGCGGAAATCATAGTATCCGGCGGGCGCGGGCTCGGCAAGCCGGAAAATTTCGCGCTTGTCAAGGATCTTGCTGACTTGCTCGGCGGCGTGGTCGGAGCGTCCCGCGCGGCGGTCGACGCAGGCTGGATACCGCACGTGCATCAAGTCGGCCAGACCGGCAAGACCGTGGGACCGAAGTTATATATCGCCTGCGGTATCTCCGGCGCCATCCAGCATCTGGCCGGAATGTCGGGTTCCGACGTAATCATCGCGATAAACAGGGACGCCGACGCCCCGATCTTCGAGATCGCAGATTATGGCATAGTCGGCGATATCAAAGAAGTCCTGCCCGCTTTCACAGCGGCGGTGAAAAAGATCAAATCATAGGCGCGAGTCTTTAAGCAGCGGCAAAAATATCAAACGAGGCGGTCGACTGACCGCCTCGAACTTTTTGCGCATTGTGTCTGCGATGTTCACGCGCCACTTACCACGGCAACCCGAACTGTATCAGGAACATAACGATCCCTATGATCGTAACGGCGCCGATGACGATTATGGATTTCCTGTACTTATCCGTTTTTCTCCGCATCCGCTGCATGTTGAAGATAAATGCCCCGATACAGATGCACAGAGACGCTACCAGAAGTATAAAGGCAAGCGGTAAAAGCGATGCATCCCAATGGCTTCTTACTTCAACATTAAAATAACGCGTAAACATATTTTCTTTTTCAGGCTGCGCGCTGTACAGTACCACCCATACTCCAAAGGCTACCACCCATGAAACTAAACTCATGATAGTCGCCATTCGTACTACCCAGTCGACCTTTTTCCTGCGCTCGTTGAAATCGGAAACTCCCTGTGATCTTGGCCTTTCTTCGATACTCATTTTCGCATCCTCCTCTTTTGAAAAGTCAATCCTTCTCTGCCGGCATGAAGAACACAACGCTGCACGGTAAATCAAAAGGCAGACAGCTTCTCAAGAAGCTCTCCACCCTAAAGCTCAAGACTTAAAGCAGTTG
>Ga0082212_10001915_pt1 | contig 30585 bp, 34 predicted proteins | sample TergutNt197P3_FD_71548 | JGI IMG/M metagenome (GOLD analysis project Ga0082212, IMG submission 71548) | Neocapritermes taracua P3 segment gut microbial communities from Petit-Saut dam, French Guiana - Nt197 P3 | ecosystem: Host-associated > Arthropoda: Insects > Digestive system > Gut ...
ATGTATGCGGCAATAGGTTTAATAAGCAATACGGAGAGCTTCCCCCCGGGTACGACCATAAATATGTATATTCACACTTTGGCTATAATCTGAAGGCGACGGATATGCAGGCGGCAATAGGTGTAGCGCAACTAAAAAAGCTACCCGAGTTTATCGAAAAGAGAAAACGCAATTGGAATATTCTTCGAGAGGGGTTGTCGTGTGTTTCGGACGGCATTATCCTCCCCGAAAAGCAACCCGATTCCGACCCGAGTTGGTTTGGCTTTTTCATGACCTGTAAAAAATCGCGAGATAAGATAGTTCGTTACATTGAAGATAACGGCGTTCAAACGCGTATGCTTTTTGCGGGGAATCTTATAAAACACCCCTGTTTCGACCAAATGCGGTCGAGCGGCACGGGGTACAGAATATCGGGCGAACTGCCTAACACCGATATAGTGATGAATTCGGGATTTTGGGTGGGGGTATACCCGGGTATGAGCGAGGAAATGCTCCAAAGGATTATTGAAACGATAAGAGGTGCGAGTCACGGGAAAGCATAAAAAATTGATTAAACAGTTTGTTAAATTCGGAATCGTCGGTTTATCAAATACGCTCGTCTATCTTTTGATTTTTAACTCATTATTGAGTTTTACGGGCGAAGATATTGCATATTTCGCGGGGTTTATCATAAGCGTAATTAACGCCTATTTTTGGAGTTCAAGGTTTGTGTTCGCAAAACAAGAGCCGACGGACGGGCTTTGCTCGTCCAAAGGCTTGACGACCGCCGCCAAACAAGAGCCGACGGACGGGCTTTGCTCGTCCAAAGACTTGACGACCGCTGCCAAACAAGAGCCGACGGACGGGCGAAAAAGCACTGCCGCGAAAAGATTGGTTAAGCTTTATATTGCTTATGGTTTAACAACACTTTTAGGATATGCTTTAATGAAGCTTTTAATAAATTCATTTGAAATTTCCGCAAGAATATCATCGTTTTTAATATTGTTTTTAACAATCCCGTTGAATTTTATTTTAAATAAGCTTTGGGTATTTAGAGTTCCTTAGGAACCGTTCGAAAACAAAATATAAAAATAACAAAGTATAGGACACCCGCATATAAAAGCATTTAACGCGGTTCTTCCCCATATAAACGAGCGCGTAATATGAGGCTGTGCGTTGTCCGTCGGTTCGTTTTTTTGTACACGGGACAAAGGAAACGTCAAAAACGAAAACGCAATTATGCCCGCGACAAACGCGGCGGTACATGACGGTGCAACGAATCCGAGCGTCTTCTCGTCTATGACATTTGCGAGTATACTCCCGATATGCGCCTCGCTCGAGACCTTTCCGAAAAGTTTTGACAAAAACGCCGAATTAATTGTATACATTGCGAATACGGGCGACCCGACGATATTTAATGCAAACACCATCGCGCCGCAAGAGAGCGATTCGATTAAGAATACGGCTTTTATATGACGGGTATTTGTAAAGGCTAATATGCACATAAACGGCGACATTAATATAATCCAATACAGGTGGGTATAACAACAAACGAATAAAATCGCCATTGACGCAAACGAAACATAAACGGTTAATGCTTCATATTTTTGAATATGGAAAACGTCATCTTCCGTATTTTGTATATAACAGAAAATCCAAAGTAAAACGGTCATTATTACGAAAATCGGCGTTTTGATGTATGTCAGCTCGAGCGTGTGCGAAAAAAGGTAACCGACCATCCCGGTCATTATTGACGACGAGCCTTCCGGAACCGAAAATATAGCACCCAACAACAAATAAAACGAAAGTCCGCCTAAAAAGTACACAATAATCATGTGCAGACGTTTTTCGAAGAGCAATATAAGCGGAATGAATATAAATAGCGCGAAAAGCTTAAGCGTTATGGCGACCGCAAAAAAGAGAAGAAATTTTGTATAGTCTTTTTTTATATAAGAGTACAGCCCGAGCAAAATGAATAACAGACAGAATATATCGTACTGTCCCGTTACGGCAATTGCAAAAAACGCCGATACGCTCGAAGCAAAGAAAAACGCGCAAAGTATTGCATTATCCTTTGTTATTTCGAGCTTAAGACATATTTTGTATACCATAAAAGCACAGGAAAGTAAAAAAGGAATTAATATGCTTTTTGCGTACATGAGCGCGGTGGTAGAGGTGAACGGGTCAAAGCCGAAAAAACGCTCAAGCACCCAAAGCGGAAAATTCCATACGGCGAATATGATATACACCGTGAACGGGTATATCGCGGGCGAGGTCGCAAACCCCGTTATTTGCGGGTTAGCATTATCAAAGTAAAAGTTGAACAATCGCCCCTCAAAAAGCGACGTCCATACGTTTATCCCGTGTCGCGTAGTTATGATAATGTCCCAGTATAGATGGGAACAGAAAAGGACGCTCGTTATGGCGGCTAATATGAGCCATTCTTTTTTTAAAGGGTGTATAAATTTTTGTTTCATAATGGTTATTATACCACAATTTTTCCTTAATTACAAGCAGATTTACGGAGGTTGCCAAATGTTTAAATTAAAGAAGGTAAGCTTTAAAAATATAATAGATTATCCGGATATGGAAATTCGTTCAAATGAGGTAACTTTTATTTGCGGAGAAAGCGGCTCGGGAAAAAGCACCCTTTTGAAGCTTTTAAACGGAATGAATTCGCCGTCTGCGGGCGAGGTGTTATATTTAGGCAAGAATATAAACGATTATAACCCTATAACGCTACGCAGAGAGGTTTTACTTTGCGGACAATCGCCTTTTTTATTTGACGGAAGTATACGCGATAACTTCGATGAATTTTACAAATATCGCGAGCTTTCGCCGATTAATGCTTCAGACATTTTAAAATACTTAAAAATATGCGCCGCCGATTTTGAGACAACCGCCGGTTGCGGCACCATGTCGGGCGGTGAGAGACAGCGGGTGTTTATCGCGATTTGCCTTTCCTTTTGCCCAAAAGTCCTCTTAATTGACGAACCGACAAGCGCGCTCGACGACCTTACGGCAAATACGCTTATGTCAAATGTGAAGGAGTTTTGTAAAAACAACGGGATTACGCCGATAGTTGTCTCTCATAATAAAACGCTCGCCGATGTATACGGCGATTCAATTATTACATTATAGGGCTTTTTGCGGCTCGGAAAGGAAGGCTACAAAAATGAATGAGATTATAGCGTTAAATATATGGCAATTTGCGTTGGTTTATCTTTTATTGTTTATCGTACTTATTATTATGAAGGTATGCAAAATAAACCAAACAAAGCTCTTGCTTGTTGCGAGTATTCGAATGACGATACAATTGGTATTGGCGGGACTCGCGCTTACCTATATTTTTGACAACCCCCGCCCGCTCTTCACCGTTTTATATCTTTTGTTAATGACGGGGTTTGCCATATACACCGTTTTGTCGCGCAACCGCGAAAATAAAACGCTCAATAAGCGATTTAAAATTATAACGGGTGTATCGTTGACGGCTACCGGTTTTTTAATTGTGGGCTTTTTCATTTTGGTTATTGTAGGCGTAAACCTTTTTAATCCGCAGTACACAATCCCCATAAGCGGAATGATTATCGGGAACGCCATGACCGGAATGAGTCTCGGTTTACGTGCGTTTAACGAGAATATTCAATCGAATAAAAGCCAAATTGATACCCTTTTAAATTTAGGCGCGACGCCGCGAAAAATTCTTTTGCCTTTTGTAAATCGCGCATTGGAGACGGCGTTATTGCCTACGCTTAACTCAATGCTCGGTATGGGTATTATATCGCTTCCCGGAATGATGACCGGGCAAATTCTTTCCGGGACAACGCCCATGACCGCAATTCTATATCAGATTTCAATTCTTATCTCGATATGCTCGGTTACCTGTATGTCTGTGTTTTGTACCCTTTACATCGGATACAGAACATTGTATAATAAACGATATCAAATAAATTGGCTTTAGTGAATATCTAAAAAACGTCAAAAATGCTATAAGAAAGGTATGGTAAAGGGTTTGAAAAAATATTTACAATATGAGCGAGAGGTGACGGTCGCGGTCAGCGATACAGATTTCACCGGTCGGATTAAACCGAGCGCGATTATGGGATATTGTCAGGATGTGGCGACGGAACACGCCGATATTTTAAAAATCGGGTATGACGATATGCGGGCGCGCGGTCTCGGTTGGGTTATGATTCGCATGAGCTTCAAGGTGTATCAAAGTCCGAAGGTTTGCGACGTTTTAACGGTCAGAACATTTCCCGAAAAACCAAAGTCCGCCGACGTCAACCGCGGTTATTACATCTTAAACAAAAACGGCGACATTATCATCGCCGCATCGTCAAAGTGGTGCGTATTAAATTTGGAACGGCAGAGGATTCAGCGGTGTACGCCTATTTTTGAACAATTTTCAGATAACGAGTTCATACCGAAGGCTCCCTTTGAAGACGCGAATTATAAAATTGATGACATAATAAAATATGGCACTCCGTCATGCGAAACGCTCGTTCAAGCGGTACAAATAACCGATTTGGATTACAACGGGCATATGAACAATGCGCGCTACGGCGACGCGATTTTAAACATTTGCGACCCCGATTTTTTACGCGAATATATACCGTCGCGAATTGATATAAATTTTATGTCACAGCTTTTTTTAAAGGATTCGCTTGAGGTTTATTCAACAACTCCGAGACAAAACGCCGACATTACTTATGTTGAAGCAAAAAAAGTAAACTGTGACGAGGTTGTGTTTCGCGGGCGCGTTGAATGGAGCAAGCGGTAAAATTTAAAAATCCCCTCTAAATAAATCATCATTAATGCGAAAATGCACCGGTATACCGTTATCATATTTTATCTTCACCTCTCCTTGAATGAGCGGTAAAAAATAGTCATTTACTTCGGCGAGTATATCGTTACCTTCAGATGAAATCCAGTCGAGCGGGAAAAGCCGTTCGCGGTTGGCGCATAGCTTTACGCAGACGGGAATATATTCGACCTTATAAGGAATATTGCTTACGCGGCGAATTGTCATCATTACGCCGCTTTTTCCCTTTAGCGCGGTTTGAACCGCCGCCGCCGCAATTTCCTCCGCTTCGTTGAGGTCGGTCTCCGACGCCGTATGAGCGGCGCAACGCTGACACACATTTAATTCAACGGAACGCACCTTGCACCCGAGATTGTCCGAAATTTCATGTTCGAGGAGTTTTCCGAGTCCCGCGAGGTATTTATGTCCGAAAACATCACTTTTCCCCGATTGATTAGCAGCGGCAATGTACCCGCCGTCCTCATTTTTCAACCCCTCCGAAACGGCGACAATGACCGCGCGCGTCTTTTGGTGAAGCCTTTTTATATCATCTAAAAAGCTTTTTGTGCAAAACGGTTTTTCGGGAAGGTAAATCAAATGCGGCGCGCCGTTACAGCTTTCTTTAAGGAGCGCGGAGGAAGCGGCGAGCCAGCCCGCGTCTCGCCCCATAATCTCTATAACGGTTACAGAGTTAAGGTTGTACACATTACTGTCGCATATAATTTCCTTGATGGTCGTCGCGAGATATTTGACAGCAGAGCCGAACCCGGGGGTATGGTCTGTTTCGGGAAGGTCGTTATCAATTGTCTTAGGCACCCCGACGAATTTAATATTAGAGCCGATTTGCGCGGCGTAATCGTGTAGCTTGTCTACGGTATCCATTGAATCGTTACCGCCTATGTAGAAAAAAGCCTCAATTTTATATTTTTGCAGGTTTGCAAAAATTGTTTCATATTGAGCGGGTTGAAGCTTAATTCGACATGAGCCTAACGCAGTTGAAGGCGTCGCCCTCAGAAGACGCAATTCATCATCTGTTTTAAGCAGCTCGCCCAAGTTGCAAAAACGATTGTTTATAACTCCGTCGATTCCGTTTTTTGCACCGTAGATTTTTGTAACGCCGTTTCGCTTTGCTTCTTTTACAATTCCCGCCAATGATGAGTTTATGGCGCAGGTAGGCCCCCCCGATTGAGCAACCGCAATATTCATTTATATGACCATTCCTTTCTTATTACTAAAATTCAAATTCTTTAAACTCGTTATTTATTTCTTCGTCTTCTATACCGCCTTTTGCCATTTTAAAGCTATTGTCGCCTAATATTTCCGAAACGCTTTTATTTGGGTTTTGGTGTAAGATGTTTATAAGCTCGATAAAATCGCGTATAATCTCGCGAGGGGTGATATGCGCCCGCGCGCCGACGCGGTTGTACTCAACCGTAAGAAAATACAAAAGGTCTTCGTGCGTAAGCGTCGGAGAATATGAAAACAAGTCCGCGTGTATTTTCAAAAGCTTTTCAACTAAAATATACATCTCCTCCTGCGAAAGCATTTGAAGGCGAATAATGGGTGCGGAAAGGTCTTTTATGCCGCCCCCCGAGAAATGCCCCTCCGCAAGTCGCGAACGCAACGCCTCATAACTGAACACGCCCTTGTATTTGTCTTCAATACTCTGCGGCGTCCCCCCCATAAGAAAGCCGATATGTTTTGCTTTACCTTGAAGCACATCGTTATACATCGTTAAAACTTTTTCGTAATTGTTTGCGCGGGTTATCGAATTGGGGATTTTAAAAATGTTTACAAATTCGTCTATTACGACGAGCAACCCTTTATATCCCGCACCAACCAAAAAGGTCGCGAATATTTTCAAAAAATCGTACCATGTTTCATCGTTCACGATAAAGTTAATTCCCAAATCGGCTTTTGCTTCTTTACGAGAAGGATACTCGCCGCGGAACCACTTAAGCACGTTAGATTTCATTGTTGCGTCGTCGTTTCGATATGCGTTCCAATATGCCGCCACAGCTTTTGCAAATTCGAACCCGTTTACCATTCCCTCGAGCGAACTCGCGACCTTGTATATTTCTTTTTCAACAATGTCGTCAAGCTCGGCAGATTCAAAAGCTGCATAATCGTGAGAGCTTTTCACCTTTACCTGAATACCGGAAATCCACTTTTCTAAAATTAGCGGTAACCCGCCACCGTCAAGCTTTGACTTAACCGAAAGGTTTTGTATAAGCTCCTTATATGTTGCGAGACCTTGCCCTTTTGTACCCGCAAATCTTCGCTCGGGTGAGAGGTCGGCGTCTACTACGGCGAACCCCTTCGCAGTTGCATAATTGCGGATTGTTTGTAAAAGAAAGCTTTTCCCGCTTCCGTATTTTCCTACAATAAATCGAAACGACGCGCCGCCGTCTTCAATTAAAGCTATATCCCGCAAAATTGCCGATATTTCTTCCGCTCGCCCCACCGTTACATATTCCAACCCAATGCGCGGGACAACGCCGCCTTTTAAAGCGTTGATTAATATATTGGCAATTCTGTTCGGAATTTTAGATTCTTGATTCATATTAAAAGTCCTTTTATTTGTTCTGTGTAATCCTCATATATATTAAACTCATCATCGAGTAAATTATCGCCTATCATATCGTATGCTTTTTCGTTAATATCGCCGACTAATACCTCCGGCATTATCCCCGTCTCGTTTGCAAATTGTAAAATGCTTTTTTCGCCGCTTAGGAGAAATGACAAAGCCTTAACCTCTGTTTCATTGAAAGGATTTTCGTTATGCAAAATCGGCTCTTTTTTTAATGTGTCAATCAAAGGCTTTGAAGCGTCGGGCTTTTCCTCTTCGACAATAAGCTTTTCTTGTGTTGCGGTCGCTTCCTCTCTGATACGTTCAAGATTGTTTAAATTCACCTCAACCTCAACGCGATTGAGTTCGATAAAATAATCGTCAACCGCTTTTTCTATATCTGTGTCAAACTCGCCCAAATCGGTTTTTAATTTGTAATTATAATTAACCTTAGCGCGTATACAGGCTTCGACCTTTTTTAGTATATACCCGACCAAGCTCTTTCCCGAATCGGTGATAAAAAGCCGCTTCATAGTGATTGATTTATTAAGCTTATTATGAAATAACGCATCTTTGAATGGCTCGCGTTCAAAGCTTATGGGAGAAAACAACAATTCCTTAAAGTTTATTCTTTGCTTTAAAATGCGTATTACAAATTCGAAGCAGTTCTTAATCAACTCATTCTTTTCACATTCGTTTATCCAAAACCTCGATTTTGTTATATCGTAGGAGGATACTTTGTTCCAAGCCGCCAAATCATCGGAATTGCATAGGGAGCTTTCCGGATAAAAGGCTTCAAGTCGGTTTGTCGAAACGAAGTTTTCAAATGAATCGGATAAATCATAATAATCGTGATATTCCTTCAACCATTTCGGTATATATTTGTCGAGCTCGGGAAAGCGAACACGGTAATTCTGCCAAAACGACATGAGAGTATTAATCCCCCGCGCTTCATCGGTAACCCCGATATTGTTGAGGAGTTCATAAGCGTATACCAACGCATACGATAGGGATGTCCGACAAATCTCGCCATTTCTTACCTTAACGCGCCATGTAAAATAAGTGCGAAGCTGTTCATATCCCATTAATTGATAACTCGGGTATTTTTCGGAAAAGTCTTTATAGTCGCAATAATTGTCGGAAAAATCGCTCATAAACTCACCCTGCTTACAAAAAATCAACGAGTCGGAATTGTTATAATTCCTACCGGTTATTTTGTACAGCCCCGCAAAATCATAAGCTAACCTTCGCCGCGCCTTAAGACTTCGCGCCAACTCTCTCATTTTGTAAAAGCGTTCCTTTGTTTCGTCCGCGTCGGCAGAGTAAAGCTTTAATGATTGAGCTTTACCAGACGGCAAGATTCGCCCTTCGGACGAGCAAAGCCCGTCCTTTGGGCTTATCTCTTGTTTTGCTCGTGAATCATATTCTATTTCATAAAACATATCATCCATATTTGTCATTTTACCATATATTCTTAAAAAGGTCAATAGTTCATAAAAAAACGATAAAGCACCCTTTCGAGTGCTTTATCTTTAAGCCCGCCCTACAGGGCTCCGCTCTTGTTTTACTTCATTGTTAAGAGGATATTTAGCAGCAGCAGTCGTTTCCTCTGTTTCTGCATCCACAGCCACAGCCTTCGTTACCAAATCCGCCGCAGCAGAAGAGTAACAGAATGATAATCCAGCAGCAATTACCGTTTCCGAACATTGTGTTTTCCTCCTTGTAAGTATTTATGAAACGTTTCATGTTTTACTATATGCCGCAAGAGAAATTGTGTTACAAATTAAAGCCTTTAATTACTCGGAATAGGTTTTAGAAGCCCTTTTAACAAAAGAATTTGAAAAATCTTAAAAAAACACTTGCATTTACCAAAATTATGTGTTATACTACTACGGTATAAGTGCGAATCCGCACAAAAATAGTAGTAAATAGTTTAAGAGAAAGTAGGAGTCGAACACAATAATGGAAGCGTTGAACATTATAACAAAAGACAGTCTTAAGGCTGAATTGCCTAAATTTGAAATAGGCGATACCGTAAAAGTCCACGTAAGGATTACGGAAGGAGAAAAGTCCCGTATACAGATGTTTGAAGGGACGGTTATTGCAAAAAAACACGGCGGAGTGAATGAAACCTTCACGGTTCGAAGGGTTTCGCACGGCGTAGGTGTTGAAAGGGTTTTCCCGGTACACAGCCCATCCGTAGTCAATGTTGACGTAATTCGCGAAGGTAAGGTTCGCCGCGCTAAACTGTATTATCTCAGAGATAAGGTAGGCAAGGCGGCAAGGGTTAAGTCTAAGATTCGCGCAAGGAGCGCGGACTGATACCTACTGATACCTTAGGAATCAAGAGAAATCAATGGATAACGGACGTTAAGCGATATATGTTCGTTATCTTTTTGTACCCTTAATTCACACTGCGAGGGTGTGGGAAAGGCATGGTCATATTATGGAGAATACCGATAAAGTAAAACAAGAGATAAGCCAAAATGACGAGCTTTACTCGTCCGACGGGCAAATTTTAACGTCGGGTAATATTGATAATAAAGCCGCTGTTAATCAGCGAAAGGGCGGTTGGTTTATTCGCGATGTTTTCGACTGGGGCGAAACGGTTGTTTCGGCGTTAATTATTATTGTGGTTGTGTTTACCTTTATAATGAGGGTGACATCTGTTGACGGCGGTTCGATGATGCCTACGCTTCAAAATAAAGACCAAATATTAGTAACGAACTTCTTTTATACACCAAAGCATAACGATATTGTCGTTATTTATGCCCCGAATTTGTACAACGACGAAAAAGCCGAAAAAGGGCTTGAATCCCCTTACGGAAAGGATATTATCAAGCGGGTGATAGGGGTTGCCGGCGACACCGTAAGAATTGAGACCCATGCTGACGGTGACGGAATGGTTTATCTTAACGGCGAGCCAATCACAGATTTGGATAAGCTTTTTGAAGAAACCCATTATATTAACAGCCCTACCTATGTAAACGGGAATCAACCTCTCGAAATAACCGTACCGGACGGCTATGTTTTTGTTCTCGGCGATAACAGAGGAAATTCGGTAGACAGTCGCTATATAGACATGACCACGCGGCAGGGGGCTGTCGGTTTAGTCGATATCAACCATATAGCCGGAAAAGCGTTTTTCCGCGTAGCCGGCGATAAAGAAGTATGGGGAAGCTTTTGGAACGCATTCGGGCGCGTTATTTAAGCGCGATGAATACAAAAGACAACATCAATATTCATTGGTTCCCCGGGCATATGGCAAAAACGCACAGGGTAATTGAAGAAAACCTTAAGCTTATTGACGTTTTGGTAGAAATAACCGACGCGAGGATTCCCGAATCGGGGAGAAATCCGACATTGTCCCGCTTGAGCGGAACTAAAACAAAACCTCGTATTCTGCTATTAAATAAGCGGGATTATGCAGACCCATCCGTTACCGAGTTGTGGTTAAATTATTATTCCGGACAAGGTATTACCGCCGTTTCGTGTGATTGCAGAAGCGGGGCGGGGTTAAAAGGATTACTCCCTTTAATCAAAAAAATTGCGGGGGAACGCAAATATGGCGGCTCAATAAGGATTATGGCTGCGGGTATCCCTAATTCCGGAAAATCTTCATTTCTTAACCGAATGGCGGGTGGAAAAAAAGCCGCCGTCGGTGACCGACCGGGCATTACTCGCGGGAAACAGTGGGTTAAGGTTGCCGGTTCAATACCCGTGGAAATACTTGACCTCCCCGGGATTCTTCCGCCTAAAATAGAGGATAAAAAAGCGGCTTTGAACTTAGCGTACACGGGGGCGGTAAAGGACGAGATAATGGACGTTCATGCGTTAGCGTCGAGCTTAGCGGGATTTTTGGCAGAGAATCATTCGGACAAGTTGACGGCGCGGTATAAGCTTACCGAAGACGACGAATGTATAAGAGCTTGCGACGGAAACGCCATTCTTCAAAGTATTGCAAAATCTCGCGGAATGGTAATATCGGGGGGTGAGCTTGATGCCGAACGCGCCGCATTAGCTCTTTTAGACGAATTCAGAAGCGGAAAAATCGGGAGGATTACACTTGAACAACCACCTGTACAATTTTGACAGAGCTTTTGCGGAAAAGTACGAATCGGGTGTGGTGATAGCGGGAATTGACGAAGCGGGGCGGGGGTGTCTTGCGGGTGATGTATTTGCCGCCGCGGTGATACTTCCCGACGAATGTACAATAATCGGAATCGACGACAGTAAAAAGCTCTCCGCAAAAAAACGCGAGTTTCTTTACGATGAAATCATCGCCCAAAGTAAAAGCTACGCCATAGCAACGGCAACGGTTGAAGAAATTGAAGAGATAAATATTCTTCAGGCGGCATTATTGGCGATGAAGCGGGCATATGAGGCATTAAAACTCACCGTTCCGCACATAGTTCTTGTGGACGGGAACGCCGAGCCTAAATTAACGAATAATCATCAATTGCCAATCGTCAATTGTATAATCTCCGGCGATGCGAAATCCTCATCAATAGCGGCGGCGTCTGTTTTAGCAAAGGTTGCCCGTGACAGATATATGGTCGAACTCGATAAACAATATCCCGAATACCAATTTTCTAAGCACAAGGGATACGGTACTAAGCTACATAAGGAGTTGATTTTAAAGCACGGAATAACGCCCGTTCACAGAAAATCGTTCCTAAAAAAGATTATTTGAGGTTTTAAATGAACTATACAAGTACGAGAAATTCATCTATTTCAATTACCGCCGCAGACGCTATTGTTAAAGGCATTTCTGATGAGGGGGGGCTTTTTGTTCCCGCAAAAATGTCGGAATTGCCTAAGCTTACCATAGACGAAATTACAACAATGGCGGATAAACCTTATCCCGAGAGGGCGTATGATGTTTTACGCAGATTTTTGGACTTCGGCGATGATGAACTACGCGATTGTGTGAATAATGCCTACAATTTTAATTTTAAAACAATCGGTACGACGCGCCTCGTTAATTTAGTCGATTCGATTTATATGCTCGAGCTTTGGCACGGGCCTACCGCCGCTTTTAAGGATATGGCATTACAGATTCTTCCCGGATTAATGAGCATTTCTATGAGAAAGGCGAGCAAGACAAGGAAAACGCTTATCCTCGTCGCAACCTCGGGAGATACGGGGAAAGCCGCGCTTGAAGGGTTTAAAGATGTCGGCGGGATTGAAATAGCTGTATTTTATCCCGAGGACGGGGTGAGCGATACGCAAAAAATGCAGATGATTACTCAAGAGGGTGAAAATGTACACGTATTTGCGGTGAAGGGCAATTTCGATGATTGTCAAAATGCCGTTAAAGCCGTATTCACCGATTCACAGGTGGGGGATAAAGCCGCCGCCGCGGGCGTTGCGTTTTCGAGCGCGAACTCAATCAACTGGGGGCGTCTTTGCCCGCAAATTGCTTACTATATTTCGGCATATGCCGATTTGGTGCAAAAAAAGGCTATTAAACCGGGCGATAAAATTAACATTTGCGTTCCTACCGGAAACTTCGGCAATATACTTGCCGCATATTACGCCATGGAGATAGGGCTACCGATTAATAAGCTTATCTGTGCCTCTAATACAAATAAAATCCTTACCGACTTTATTAATACCGGCGTTTATGACAGAAATCGCGAATTTCACACCACCGCCTCACCCTCAATGGATATTTTAATTTCGAGCAATTTAGAGAGACTTCTTTATCACATCTCCGGAGAAAGCGATTCTTTGGTCAGCGAATGGTTCATTGCGTTAAAACAGACCGGCAAATTTGAGGTAGGGAAAGAGCTTCAAAAAAAGATGAACTCCCTGTTTTACGGCGGCTGGTGCAGTGAAAGTGAAACGGCGGAAACAATAAAATCGGTGTTTAATGAAAGCGGGTACCTTATGGATACCCATACGGCGGTGGGTTATAAGGTTTTACTGGACTATCTTAAAACCGACAACTCCGGTATAAAGACGCTTATGGTTTCGACCGCAAATCCGTATAAATTCGGTGAATCGGTATATGAGGCGTTATATGGCGAGTATAACGCTACCGAAGACGCCCCCGTATTTTACGAGGATGTTGCAGACGAATTTGAAAACGACGTCCCCGAGGGCATGACCAATGAGGTGAACGCGGAGCCGACCGGGGTCATGAAAACGCTTCAAGACCGAACGGGTATCCCCGCTCCGAAGTCTCTGACCTCGCTCAACGGTAAACCCATACGTTTTACCGAAACGCTTTCTAAGGAACAAATAAAAGACGCCGTGTTAAAAATTATCAATTAATGTCTGTATTCGCAATTTCCGATGTTCATTTATCGTTTGGGACGAAGAATAAGGATATGAGCATTTTCAAAGGCTGGAGCAATCATTCCGAACGGTTGCGCGCCAACTGGAACCGAACGGTAAGCGAGAATGATACGGTTGTAATCGGCGGCGACATTTCGTGGGGAAAGACGCTTTTTGAAGCATTGCCCGATTTTTTATTTATCGACAAAGAATTAAACGGAAAAAAGCTTATTCTTAAAGGGAATCACGATTATTGGTGGACAACGCTCGTAAAAATGCGAAAATGGCTTTCCGATAACGGGGCGTTGAATATTGATTTTTTATATAATAATGCCTACAGAATAGACAATTTGACAATATGCGGTACTCGCGGATACATTAATTCAGAGAATGATAAAGAGAATGTAACGTCCGAGCGGGGGCAAAAAATGCTTTTAAGAGAGGCGGCGCGCCTCGAAGCTTCAATAAAAGCGGGACTCGAATTAGGCGGCGAGCCGATTGTGTTCCTACATTATCCCCCTATATACTCAATTGAAGAAAACGAAAATATTTTAAAGCTTTTGAACAAATATGTGATTAAACGGGTTTTTTCGGGTCATATTCACTTAAGCGGAATTGATAAAGCTTTTATAGGCAAAAGGAACGAGACTTATTTTGACACGATAACTGCGGATTTTTTGGATTTTACACCAAAAAAAATCTTGTAAAAGCTTTTTTTATATGTTATAATGTTTAAGAAAAAATACAAAGAGAGGGAAAAGGACGTTAATATGCAAATCACATCAAACACAAAAACGGAGAAAAACAATATCGAGGTTGAGTTTAGTATAAGCGCAGATGAGTTTGAAAACGCGGTACAGTCGGCGTTTATGAAGAAACGCAGGAATATTCAAATTAACGGATTCCGAAAAGGAAAGGCTTCGCGCAAGATGGTAGAGGCAAATTATGGCGAGGGCATTTTTTATGAGGACGCAGTTAATGACTTGTACAGGGATAGTATTCCTAAGGTTATTGACGAATTGAAGCTCGAAATAGTTGATACCCCCGCCGTAGAGGTCACCGATATAAATAAGGAAAGCGGCGTTACATTTAAGGTTAAGCTTACGGTTAAGCCCGAAATCGAAATAAGCGATTATAAGGGGCTAGAGGTCGAGCTCGAAAAGCTTAATGTTTGTGAAGAGGATATAGACGAAGAGCTCAATAAAATTCTTGCGGATAACGCGAGAATTATTGACGCGTCCGACACGCCGGTTGCAAACGGTGAAATAATAAAGTTCGATTTTTCGGGCTTTTGCGAAGGTGAAGCCTTTGACGGCGGAACGGCAAAGGACTTTGAGCTTGAAATAGGGAGCGGGCGGTTCATTCCCGGCTTTGAAGAGCAAATTATCGGCAAAAACATAGGTGAAGATTTTGAAATAAACGTCACCTTCCCCGAGGATTATTTTTCAGAAAACGTAAGAGGGAAAAATGTTTTATTTAAATGTAAGATTCACGAAAAATCGTCAAAAGAAACGGCGGAGCTTGACGACGAATTTGTCAAGGATATAAGCGAATTTGACACAATTGACGAGCTTAGAGATGATGTCAGAAAAAAAATCGAACAAAGCAATGACGAGATTCGCGACATGGAGCTTGAGCGCGAGCTTGCCGAGAAGGTTGTGGAATTAATGAAGGGTGATATCCCCGACGCAATGTACGAATATCGCATAGATGAATTGGCGAGAGATTGGGCGTTAAAGTACAATATGCGCGCCGAAGATTTTGCTAAACAATCGGGAATGACCTATGAAAAGTATCGGGACGGTTTCCGCGAAATTGCCGAGAAACAGGTTAAGTTCAGATTATCGCTTGAGAAAATCGCGCAAATAGAGGATATACCGGTATCGAAGGACGAGATTGATGCAGAGTACGAAAAAATGTCAAAAGAAAATCACATTAATATCGACAGGATACGCAATATAGTGAGCGAAAGCTCTTTAGAGTTGGATTTGAAAACCGAAAAAGCATTGGTTTTGCTTAAAGAGGCGGCGGTTATAAAGGACAAAGTGGAGGTATGAATATGAACATGAATTGCGGCAGTTTTACACCGGGCATGAGCTTGGTTCCTACCGTCATTGAACAGACGGGGCGCGGAGAGCGTGCATATGATATCTATTCGCGGCTCTTAAACGACAGAATTGTGATGTTGCACGAAGATGTCAACCCCATAACGTCAAGCTTGGTGGTAGCGCAGCTTCTGTTTTTAGAGGGGCAAGACCCCGATAAAGACATCTTCCTTTATATAAACAGTCCCGGCGGTTCAATTACCGACGGAATGGCTATTTACGACACAATGAATTATGTTAAGTGCGACGTTGCGACGATTTGTCTCGGAATGGCTGCGTCAATGGGTGCGTTTCTTTTGGCGGCGGGCGCGAAGGGAAAGCGTTCCGCGCTCCCCAATAGCGAGGTTATGATTCATCAACCGCTTATTCAAGGCGGATTATCGGGACAGGCGAGCGATATTCAAATTCGCTCCGACCATATAATTCGCACTAAAGAAAAAATGAATCAATTGCTTTCGGAAATGACCGGTCAACCACTCGAAACAATTAAACGCGATACCGACCGAGACAGATTTATGTCGGCTGATGAGGCACTTAAATACGGACTTGTCGATAAGGTTATGAACCGCGCCGAAATTAAATGAGTCAAACAAGAGATAAGCCCAAAGGAGACTATAATGCTTAGATGCAGTTTTTGTTCAAGAACAGAGAATCAGGTTGAACGTATGCTACAAGGTAAAAGCGGGTATATATGCGATAAATGCGTATATGCCTCGTTTCAGATGCTTTATGAGGAGTTTTCGGGACTCGAATTTCCGGAATCCCTTGAGGATTTTGAGAGTACAAGCAACCCTTTTGAAAACGATTATGACATCGGTGACGTTGAACGCGGCGACTTTATAAAACCCTCCGAGGTTAAACAAACGCTTGATAAATATATAATCGGACAGGAGGAGGCGAAGCGAACCCTTTGCGTTTCGGTTTATAACCATTATAAACGTATCTTCCATAATGAAAACATTCAAGATACAGACAGCGATGTAGAAATCCAAAAAAGTAATGTTCTTTTATTAGGGCCTACGGGAGTAGGCAAAACAATGTTGGCTCAGACATTGGCGAGAATTTTACAGGTGCCGTTCGCTATTGCCGACGCTACCACCGTAACCCAAGCGGGATATGTCGGCGAAGATGTAGAAAATGTACTTTTAAGATTGATTCAAGCGGCAAATTATAACGTAGATGACGCGCAACGAGGAATTATCTATATTGATGAAATAGATAAGGTTTCCCGCCGAAGCGAGAACACATCAATAACCCGCGATGTCAGTGGGGAGGGTGTGCAACAGGCGTTGTTGAAAATACTCGAGGGGACTATATCAAATGTACCGCCGCAAGGGGGGCGTAAGCATCCGCATCAGGAGTTTATACAAATTGATACAAAAAACATTTTGTTCATCTGTGGCGGGGCATTCGACGGCATGGAAAAAACAATAGCCTCGAGGGTAAATTCGTCGGCATTGGGCTTTGGCGCGCCGGTAAAAACCGCAAAGGAAAAATCGTGCGACAGGATTATGAAGGCGGTTGTACCCGAGGACTTGGTGAAATATGGTTTAATTCCCGAATTGGTCGGGCGTATTCCGGTGATTGCCGTTTTAGATGAACTCGATGAAGATGCGTTGATAAAAATACTCAACGAACCAAAAAACGCTATAATAAAACAATACCGACATTTGTTCGCGCTCGACGGAATTGAATTTGACGTTGAGGAAGCGGCATTTTCTAAAATTGCAAAAATGACGCTCGAAAAGAAAACCGGTGCGCGAGGACTTCGGACAATAATGGAGGAGCTTTTAGCAGACATTATGTTTGAAGCACCCGGTGACGATACAATACGAAAAATCGTTGTCACTGCGGATTTTGTAGAGGGCAAGAGTGAGATAAAAATTGAACGCGGTAAGCCGCGAAGTAAAGATGAGATTAAATCAAAAAAATCGCCGTCAAAGCTAAAAAATAAGAAAAACTCTAAAACGGCGGGTTAAAAATTTGTATCAATCCCATTATATATCTCATTTGTTTTGATGACGAAATAGAACTCGTCGCTCTCATAAACGCATACGACATCATCTTCCGCGTTTATTCCCTCTTCATTGACCGGTGCGGCGTTGACGACAAATTCGCGGTTTTTATGAGAAAAACTAACCTTGCCCGAATCGCCCGTATTAATCGGTTCAATGCAAACGCCCTCAAGACCGAAGGCTTTTTCACCTTTGGGGAGTCGATTGCGCTTTACAAAATCTACTATGCTTTGTCCCAAATATTGTACAATGAAACAGGTTGATAAACCGCACGCCAAAGCGCACAATAAGGTTAGCCAGTCCGGAAGAAATGTCAGTTTAAAAAGACACCCCGTCGCTCCCACCGTCATTGACGATATAATGAGCATATTCAAATTTTCGGGAAAGAATTTTTCTATGGGTACAATATCGTTTTTTATATTGAAAAGCCGCCCGCTAAAGTCGAAATTTTTGATTTTTTCGGTATAACGCAGTATTATATCTGTAATTAACGCCGCCGATGATACAATTAAAATAATAATATAAAAATACAGCATATTGTATTATTGTATGCTCCTTTTTGCATTTGTTTTTAGATGTTCCCTTAAGTAGTATTCTCTGTTGTGTTATTAATATCTAATTTTTCTACATTGTTATAGCCTAATAAAAGTATATCGTTATTCACCTGAATAAAACGTGAATACTCCTCACCTAATGAAAGGCGGTTGTGCGGTAATGATAGCTGTGTCGTGGGATAAACCGCAATTGTATTCGGTTCAAGAACATATATGCTGCCCGAAACGAACTCAACCTGTGTCGCGCCCGACGAAACAACCGTTTCGGATTTATTATTGCCGTTTAACGAAATAAGCGTTACCGTTCCGGCGGTGAAATCATTAACCAAAAGCGCGACGGAATTGTCGGAGAAAGCATAATCAATAAGGTTGCCTTTATAATCATAGCTATCGAGGATTTTTCCGTCGTTTAAATCAATCGTTAAGAGCGATTTGTCGCACACAACAAAAGCATTGTTTCTGCCGATATGAAGCGCGAAGGGCATTGCGTTTCCCGGAAGCTCGGTTTTCCAAAGCCCGCTATCGTCTTCTAACTCGGTGTCGTATTTATGAACGGCGGCAATAACATCTCCGTCTTTAAAGCTCATAGATGTAATTATTATATCTTTATCTGCGGCGGTGAATGCAATTTGTATGATATTGTCGTCCAAAAACTTTGTTTTATAACGCCAGTCTCCTTTGCCGTCGTATATTTCGAGGGTATTAGCGTAAACCTCGTGTTTGTATACAATTGCCGCACTCGAATCCTCTCCGATTGCACCGTAGAGGATTCTTTCGTCGGTTTCCTTTTCATATATTAAACCGTTTCTCCCGTAAAAAGAGTATTGTTTACCGTTGATATCATAGACGAGTATTCGCGTATCGGCAACCGCGGCGTTCGGCTCCGAATAGCTGTGTCGTTTATTATATCTTTGCCCGCCGTCCGAGTCGTATACATAGACATAGGTTTCGGTCAAAAGCATAAACCCCGAATCAAACTTATTAATTGAATAACCCGTACTCCCCGGAAGTCGAACGGGGAATCCCGCTTCAGAAGTGCTTTTTCGCCCTATCCCCTCTAACGGACTCATTATAACGCTCCTGTTATAAAAAATCAGTACAGCCAAAAGCGCGATTACACCCATGACAAAAAGCGCGACCATAGCCTTTTCCCATTTTTTTTGTTTGCGGTTTTCGGAAGATTTGTTTAAATGATTATTTTTATTCATATTGTTTCACCATTTCTTAGCGTCATATTTTGAATCATATTTAACCTTGTTCAAGTACAGCCCGTCGGGAGGAAGCGTAATCCCCGCCAATGCCCTGTCCCCTTCGTTGAGTGACCGCCGTATATCGTCAAGGTTTCGCTTTCCTTCGCTTACATATATCAATGTCCCCGCAATAATCCTCACCATGTTGTGTAAAAAACCATCACCGCTTATTACAATTGACAATTGACGGTTGACAAAGGATAACTGAATATCTTGTATTTTACGTATTGTCCCGCGTTTTTTCGATTTTGTTATTTTCAACGACTCCGCCTTACAGTATGACGAAAAATCATGCTCTCCTATAAAAAGCGCGGAAGCCTTTTCCATTATTTCAATATTGAGCTTATGCGGGTAAAAATACGCCAACCCTTGCATGAATACATCTCTGACATTGCCGTTGTATATAAGGTAACTGTATTCTTTCGATTTAGCCGAATAACGAGCATGAAACCCGTCGTCAACCTCTTGACAGGTGTTGACCGCTATATCGCGAGGCAAAAGCGCGTTTAACCCTTTTACAAATCCCGCGCACGGAATAACAGAGCTTGTACGAACATTGAAGCAAAATGACTTAGCGTGTACACCCGCGTCGGTTCTCGAGCAACCGATTATTGTTACTTTTTCACCGAGAAGCTTTGATAAAGCGTTCTCCGCGACCTCTTGAACGGTTATTGCATTAGCCTGTCGCTGAAAGCCGTGATATGCCGCGCCGTTGTATGAGATATTTACCTTTAAGTTCCGTATTTGATTCATAGGAATATATTTATAAGAACGGCGTCTGTGAGTAACCACAATACGAAAAAGCTCGCCGCATAGTCAATATAGCTCGTTTTCAATTGTTTTAATCGCGTTCGTCCCTCTCCCCCCGTGTAGCAACGACACTCCATAGCCATAGCCAACTCGTTTGCGTGTTTAAACGCCGACACAAAAAGCGGTACCATTATCGGGATTAGAGCCCTTGCGCGTTTCATAAGCCCCCCGGAGTCAAGCGTTGCGCCCCGCGCTTTTTGTGCAGACATTATCCTTTCGGTTTCTTCGATTAAAATTGGAATATATCGTAAAGCAATTGTCATCATCATTGCCAATTCGTGTGACGGAAACTTGAGCTTTTTTAAAGGCGACAAAAGACTCTCGATTGCGTCGGTCAATGTAATAGGAGAAGTTGTATAGGTTAATAACGACATTCCTATTATTAAAGCAATAATTCGTATAATCATGAATATCGAGGTGCTTAAGCCTTCGGGATAAATTTTGAGGAATTGCCATTCCCACAGCGGCAGCGAGTCATCGCCGCCTTTAATAAAGAATAAATTAAGCAAACCCGTAAAAATAATTAAAGGTAAAATCGGACGAAGGCTTTTAATAATCAATCGGTATTTTATTTCCGATAATGCGTAAACGCAAAATATAAATACGGTGCAAAGCCCGAGTGAATAATAATTCCTCCCTATAAACAATATGACAACGAAAATAATGTTGAGTATTATTTTACAACGGCTGTCCATTCGATGTATGACCGAATTGCCCGGGAAATATTGTCCTAAAGTAATATCCTTAAGCATATTTGATAATTAATAATGAATAGTTATTATTCTTATTCATTTTTCCTTTTTATTAATGATAGTATTCGTTCGGCGGCGCGTTCGACGGTGTATACGTCATTCCCTAAATCCACACCTCTTTGTTTAAGCTTTTCGGCGAGTCTCGTTATTTGCGGAACACCGAGACCGATTTCCGTAATCTCTTTTGCTTTAGAGAAAACCGAATCCGTATCGTTATAACAGAATATTTCGCCCTTATTCATGACTAATACTTTATCGGCATATTTGACTATATCCTCCATCGAATGAGAAACCAATATAACCGTTATTCCCGCCTTTTTATGATAATCGTTGATAAATCCGAGAACTCGGTTGCGCCCCCTTGGGTCAAGCCCCGCCGCCGGTTCGTCAAGTATGAGAATCTGCGGCTCCATAGCTATTACACCGGCTAATGCAACACGGCGTTTTTGTCCTCCGGAAAGGTCGAACGGCGAGCGGTCAAGCCACGATTCATGAACCCCCATATACTCGGATGCGCGCAGTACGCGTTCTTTTATCTCCTCTTCGCTCAGTCCCATATTACGAGGCCCGAACGATATGTCCTTAAAAACCGTTTCCTCAAAAAGCTGATGCTCCGAGTATTGGAACACAAGCCCGACTTCAAAACGTATATCGCGTATATTAACACCTTTTCCGCGAATGTCCCTTCCGTTAATCCATACCTCACCCGAGGTTTGTTTCAAAAGCCCGTTAAGATGTTGCATAAGCGTTGATTTTCCGCTCCCGGTATGCCCGATTATTCCTATAAAATCGCCTTTGTCGACGGTAAAGTTAATGTCGTCGATTGCGGTAACCTCAAAAGGGGTTCCTATTGAGTATTTATAGATTAAATTTTTTGTTTGTATTATTGTCATGTTAAGCGACTCCGTTGTAATCAACGACGGCGATTTCGCTCATTGCTTTTTTTGACGTTTCTGTTATATTCTCTAATTGTTTAATTACATCGCCGGTATAAATAATCTCATCACATTCCGAACATTTATAACAGGGGACATTTCTGACTATTATAAGGCAATTTCCTAAATCGGTAACATCTGTTGTTGTTGAAGAAAAAGTATTTGCCCCGCAGGAGATACATTTCATAATAATAACCATTCCTTTCCGAGCTGTAAAGAACTCTGCGAAATCTGTCAAGCTTCCGGCACCTTTCTTGTTTTCAAGTCTTCTTCCCAATAATCTGTGTCGGGATAATACGCCGTAATAAAATATAAGTAACCTTCTCCTATACTCGTTACAGTGTGTATATATTTATTCTGCTCCGTTAATCCTAATAATAAACAACTCGGGAAAGGTTTATCGTTTTCGTATTGCTCAATAATTATACCAGTACCAATTGCGTTTTTTATATCGTTTATAGTTATACCGCGTTCAACAAATCTTTTTCTTACATGACTTGTTACGGCTATATTTTTATCATTGCATAAATTTTGTAAATCGCTAATGTTTAACAAATAATTATACCCCCAACACCTTTACAATACAATCTGCAAATTCGTCCTCGTCAATGATATCATCGGGGATAACGACACCCGCTTTTCTCAAGCTGTGCGCTAATTCCGTCACCTGTGGAATATCGAGTCCGACTCGCAATAATTGTTCGGCTTCCCGAAAAATCTCACGCGGCGTCCCGTCCATAATCACCCTTCCGCCGTCCATGACAATAACCCTGTCCGCGAGAGCGGCTTCTTCCATATAGTGTGTTATATAAACAACGGTTGCGCCGTTATTATTAAGCCTTCTTACCGTTTTTATAACCTCGGAGCGTCCTTTTGGGTCAAGCATTGCGGTGGGTTCGTCTAAAACGATACATTTGGGTTCCATAGCGAGTATTCCCGCGATTGCCACTCTTTGTTTTTGCCCCCCCGATAATTGATGAGGGGCGTGTTTTGCAAAACGGGACATTCCGACATTTTCGAGAGCCTTGTCGATTTTTATGCGTATTTCATCGGGCGGAACACCCAAATTTTCCAATGCGAACGCCACATCCTCCTCAACAATAGTCGCTACAATTTGATTATCGGGGTTTTGGAACACCATACCCACCGTTTGCCTAAGCTTTTGAAGCGTCGATTCATTCGCTACATCAAGTCCGTCGACAAATACGTTTCCGCTTGTTGGGGTAAGTATACCGTTCAGATGTTTTGCGAGGGTCGATTTCCCGCTCCCGTTGTGACCTAATACTGCGATAAATTGTCCCTTCGGGATTGAAAGATTTATATTATACAATACCGGTATACTGCCTATAATCTTATCGTGTTCATGTTCGTCATAGGAGTTATATGCAAAAGACAAGTCTTTGACTTCTATAATATTACTCAATCCGACTCCTTCATCTTCATTTTCTTTAAAACCGCGCCGACCGCTTTACCGTTTTTATGCTTAACGCGTATATTGTAAAATATTTGACCGTTTCCCGCCGCATATGCTTTTGAACCCGCCGGAAAAATCCATTCCTTTGACTCTTCGGTTGAAGGCGTTTGATTTGAATAAAATGTTGCGGCGTTCGTTATTTGAGAACATTCATCAAAGCTCAACCCTATAAGCGAATTATCTTCAATTAACTTTTCTGCGAATTTATATTCATCATCGGGAACCTTTCCCGCTTCGCTAAGATTGTTAATCAAGATATACCCGCCCAACACAAGCACCGCGAGTCCTAAAAGCGGGAACAGAATAGCGGCAATTTTTGAAAACTCGCCGCCTTTGAGCTTAAATTGCGTTTTTGTTTTCAAATATTCAACTTTAGTTTTATTTTTAGCCATTATATACCTCGTTACTAAACACGCTACTAATCTCGTACCCTAATTATCGAATCGGACAATTGTCGTATTTCCGCAGGGAAGGGGCAACCCGGTTGATTTAACGGGGATACCTATTTCCGACGCGGTTACGCTTATTTTGTATTTCAAGCCGATTGTCATGCTCATTAAATACTTGACCGCCGACGGCGACAGCCCGGTAGTATAGCTGTTCATGAGTAAAAACAACGGTTTTTCCGACAACACCTCCGTACACATCAGCAGAAGGGCATTGATAGAATCTTCAATTTTCCATGTTTCTCCGTTTGTCCCTCTGCCGTAGCTCGGCGGGTCAAGAATAATTGCGTCGTATTTGCGTTCGCGTTTTATCTCGCGGGCAAGAAATTTCCCGGCGTCGTCAATTATCCACCTTGGCGCGCCTTTATCGGGATTATTGCTTAAGTTCGATAGACTTGCGTTTTCCTTTGCCCATTCAACCATTCCTTTAACGGCGTCTAAATGACAAACATTCGCCCCCGCATTGAGACAGGCTAATGTCGCGCCGCCGGTATAAGCAAAAAGGTTCAATACGTTTATTTTGCGCGATTTATCGCGATACATTGCATCACGAATAATCTCGTCGCAAAAGTCCCAGTTTACCGCCTGTTCCGGAAATACGCCGGTATGTTTAAAGCCGGTAGGTTTCACTTTAAAAGTCAAGCCTTTATACCGAATGTACCAGCCTTCGGGAAGCTTTTTTTTGTATTCCCAATTGCCGCCCCCCGAAGACGAACGTATATATCGAGCATCGGCGAGCCGCCATTGTTGCGAGTTGATACGCGCTTTATCCTCCCACATAACCTGCGGGTCGGGGCGGATAAGGGTGTAATCGCCCCAACGCTCTAACCTTTCGCCGTTCGATGCGTCAAGCAATTGATATTCATTTGCCCCCCAAGCGGAAGAATAACGCATTATGTCCCCAATTCCTTTTTCGCCACCGCGCATATTTTATCTGCCCATTCTTCTATTTCGCTTTGAACCTTTCCCTCAAGCATGACCCTAAGAAGCGGCTCGGTACCCGATTCGCGAATGAGTATTCGGCTTTCGTCACCCGCAACCCTTTTAATTTCATCAATTACCGCGGTCATTTCGGCGTTTTTTTCCCAAGTGCCTTTTTTATCCGCCGAAATCGTCACGTTTTTAAGCGTCTGCGGGAACGTCGGTATTTCGGCGACTAAATCCGCTAAAGGTTTTCCTTTGTTGTCGAGCATATTTAGAAGCTTAATTGCCGAGAGAATCCCGTCGCCGGTTGTTGCGTGTTTCTTAAAAATAATATGCCCCGATTGTTCACCGCCGATATCATAATTATCTTCGAGCATTTTTTCGAGAACATAGCGGTCTCCAACCGATACGACCGCAACATTGATGTTATTTTTATTCATATATTGATGAAAGCCCAAGTTGCTCATTACCGTTACAACAACCGTATCATCGTTTAAGTCATTTTGCTCTTTCATATAAACGGCAAGAAGCGCGATTATTTTATCCCCGTCAACCAAACAGCCGTTATGGTCGACCGCGAGCATACGGTCTGCGTCTCCGTCAAACGCTATTCCCAAATCGTATTTGTCGCCGACAACTTTTTTTGCTAATTCTTCAATATAAGTAGAGCCGCATTTGTCGTTGATATTCAATCCGTCGGGTTGGTCGTTTATAATTGTGCAATTCGTTGAAAGCTCGGCGAGAATCCCCATAAATGACGCGCTCCCGTTGGCACAGTCGATTAATATTTTAGTTTTATTTTGCGCCGTATTGCTTAGATTATATAGCGAAATATTATAATCGCGATTTGCTTCGGCTATTGCCGTTACGGTACCGACCGCGCCGCCGTCCTTGAGCGAGATTCGAGCGGGGTTTTTCACTAATGCTTCAATTTCGTCCTCTTTATCATCGGGAAATTTAAACCCGTCCTTGTTAAAAAGCTTTATTCCGTTAAACTCTGCCGAGTTATGCGAGGCGGTTATCATAACGCCCGCGTCGGCTTTATAATGCTTTACAAGAAAAGCGACGGCGGGCGTAGGAATAACCCCCGTTAAGTGTGCGTCACCCCCCGCAGATGTAATCCCCGCGATTAAAGCCGCCTCGAGTATATCGGAAGACCGCCGCGTGTCTTTACCGATAATGATGGTCGGGCGTTGTTTTTGTTCTTGTTCATTTAATTTTGAAACCAACGCCCTCCCAATGTTCATTGCCAATTCGCAGGTGAGTTCTGTAATAGCTACCCCTCGCACTCCGTCCGTTCCGAATAATCTTGCCATGTTGTTCCCTCCAAATTTAATTAATACTCAACTGTCCCGTCGGTGTAATCCCCAAATGTTTATAAGCCAAAGCCGTTGCGGTTCGCCCTCTCGGTGTCTTTGCTATAAACCCCAACTGCATCAAAAACGGTTCGCATACATCTTCTAATGTCACCGCCTCTTCTCCCAACGACGCCGAAAGTGTATCCAGTCCTACGGGGCCCCCGCCAAATCCTTTTATAACAAATTCGAGATACCGCCTATCCAAGCTGTCTAAGCCTAATTTATCTATTTCGAGGCGGGAGAGTGCTATATCAGCCAATTCCTTTGTGATTCTTCCGTCGCCCATAACCTCTGCAAAATCGCGGATTCGTTTTAGAAGGCGATTGGCAATACGGGGGGTTCCCCTTGAGCGTAAAGCAATTTCCTTCGCGCCGTCTTTAGTGGTGGGGATTGCTAAAATAACTGACGAACGCATTATAATTTCACATAACTGTGATACATCGTACAGCTCTAACCGTTGTATTACCCCAAACCTGTCTCTTAGCGGGTTTGTCAGTTGCCCCGCTCTCGTGGTCGCGCCGACGAGCGTAAACTTAGGAAGGTCGATTCTTATTGATTGTGCCGACGGGCCTTTACCGATGATAATATCAAGGGCAAAATCCTCCATGGCGGGGTACAGGATTTCCTCAACCTGTCTCGAAAGCCTGTGTATTTCATCAATAAAAAGAACGTCGCCGCTTTGAAGATTAGTCAATAATGCCGCTAAATCGCCCGCTTTTTCAATAGCGGGGCCGGAGGTTACGCGAATGTTTACCCCTAATTCGCCGGCAATAATCATAGCGAGCGTTGTTTTCCCCAACCCCGGCGGCCCGTATAATAAAACGTGGTCTAACTCTTCCTTGCGCGATTTTGCCGCCGTAATGAACACGGAAAGGTTTTCCTTAACCTGAACCTGTCCGATGTATTCGGCAAGCGTTTTTGGACGCAACGAATATTCGGTGTCCGATTCGGCTTGAGTTTCGTCGTTCAGAATCGGACTTATTAATCTTTCGGACGGGATATTAACCTCATCGTTTTCGGTTTCGGAAAAATTAGCGTCATTAATAATCATTACATTTGCATAAATCTTTCATTTTTTTGATTGAATTTAATCGTTTTTCGAGTCGTTCCGATTCAACGTATCCTCTGTTATTACAGCTTTTTTTAATTTTTTCATAATAGGCAGTCATACGCCAATAATCACCCTTTATTGCCATGATAACCGATAATTCAGCTAATGCCGCTTCCGACTCGTTATCTATTTCGAGGGTCTTCAAAAATTGTGACTCGGCTTGGTCATAAAGCCCCAACCCCATTGAAAGCGTGCCGAGCATGAACATAGCCGCGATGTTATCCTTATCGTACCGAAGGATTTGTTTATAATAAAACTCGGCTTTTAAAAACGCGCCTCTTTTGCCGTACATTTCCGCTAAGCTAAACAACGATTTTAAATTAGACGGCTCGGATTCAACCGCTTTTACACAACAATTGAGCGATTCGGAGGGTTTATCTTGTGCGTCATAACACTTAGACATCCATTCAAAACAAAACGCATTATTTTGAGAAACGGTAGAATATCTTAATGCTTTTTCAAAGTGTTTTATAGCAACGGAGTGGTCGTTATTCAGATAAGAGCAAATCCCCTTATATGCAAATTTCGCCCCCTTGTCACTATAAATAGAAACCTCGTTTCCGATACTCATTAATGCGTTTTTATGAATTATTCTCGACGCATTTACTCGTTTTAAGATATAAAAAAGTCCGACGGTAAATCCCGCAGTGAAAAAGAATACACATATCGTAAATATTACTATATACATTCTTTAATCGCCTCCTCCAGCTTTTCAAATTCGTATACATCGTTTGCCATAGCCAAAAAGTAAAAACGCATTAACCCCGCTATGTCGCCGATTTTTGCCGATTCGATAGCTGCCTCCGCCATGGGCGCGACATAACCGTTATTTGCCTTTATTGCGGTTTGGTACTTCTCTATTGCCGTTTCGGACTCACCGTGCCTCGAATGAAACTTAGCTAATTTAAAATATGTGGCGGAGGACAGCGGGTCGTATTCCAAAGCCCTGTTATAATGTGTTTCGGATTCTCTCGATTCACTGTCCCTGTAAAAATCGCCGAGCTGATTTGACGCAAATATATCCGACGGAGAAATTTCAACAGCCGCCGAATAACATACCGCCGCTAAAACACGGTCGCCGTAATCGTCATAACACCGCCCCGCCCACCCGAGACAGTAGGATTTATCAAGCGGGTCGCCGGTTTTCTGTGCAATTTTCATAAAGGTCATTGCCGCTTTTTTAAAGGTTCTGTTTTTTACATATTTATGCTTTAGTAATGTTCGAAGGGTTTTTTTAAAACGATTTTTTGATTTTAAATCGACATTAAGCCGGGTATTATCCGATAAACGGTCAACTTGATTGCGTATCTCTTTTTGTTTATCCGATATATTAATGCAAAGGATAATCGCATTTGTTATAAATAAAAGACAAACCGCGATTATTATAAGTAACAGTTCAATAGTCATAATCATAACCACGCCTTTCCGAGCCGCAAAAAGCTCTGCGAAATCAGCCTTTAGAAAGCTTTTTCAATGCACGTTTTATTTTTTCAGATGTATCCAACTCATCGGTCAACCCCGCAAGTGCTTGTGCCGATTCGGACGCGGTGAAGCCAAGCACCATTAACGCGCTCAACGCCTGAGAGTCTTTGGAGGTTGCGGCGCGTTGAGGGGTTGCGGCTATCGTGGTCGTTGCGTCCGAAGAAAGCTTGTCTTTAAGCTTCAAAATAATCAATTGCGCCGTTTTTGAGCCGATTCCCTTAACGCGGGTAAGCGATTTCACGTCATCGGTGACAACAGAGAGCGCGAAATCCTGTGGGGACATATCCGATAAAATCGACAACGCCGCCTTAGGCCCAACGCCCGATACAGATAAAAGCATTTTAAATGTTCCAAGTTCATGCGCCGTGGCGAAGCCGAAAAGCTCAACCGCATCCTCGCGCACGCTTAAATGCGTCAAAAGGGTCACATTGTCGCCGAGCTTTAAGCCGTCTAATGTTGCGGAAGCCGTGCGACAGGCGTATCCGACCCCCGCACATTCTACAACCGCCAAGCCTTCGTCAATATAAACTAATGCCCCTTTTACCGAATAAATCATTTTTTTAACCGTTCCTCTTTTTTGATAATACCGTTATTAAACACCCTCGTTCTTTCGGACGAATGAGTATGCGCGTGACATACCGCAATCGCAAGCGCGTCGGCGGTGTCGTCGGGCTTAGGTATTGCGGGGAGCTTTAATATTCGTTTTGTCATCTCCTGAACCTGTGTTTTTACGGCTTTACCGTAGCCGGTAACCGACTGTTTCACTTGTAGCGGGGTATATTCGGCAATTTCTATCCCGTTGTTGACCGCGGCGAGCAGAATAACCCCCCGCGCTTGACTCACGTCTATTGCCGTTTTTTGATTAGTTGTGAAAAAAAGCCTCTCGACCGCCATAAAGCTCGGTGTATACGCTTTTATAATTTCGCACAGGTCGGAATGAATTTCGGACAACCGCCTTTCAAAAGGAATATGCGCGCCCGTCGTAATCGCGCCGTAATTTATTACGCGAAACTGTGCTTTATCATAGTCGATGACGCCGTAGCCTACCGTTGCGTAACCGGGGTCAATGCCTAATACTCTAATCATAATAGCCTTATTATACCATATGTCGAACCGTAAAGTCAATAAAAATTTACAATATTTATTACCCTAGTTTTATGCCGTTTCGCAAAATATTTTTTCAAAAAAATAAGCACAAGGCAGTTAAACCCTGTGCTTATCACGTTTTTATTATTACTTAATCACAATTCGGCAAACCTATCCTTTAGTTTTTCTAACGCTTTTTTCTCTATTCTTGATATATAGGAACGCGATATTCCGAGGTGCTTTGCCACGTCCTGTTGCGTCATGGCTTTTTCGACTTTTATTTCGCCGCCGCCTAAACGGACTAAGCCGTATCTCATACATATAATTTGTCGTTCGCGTTGTTCTAAGCCGTCGTTTATATAATTGTATAAGTTTTGCAGATTTATACGCATTTCGGCTACATCTTCAATGTTTACGGGGTCGCGAAATATATCGGCGAAGGTTATTTGATTACCGTCTTTGTCGGAGTCAATCGGGTCGCTTATGAATATTTCATTTTGACTTTTTTTAATCTTGCGAAAGTGCATTTTGGTGCGGTTTATATGACGAAGACTGATTAAAATGTTACGGCAAATGCTTGAGTTTACAAACCGCCGCTTTCCCGCTTGGAGAGCGGCGGTATTTTATCCCCCGCTTGCGAATATACTCT
>Ga0082212_10001916_pt1 | contig 30580 bp, 25 predicted proteins | sample TergutNt197P3_FD_71548 | JGI IMG/M metagenome (GOLD analysis project Ga0082212, IMG submission 71548) | Neocapritermes taracua P3 segment gut microbial communities from Petit-Saut dam, French Guiana - Nt197 P3 | ecosystem: Host-associated > Arthropoda: Insects > Digestive system > Gut ...
GGAAGCCCAACTATGCGTATAAAAAGCTCGCCCCTTTCCCCGTAACCCAGTTCCCTTGCCCGGATACGTATAGTTTCCGGGTCATAGAGCAGGGCGTCCATGGCGCCTTCCAATTCCTGGTTTGTGGTATGTAATTTATCAAGGTTTTCGAGGACTTTTTCCCTTTCCCCAAGCAATTCCCTGTATGGGATAATCCCTGTTGGCCCGTTGTAAATCGAAAGGATTGTATAAATCGCAAGGCTAAACCAGGGGACAAGGAGGTATTTGCCGAATTTCATTATTTAATTTACGGTTTTTTTCCCCGCTACCTTTAAAAAGGAACCTTGACATCCTGTTTATTGCAGGTTAAAGTATAAAATTGGAAGAAATGTATGGAAATTTAGGCATTTTTTACCGATATTTAGTCATATAACTGTATTTCGGGAGCTGCGAATGGCTGGAAAAAAAGATCCATCAATCTATGATGAAAGGACTTCCATAGGGTCTGCCGATGAGCTGGATGAATATGGGGTATGGGTAAAAAGTGAGCCGCAAGACCTTTCAAATTCCATGCCGGACATCGAAGAACTCCCCAACTTTGACGAAGTTTCTACCAACGACCTGGAAATGCCGGATTTAGACTCATCGCTTGACACCGATTTTGGCATAATAGAGGAAAGCTCCCCCGGTTCCCTTGAGATAGAATTTGAGGAAATTCCCGAAAGTTCCGACCTCCCCGAAGGGCCTGCACCCGTAAATATTGACAGGGATGGTTTTACGGAAGTATCAATGACAGATTTTCTGGAAAACCCGGCAGAAGAGAAGCTCGTAGAAAGCATCGATTTTGGCGACCTGGACAGTGCTGCTTCGGAAATCGAACCGGTCGAACCGTACGGCGGTGCATCCTATGGCGCAGCGCAGGGGGGGGCTGCCCAGGGCGGGAAAGACCTTTCGACACAACTGCTTCAGCGTATTGCCGATGAGCTTTCTTCGATTAAAAAAGAAATTTCCAGCCTTAAAAACGAGCTATCCGTTGTCCGCGGCGAGATTAAAAGTTCCGAAGGCGCTGCCTCGCAGGGGTTTTTTGACGAAGAAGATGATGAAAAAATAGCCCTTACCGGCGACGAAATGGATAATATCCTTAATACAGCAAGTTTTACCGAAGAAACCGGGTTCGACGAAACAGCCGTTTCCTTTGACGACGGCACTGGGGAAAACGCTGTAATCGAAGAAAAAAATGACGAAATGGTCGAGATAAGCTTTGACGAAGAGCTTTCGGAGCTGGAAGGGCCGATCAAAGTTGAAGACGAGCTAAAAATTTCCGGGACAGATGATTTTGACATTTCTTTGGATTTAAGCCCGGATGCAATCAACGATACATCCGAACTGGATATACTTAGGGAAGAAGGAGCATTACCGATAACGGAGGCACCGGAAGATACAAGCTACCTGGAAGAAGACCCTCTGGCTTCCCTGGATACTTCTGTCGAAGAAATTGGTTCTGCGGATACCTTTTCACAGGCCATTGATTTTGATGAAAGCCCCGCATCTGAACCGGGAATTGACAATATTTCCATAGACCTTGATATGGAAGACGCTGCTTTAATGGATAAGCCTTCCGGTACCGACGATTTTATTTTTGAAACCGAAGATACCATGGAGCTCCCCGCCGAAGAGCTTCCTGATATTGACGAGGCAATTCTGCCAATTGAAAGCAGCATGGATGACCTTCTCCCGGAAACAGGCCCCGGCATAGATTTTAAGGAAACAGTGCCAAAGGGTCTTTATGAAGCAACAGCAGCCGAAGACAGTATCCCCGCAAATTTAAAACAAGAACTTAAAATTGTCCTTTCGTATATGGATCAGCTGCTTGAATCCCTTCCGGATGACAAGATAGAGGAATTTGCACAATCCGAATATTTCGATACCTATAAAAAACTGTTCGAGGAATTGGGGCTGGTTTAAATGGGGCTTTTAAGCAAAGCCGCAACAGGCACATCCGGCAGCGACGGGGCATCAGCAGGCGGGCTTCTAAAAATAATTTCACAAAGGCATACAGGGCCGTCTTTTAACGATACTGAACAAATAAGCAGCCCAGTTCTAAACCCGGCATCTCCCATGGAAAAAGCGGTAATGGACAACCTTTATGCGGGTTTTGCCAAGTTTGGCATATACCAGGGAATAATTATTGAAGCGTTAAAATATTCCGCAGGGGAATTTGCCAGCCGCCTTTCTTTTATGGTCTCTGGTTTTGGCTCTGCCCAGGGGCTGGCACCGGGGCGCGCTTTGGTTCTTTTTAGTGCGGCCCAGGATGGTGAATTGATTGGGATACACCTTGCAAGGACCGTACCGGGGAACAATATCTTTAGCTTTCAGGCCAATACGCCCCAGGAAGCTTTTTCCCTTTTAAAGCCCTACCTGTAAATGCGTGCTTAATGAACCATTGTTTGGCGAAAGGCTTATAAACGCAAAAAATGGCTATACAATTCTTGCAGGCAATACGACACTCCACTCACGTTATAACCCGGCAGATGAAGCAGAAAAATATATCCATTCACTTTCCTTAAAAAATTATAATTATTTTATTCTTCCTGAACCAGGACTTGGCTATCTGGCAGCAGCATTAAAAAAGAAATTTCCCGAGTCGAAGATAATTACCCTGCATTGTTCTTCTTTTTTTAACAATAAAAACAATTCCATGAACGGCATCGATCCGGCGGAAGACCGGGGCCTAAGCTGGAGCCCGCTTTCTTTAAATTCACTGGAAGAATTTCTGGAAAAAAATCTTTATGACACAGATGCAGCAGATATTAAACTAATAGAATGGAAACCCTCGGTGGATTTTTACGGGAAAAATTACCTTGACTTAGTTTCAAGGACCGTAGAATGTATACGGGTCTTGCATGCAGGTAAAAGGACAGCGCATTTTTTTGGGAAACGCTGGTTAAGAAATGCCCTTAAAAACCTTTCAATGATGCAGTCTACTGTTACAGCCGCCCCTGGCTCGGTTCCAGTTCTTGTCTGCGCAGCAGGCCCCAGCCTTGAAGATGCCATGGAAGAAATTGCTCTATGGGCAAATGGTTCCCCACAGCCCCTCCTTATGGCAGTTTCTTCTGCTGCATCTGCCCTTCTCTATAGGGGCATTAAACCAGGTATTGTAATAGCAACAGATGGCGGCTTATGGGCGCAGCGCCATTTACTGGAATGTACAAGATATTATAAAAAAAGCAGCGATAGTAAACCTGTTTATGCATGCAGTGTAACGGCATTAATCCCTTCCCAGGTAAAAGACAGCCCTGTGCTTTTTATGTGCGACGGCAGCCTTTGGCAAAAAATTTTACTTAACACCATTGGTGTTACTTATTTAACTTTCCCGCAGCGCGGTACAGTCGCTCTTTCTGCGCTTGATTTGGCATTTACTTTAAGCAATGGCAGTATATTTATCTGCGGGATGGATTTTAGGAACCGCGACCTTATTACACATGCAAGGCCGTATGCGTTCGACAGTATTCCTGAGCAAAACCAAAGCAGGAAAAAGCCGTTATATTCAGAGTTCTTTGAACGTCAGGAAATGATAAAAAACGGGGGCAGCCACAAAATTTATTCCGCATGGCTAAAAAGCCACCTTGGCGAATACACCGGGCGCCTTTATTCGCCTGGTACATCGCAATTCGGCATTCCGGCGGGAAAGCCGGATTTAAGCAATAACTGCAAGAGCGTTTCTTTTAACATTAAACAAAGAAACCTTATGACAGGGAAAGATGGATTAATCGAAACATTGGCAAATGCCCTTGATAACCCGGCGGTAAAAGATCAGCTTGGCAGGGAATTGGGGGAAATGCTTCTGCCCAACATACCAAAAACGGATAAAAAATTTACCGGTGAATTAAAAAAAGCGCTCCTGGGGCTGGCCGATGGATAAACAAACATTTGAACGAAACCTTCTTGCCCTCTCGATAAACGACACGGCGCTTTGCGCCCGGCTCTCTTCTGCCATAACCACATCGGCTGTATACCGTTTTATAGAGGCCCGGTCCGGGGATATTATCCCTGCCCTTACAGGAAAGGACGGCACTGCCCATCCGCTGCATTCAACGGTTGATCCGCGCAGGGAAGCAGAAAGGCTTATCGCTGCTATTGCGGAAGAAGGGTACCTGGTATTTTTTGGGCTGGGCGGCGCTTTTGCAGCGGAAGCTGCATTGGACCGGGCAGGAACAAGGAAGATTGTAATTATTGATTATAACTGCAACGGCATTGCAGAACTTTTAAGCAGCAAAAACTACGTACGTCTATTCCAGGATAAGCGGGTGCGGCTGCTTGTTGACCCTTCCTGCGAACAGCTTAACGATTTTATTTTAAATAACTATATACCTGCATTGGACGGCGGCATCCGCGTTATCCCGCTCCGTGCCAGGACTTATGAAGACGACCGTTTTGACAAGGCTTCCGATACAGTAAAAAATGCAATAGACGCCATATCCAGGGACTATTCGGTACAGGCTTATTTTGGCAAGCGCTGGTTTTCCAATATTATACGTAACCTGGAACTTGCAGAAACGCAAAATGGAAGAATAGCTCCGGTTAAAAAAGCTGTTATTATTGCGTCTGGGCCTTCCCTGGAAAAAAATATCCCGCTTATAAAAAAAGAAATTGCAACTAAAAAGGAAAATAAAAGTTTTATTATAACAGCAGACACCTCCCTCCCCTTACTGCTCCAGGCAGATATAATTCCGGATGCCGTTATATCAATAGACTGCCAGCATATCAGCTACCAACACTTTTTCCGGGCACTACCGGAAAAAACACTCCTTTTCCTGGACCTTTGCAGCCCGCCACTTATAGCGTCACGTACAGGCAACAGGGTTTTCTTTTCCGGGGGGCACCCATTGTCCATGTACATAAACAGGAAATGGCGCCCCCTGCCCGTTCTGGATACTTCCGGCGCCAATGTTACCTATGCGGCACTGTCGCTGGCAGAAAACCTGGGGGCAAAGGAATTAATGGTTTTTGGGGCCGATTTTTCGTACCCGGAAGGGAAAACATATGCCCGCGGCACCTATATTTACCCTTATTTTGAAAAACGGCAATCGCGTTTTAACCCTGTGGAAGCACAGCATTCTGTATTTCTCTACAGGGATTCGTCTCTGGAAAAAAAATACAACAGCCAGGGCGGCTGGTTTTACGAGACTAAAACACTTGCTTTTTACCGCAGCAAGGCTTATGAAAAAGAACTTGCCATTACAGCGCAAAAACCCCGTGAACTATCGCTTTTGTGTTCGGGGACAGCAAGCAAAAGCTCAAAACTTTTTTTGACAGATTATAAAAATTCCGTGGAAGCGCTTTCTTCCTTTAATTTTACGGAAAAGCGCGACATAACAGCTACCCTGCTTCCAATGGCGGCATTTTTTAGAAGGTTAAACCCCTTCTACAGTACAGAAGAATTGTTTGACGGTGTAAAAAAATACTGCCTGGCTGAACTAAATTGCATAATCAGTCAAAGTTAAAGCCGTCGTTGCTGTTGTAGCTTGCACTGGTTTTAAATTCGCTGATTGGTTTCCACTGTATGGCGAAAGAAAAATTGTAGTAAAACCTGTATGCAAGGGCAGTTTTGTTGAATTCCGGGTTTAAATTTACACCAAATACTGCATCCCAATCCCCCAGGTGATGGATTAAATCCAGCCCGAATGATTTTAGTTTAAAACCGGATGCCTGCCTTTTGCTTACATCATCGAAGCGGAATGAGTTTAACAGATCGATAAAAATATTTTTTTCTCCGGGCAGGACAATGCCGGATTTTTTAAAGAGAAAGGTATCCTGGAAATATCTGAATATTACCGTATTTTCCGAATAGGAATTGAGCGATAATTCCAAAAAACGGGACACATTAAAATTGGCGCTTAATTTAAACTGAAAATTAGAGTAAGTATAGCGAAGAAGGTTAAACTCGAGGGCAGTTTCCAGCTTCCCGTTAAAATTAACCCTGCCCCCTTCATTAATGGAAATACTTTTTTGGTATTCTACCTTAAAAGTCTGCGGGTTAAATTTCTCTACGGTGTCCGGGTACCAGCCAAAAGAACGTCCCAGCGGGTCGAATGGTGCATTTTCCCTGGTAACAAGTTCATAACCAAAATCCCTTTTTGCAGAAAAAGAAACGCTTAAGCCCCTCCATGCCAGCCCGGTACTTATTCTGTCCATTTTTGCAATATCCGGGTCATAAAACATATTGTAGTTAAAGTTAAAATTGTCAGTAAACCGCAGTACTTCGGAAAAACTGATCAAATCGTAAGACGGGTTGTTAAAAGGGCGGACAACTTTTGCAGATGCAGTAGTTTCGGAAATCCAGAACCGCGCCGTTGCATTGGCAGAAAGAGATGCTTCTTCCGGGGGCAAATCGGCAGTAAACGAAAAGTTCTGCATCCTGTCCAGTAGATTGGCGTATAAATTCAACTGCATACGGTGGGTTTCCATGTCATCACGGTCCCATTTTCCCGCCCTTAGATCCCAGACATTGCCGGAGTAAGCGCCGGAAAAAAGAATGCTTTGGAGCGTGTAGCTTAAATTGCTTGATTGCCATACATCGCTATGGATAAAAGGCCGCAGGTTAAAGTTGTACAGGATCGAGCCTTTTAGATATGTCATGTTCTGTACCTGGGTTGCAGCGGACTCCAGTTTTTGGCTGGCCGGGGCATAAACCAGGCTGTCCATATAAGAATATTTCTGCCAGGAGGATGTCCCGGAAAACCGTAATGAGTGCGAGAAAATATTGCGGTTTTCTGCAAACGTTAACCCTATATTCCCGTCTGCCTTTAAACTGTAGAGCTGGTATTCCAAATCGGTCCAATCGATATCTTCCTGCTTGTCCCAGCGCGATCCCGGTTTGTCTGCGTTAAACTTTAGTTCCGAAAAAGCAGACGGGTTAATCTGGTAGGAAACGGAAAAATTATACCCTCCGGGCATTTTTGCAGATACTGCCCTTGCGATGGATGGGGGGTAGAGTTCCCCGTGTGTTTCCGGTACCTCCACCTCATCGGCATCCTCCACACCCCCCCAGGGGGAAATTGGCGGAGGCCAGCCGTTTATCATTGCATTTTCGCCCTTTTCATACTCTTTTTTACCCAATGAAACAGGTTTGCCGCTTATAGAAGCTGCTATCGAAAACAGCGTAACCTTATCCGGGTAAAAAAAACTGCGATCTGGCGGGTAAGAGATCTGCGGCAAAGCTGGCGCGGGGTTGGTGGTCCGGGTATCAAAGGCGACGCCAACGCCAATGTTCGTAAAGGAAAGATCGGTTACATAAGGTTCCATAACCTTTGTGGAAAAAGAAAGGCGGCCGTTTAATTGCCATAGGTACGAGTTAAGTAAAGTATCGTTTATATTCATATTCGGGGTAGTGGCTTGTTTTATTTGGGAAAACAGATTTGAGTCTTCGGAACGGTTTAAAAAATCATTGTCGATAAAAGGGTCGGAATAAAAGGGGATGCTCCAGGAAATATCGGCGCGCCTTACGACGGCGCCGGAAAAATTTGCGGAGCCTGTGCCAAGAAAACGGTAACGGAAGGGGACATTTAAACCAAAAAGCATCGATCTGTTCCAGATGCTCGTACCGTCATAAGCGGGGAAGAACGGTGTGTAATTGTTCATATCCAGGGCAATATACCGGGAAAAAGCAATCCCGCCGGTAAAGAAAAGTTCGCCAAAAGTTTTTTTGGCAGGGACGGTTAATTCTGCGCCAAGATAATACCCAAGGTTGACATAGGCATCGGCCATAATAGAAAGCTGGGTTTCCTTGTCGCTCCTCTCTTTTGCGCCTGTCGTGCGCAGGAAAATACCTTCCCTTACCATGTCCATATCTTCGCCGCCGCCCAGTATTGACGTAATGGAACTTTGTTCGGTGCTGCTGGTTGCTTTTGGCCTGCCCAGAATATATGTCGTGGTCTGGACAAAAGTCCCTTCCCTGGCCCTGACACCCAAAACCGGGTGGAAAATTATTTCGTTTGCAGGGTAATAAAAAGCGGGCAGCCATAACACGGGTATTTCCCCAACTTTAATTACCGCATTAAGGATAGCCCAGTCTGAACCGGGAAGAAGCCAAAGGCGCGAAGCCTTTATCGACCATTGGGATTCTTCTTCATCTGCATTTGTGATTACCGCATTGCGCAAGACGGTGGAGTTTTCCCCGCTTCTGGAAATAACTTCCCCGGAAAAACGGTATCTTGTTTCCCCGCCGCTTAATGAATGATCCGATACCCCTTTCATAAAAGCGACAGACCAGTTGTCGAGGTTTACGGTGATCCCTTCCCCCCGGAAGCTTTCTATTTTACTGCCTTCTTCCTTAATGTATTCCACATTTCCTGTGGCGGTTAGGAGTTTTCTTGTACGGTTGTACAGTATTTGTTCTGCTTTTACCCGGTGAAGTATTTCCCCGTCCTTTAGTGTAAGCGAGACCCCGCCGCGGAGCCGTACATAATCTTCGTGGACAGATTCTACGGTAAAGTATTCGGTGGTTTTCGCGCTTTCGATGGTAATATAAAGGGCGCTCCCGGAATCGTCATCTGTTGCTGCGGCAGCCGGTTTTTCCAGTTTATAGAATTCGCGGATGCGTTCTGCAAGAATTTCTTTTCCGCCGCCCCCGTCCAGGCCCAGGCTCCTGCACCAGTCTGCAAGTTCGTCGGCGGTCGAAGTTTCTATGTCCCGTTCCAGCACATAGGCCGGGTTAAGGACGGTGTTTTGGTTTTCCTCGTTTTGATTTTCCGTGCTTTGGCTTTCGTCATTTTGGCTTTCGCCCTGTGCTTTTTCCAAAGCATCTTCGTGTATTGCCTGGGCAGGTTCTTCCGATACCTGTTCTGTCTCTGGCGGCATTTCCTGGGCATACAAAAAAAACGAGCAAAATAACAATAAACCTGCCAGCACTCTGTATTTCATTTTTTCCGGGTTAATATTTCCTTTAAATATTTTCCTGTATAGGACTTTGCGCAAGAGGCGATTTTTTCCGGTGTCCCTGTCGCGACAATTTCGCCCCCCTTATCGCCGCCTTCCGGTCCCAAATCAATTATATGGTCTGCCTGCAGCAGTACATCCAGGTTATGCTCGATCATAATCACCGTGTTCCCCTGATCGGTAAGGCGCTGGATAACTTCCATAAGCTGCTTAACATCGGCAAAGTGGAGCCCCGTCGTCGGCTCATCGAGTATATAGAGTGTCCTTCCCGTGGAACGTTTGGAAAGTTCCAGCGCCAGTTTAACCCGCTGCGCCTCCCCGCCGGACAGGGTAAGCGCCGATTGCCCAAGTTTTACATAGCCCAGGCCGACGGAAAGCAGCGTGTCGAGCTTGCGGGCTATCTGTGGGATTGGGCGGAAAAATTCCGCAGCCTCTTCTATGGTCATGTCCAGCACGTCGGCTATGTTTTTCCCCTTATAGCGTATTTCCAGCGTTTCCCTGTTAAAGCGCTTGCCATGGCAGACATCGCAGGTTATGTATACGTCGGGCAGGAAATTCATTTCTATTTTTATATTGCCGTCGCCAGAACAGTTTTCGCAGCGCCCCCCCCGCACATTAAAAGAAAACCTCCCCGGTTTGTAGCCGCGTTTTTTTGATTCGGGTAGCGATGAGTATAGATCACGTATGGCGCCGAAAAACTGCACGTAGGTCGCGGGGTTTGACCGCGGCGTCCTCCCGATGGGGCTTTGATCGATATCAATTACCTTGTCGATATTTTCATCGCCCTCCAGGCTTTCGTATTCACCTTCGATCCGTGATGAATCGTAAATCCTGTTGGCCAGCGCGGGGTAAAGGACGTCGCTTAACAGCGTGGATTTCCCCGAACCGGAAACCCCTGTAATGCAGGTAAAAACGCCAAGAGGTATGGTAACATCGATGTTTTTTAGATTGTGCTCGGTAATGCCGGACAAAAAAAGTTTATTGCCGTTGCCTTTCCTGCGTTTTGCCGGGACGGGCATTTTGAGTGAGCCGGCAAGGTACTGCCCGGTAAGGCTTTCCCTGACCTTCATAATTTCTTTTGGCTTCCCCTGGGCTACAACCTTGCCGCCGTGGACACCTGCGCCCGGCCCCAGGTCCACGATATGGTCTGCGGTTCGCAATGTCTGCTCGTCATGTTCAACGACGATTAACGTGTTGCCAAGGTCGCGCAAATAAAGCAGTGTATCGATAAGCCGCTGGTTGTCCCGCTGGTGGAGGCCGATCGACGGTTCGTCCAGGATGTACAGCACGCCAACCAGGCTCGACCCGATTTGCGTCGCCAGCCTGATGCGCTGCGCCTCGCCGCCTGACAGCGTGGCCGATTTACGTTCAAGCGACAGGTAATCAAGCCCCACGTTCTGCATAAAACCCAGGCGGGAATTAATTTCCTTTAGGATTTGCCGGGAAATGATCTTTTCGCTCTGGCTCATTTTTACGTTATTGAAAAATTTTAACGAATCGTTTACCGAAAGGCTGGAGAGTTCCCAGATGTTTTTCCCCCCAATGGTAACCCCCAGGGCTTCCTGTTTAAGGCGCTTACCGCCGCAGTCTTCGCAGGGTTTTTGGCTCATAAATTTTTCGAGCCAGTCCTTAATGCCCGATGATTGGGTCTCGAAATAACGCCGTTTTAAATCTTCCAGTACGCCGGGGAAACGTGAATTGTATTCAAAGTGCCCTGTCCCGTCGCGGTTTTCGTAGCGTACTTTTATTTCGTCTTTTGAGCCGTAAAGGATGGCACGCAGTACCGGTTTTGGGAGATCCTTAAAAGGGGTAGAAAGGCTGAATTTATAATGCTTCGCGAGGCTTTCGAAACGGCTGCGGTGCCAGGCGCTGTCCGGGTTATAGGGGACGCAGCCCCCCTCGTTAAAGGAAAGCGATTTGTCGGGGATAACAAGGTCCTGGTCGAATTCCATCCGTATCCCCAGGCCGGAACATGAGGGGCAAGCCCCGTACGGGTTGTTAAAGGAAAAAAGCCGGGGCTGCAGCTCCGGGATGGAAATGCCGCAGTCGGGGCAGGAATTTTTTTGCGAGACAAAATACTCATGGGTTTTTTCTTCGCCTTTTTTTTGCGCAAGGACAAGCATAATCCCGTCCGCAGCGTCAAGGGCAGCCTCTACCGATTCCGCGAGACGCGGCCGTATATCGTTCCCCACGACAAGGCGGTCTACGATAATTTCGATGCTGTGTTTTTTTTGTTTGTCCAGCTTTATGTCTTCGTCCAGGCTTACCGGCACCCCGTCTACCCTTGCGCGGGCAAAGCCTGCTTTGCGTGCGTTGTCGATTATATCCCGGTGCTCGCCTTTTTTACCCCGTATTACCGGCGCAAGCAGCTGTACCCGGTCCCCCTCCCCCATGGCAAGTATCGTGTCGATAATCGAATCCACCGCCTGCTCATGGATTTCCCTGCCGCACTGGGGGCAATGGGGGGTGCCTGCCCGGGCGTACAGCAGCCGGTAATAGTCGTAAATCTCGGTAACCGTCCCCACTGTGGAACGGGGGTTGCGGTGTGTCGATTTTTGTTCGATGGAAATTGCGGGCGAGAGCCCTTCGATATAGTCAAGGTCGGGTTTGTCCATCCTGCCCAGAAACTGCCGCGCATAGGCTGACAGGCTCTCCACATAGCGCCGCTGGCCTTCTGCGAAGATAGTATCAAAGGCAAGCGAGCTTTTTCCCGAGCCGGAAAGCCCCGAGATAACGATTAACCTGTCCCTGGGCAGTTCAAGGTCGATATTTTTTAAATTATGTTCCCGCGCGCCTTTGATAATAAGCTTATCCATAGTTTAGTATAGCCGAAAACAGGGGGATTTTTAAGTGAGGAGCGGAGTCTTTTTTACATTGGAGACAGTCACCTTTTTTAACACTTTACCCCTACCCCCAATCGTTCTATACTATTTTTTAGGAAATATGATTTTTACCGGATAGGGAGTTTGATATGAAAACACCGTTAAAAATAATAGTGCCCGCTTTACTCATTGTTTTTGTGTTACCAGGGTGCAAAAACACCACCGGCGCCGATTTAGACAGCGATGGCGGTTTTCCAACACTAGCAGCGGGATCAACACATACACTAACCATAAAAGCAGACAGCCGCCTCTGGGCCTGGGGGGATAATGGTGAGGGCCAGCTTGGGCTTGGCGATAAAACAGAACGTAGCTCGCCAGTTAGGGTAGGCACAGCCAACGACTGGAAAGACGTTGCAGGGGGAGTTTACCATACGCTAGCCCTTAAAACGGACGGAAGCCTCTGGACTTGGGGGAATAATGCTTATGGCCAGCTTGGGCTTGGCAATATAACGCAACAAAGCTCGCCGGTTAGGGTAGGTACGGCCAGCAACTGGAAAGCCCTGGCCGCGGGACTTGAACATACGATAGCCCTTAAAACAGACGGCAGCCTCTGGGCATGGGGGCGTAATGCTTATGGCGAGCTTGGGCTTGGCGATTGGGCACAACATACCGAGCCTGTTAGGGTAGGCACAGCCAGTAACTGGAGATACGTAGCAGCAGGAGATTCTCATACAATAGCCCTTAAAACAGACGGCAGCCTCTGGACCTGGGGGAATAATACTTACGGCCAGCTTGGGCTTGGCGATACATCAAACCGAAACGAGCCGGTTAGGGTGGAGTTTTAAACAGCGGGAACTGTATTAGAGCCTTAAACTATTGCATCGTTCTTATATATTTACAGCATCCACAATACTTCATTATCGCCATGGGCGCCGATTAATTCCTGGTGCAGCGGGTCAACAATTAAATCCATCGCTTCCAGGGGAATGGCGCCAAGGAGTATTTTTCCGGAATCAGAGGCAACCATGGGCTGGCACATCATGCTGCGGTTTTTCCAATGGATTTCGACCGGATCGACTATTTTTACCTGTATTTTTTTATTGTCGGCAAGAGATACTTCCCTGGTTCCCTTTACGGCAAGCCCCAATTCCCGGCAGACTTCCTCATTAATAACCAGAGTTGACGCACCTGTATCCACCAGAGCTGTAAGTGTAATAGTTCTGATTTCCTTCTCCGGGATAGACCCTTCATCAGCTTTCATCTGATCAAACGTGTTTTTTAATGTAATTTCCGCTTTTACAATTCCCATTGTAGTGCTCCTAATAATAGTGTAACGCCAAGTGGCGTTCACTGTAAATAAGACATTTATGCTATTGGCGCTTGTATCTGTTGTATAATTTTTATAAAAAAATGTAGTATTATTAGTAAAATCCATGACGGCAAACGACAAGGCCAGAATTGCATCATTCCTCGACCTCTCTTCCGACAGCCTTTCCGGCGGGTTCCGGCTGCGGCATGGGGAGCACGCTTTTTGCGATGATTTGCCGGATCCGCATTTAATCGCCCCTCTGCCCCTGCCTAAAGAATTACCGGAAAATGAAACCGCACCTTTGAACGGAAATCTGGCGGAAGATTCACTGGAAAAAATTGCCGCAGAGATTGCCACCTGCAAAAGATGCGGCCTCTGCGGCAGCCGGACCAATACAGTCCCCGGCGAAGGTGTTGCAAAGCCGCTGGTAATGGTGATTGGCGAAGGGCCGGGGGAAGACGAAGACAAGACGGGGAGGCCGTTTGTTGGCAGGGCCGGGCAGCTGCTTGACCGCATACTCGATGCACAAGGGAAGATAGGGCTTTCGCGGGAAACCAATTGCTATATTGCCAATATTTTAAAGTGCAGGCCGCCGGGAAACCGTAACCCGCAGCCAGACGAAATAAATATGTGCGTCCCTTTTCTGGTAAAACAAATTAAGGCGCTGCGCCCAAAAATTATTCTTGCAGCCGGGAATACTGCCGTTAAAACACTTCTGGACAGTACGGAAGGGATAACAAAACTACGCGGGTCGTTCAAGGTGTTTACCGGCACGCCGCTTATGGACGGGGATTTTCACATTCCCCTGCTCCCGACATTTCACCCCAGCGCCCTCTTGCGGGACGAAGGCCTAAAAGCGCCGGTCTGGGAAGACATGAGGACGCTTAGGGCAAGGCTTTGCGAACTGGATACGGGCTATGCCTCCCACATGGCGGACAAGCCGCTGTGAGCAAATTTCTGGAAATTGTTTTTGACCTCCCGCTTGATCAATCATTCACCTACCTTTGCGATGAAAAAGGCGAAGCCGTACCGGGCAAACGTGTAATGGCCGACTTTGGGAAACGCACGATGCCTGGCTACATACTGGCCGCAGGCGAGAACGCGCCAGGTTTTCTTTCTGCAGAAAAAATAAAAACGGTACGTCGTGTCATAGACAAAGAACCCATTTTTGACAATAACGACATTGAACTTGCAAAATGGGTGGCAGGCTACTACCTTTGCGGGCTGGGCGAAGCGCTCTCTGCAATGATACCATCCGGACGCAGGGCCGCTGCCAATACAGCATTGCACGACACCCCGCCGGATCTAACGGGCGAAGACCCCGCTCAGTATGATCTGCTCGGCGGCAGCGGTATTTCAGGCCGGCTTGAATTATCTGCAGGGCAGGACGATGCATTATCGGGGATATGGGGTATGGCGGAATCGATGTTCCGTAAAAAAACCCAAAGCGCCGCGGAAGCTGCTGCGAACATGGCATACCTTTATGGGATTACCGGATCGGGAAAAACAGAAGTTTTTTTACGGGCAGCAGAACAAATTATAAATGCGGGAAAACAGGTACTGTATCTGGTGCCGGAAATCTCCCTGACTCACCAGACAGTCGAATTAATCGGGAAACGCTTTGGGGCAGCGGCAGCGGCGCTCCATTCGGGGATGACAGACAGCGAACGCTTTGGCGAATGGGTGCGTATACGTAACGGCGGGGTTTCTATCGTCGCTGGCCCCCGCTCTGCGGTATTCGCCCCGCTTAATAAACTTGGTTTGATTATTATTGACGAAGAACACGACACCTCATACAAATCGGGTAATTCACCGCGCTACCATGCCCGCCAGGTAGCAATGCACCGTTCCTCCAGGGAAGGAGCGCTGCTTGTCCTTGGGTCCGCTACCCCTTCGGCAGAGGCATGGAAATTAATGAACGAGGGGAAAATCAAACGCTTTTCATTAAACAAGCGGCTTTCCGGCGGCTCAATTCCAAATATTGTCCCGGTAAGCCTGCAAAACACTTCCGGCTGCCTGTCCAACGAACTAAAAGAAGAAATACGCAAGACAAAGCTTATGGGGCGGCAAACGATACTGTTTTTAAACAGGCGGGGTTTTGGATATTTCTATCACTGCCGTTCCTGCGGCTTTGAGCTTTCCTGCAAACGCTGTTCAGTTTCGCTGACTTACCATAAAAGCAAAAACAGGGCGCTTTGCCATTACTGCGGCTATGAAACACCCCCGCCTCTCTCGTGCCCCAAATGCGGGTCGCTGGAGGCCGGGTTTACCGGCTTTGGGACAGAGTTTATCGAGGAAGAAGTAAGGAATACTTTTCCGGAACTTGTAATAAAAAGGGCAGATTCCGACACGACCGGTAAAAAAGGCAGCCTGGCCGGGATTTTAAAAAGTTTTAAAAATGGGGAAACGGATCTGCTGCTGGGCACCCAAATGGTGGCAAAGGGCCTCAATTTTCCCGGCGTCCGCCTGGTTGGCGTTGTCCTTGCAGATACCGGCCTGCATCTACCGGATTTCCGGGCGGCAGAGAGGACTTTTTCGCTGATTGTCCAGGTGGCAGGCAGGGCCGGGCGCTATTTCCCGGACGGTAAAGTCCTGGTACAGACTTACCGGCTGTTCGACCCGGCTATTCAAAGCGCCTGTTCGCTTGACATCGAGGGTTTTTATGAAAATGAGCTTAACCAGCGCTTATTGCTTAATTTTCCGCCGTATTCACGCCTGATACGCCTTGTAATTCGGTCTTCCCGTGCGGAAAAAGCAGGCAGGGCGTCAAAACGCCTTGCTTTGCTTGCGCAGAAAAACTTACCGCCAGACTGCGAAATCCTTGGGCCTGCTGAATGCCCTATAAGTATTCAGAACGGCAATTACCGTAAGCAGCTGATCCTGCGCGGGAAAAAAATAAACCGGCTTCACGATGCGGTACGTACATCCCTTAAACAATACGAAGAGGAAAAAGAGGCGGGGGTATATATCGAAATTGACGTTGATCCTGTTCAATTGCTATAATAATTACCGGAAAATGACGAAAAACGCCGATAAACGTACTGGGGAGTAATATATGATTGTAAGGAAACTATTTTTTGTCATGGTGCTATTTGCATCTGCAATAGGCTTTGTTCCTGCCCAGGGAAGGCCGACATCCCAGGAAGAATTAATAAAAACCGGAGTTAGTTTTTACAGCGAGGGAAAGTTTACCGAAGCTGCCGGAATATTTCAGATTGCCGCCCCTTCTGCAGAGGCACTCTACTGGCTTTCCCTGTCCGAACTGTCGCTGGGGAACTTTGAAAAATCACTCTCCTGCCTTGATAGACTTGAAAAGGCAGACAATAGCGGCATTTGGAGCGAAGAAGTAAATTACCACCGGGGAAGGTGCTATTATTACCTTGGGCGGCATGAACAGGCGATTAATTGCCTTACTGCTTTTTCCGGTAAACTCCCCGATTCCGACCCCAGAAAGCCCTCGGCATATTACTGGCAGGGAGAATCCCTTTTGGCACTGGGAAAGCTTGACAGCGCTGCGACCGCTTTTTCCAACGTTGTGGAGAATTACCCAGGCAGTTCAAAATACGAGGCAGCCTATTACCGCTTGAATATAATCAACCAAAAAAGGATAGAAGCAGAACTTCTTGCAATCCTTAAATGGAGCCACGAAGAATCCCTTAAGACAATGGAAGAGTACCAGTCAAGGGAAAAAAATTACGAGGCAGCCATCGCGTCTTACCAGCGGCGTATTAATGAACTCCTTGCAGCAAGCGGCGAGGCAAATGCATTGAATAAAGAATTAAGTGTATTATCTGCCGAGTCGGCGGATTTTTACCTTTCGAGGATAGTTGCGGCAGATCAGAAGATTGCCGAACTGGAAGAAAGCCTTGCCGAGGCAAATGCAGCCCTGATTATTCTTCGCGGCGAAAATTCAAAAGAACTGCTCCCCCTGGACAGTAAAGAACGCGGCATAAAACTGGAAGAGCTTAAAAACCTTGCGCTTGAACTTACTGATATTTTAACCACAAAGCTTGAAGAGGTGCAGGAATGAAAAGGTTTTTTATTATATTTTTTTTGGTTTTAATTGTTGCAAATATTTCCTTTTCTGCTGATTTTATAGACGGCAGGATAAGGCTTGTACTAAACCCAAACAACGGCAGGTTTTCGCTTTATTATATGTCCGATATAGCCCATGAAGAATTTTCACCCCTGTTTACATCGGTAGACCCCCGTACAAGTTTCCTTTCCCTTATTATGAACAACAGATCCTACAAGCTTGGGGAAAGCTCTGCTTTTAAAACCAGCATAGGCGGGAATTCTTCCAGCCCTTCGTTGATCTTCGAGTCTGCTTTTCTGGTAATTACGCAGAATTTTACCTTTATAAGGACAGGCTCCTCCTCCCTTACCAACGGCGTGTTAATAACAATAACACTAACAAACAAAGGCGCTCAGACTATTAATGCGGGAATACGCCTTCTTATTGACACCGACCTGGGCGAAAAAAGCCAGCCGCATTTTATTACCCAATTCCGGGCGATTAACAGCGAGACAATTATTGCTTCGTCATCTACGGAACAGTATTGGGTTTCGCAAAACGGCAAACTTGCCCTCGTGGGCAGTATTGCCAGCGACAGCCCCCCCGATGTGGTCCACTTTGCCAACTGGAAAAGGCTGAACGACGCCCCATGGAAAATCCCCTATATGGCCGGCCGCAATTTTAACCTTCTGCCTTATTCAATCGATGATTCTGCGGTTTGTTATTATTTTGAACCCGAACCAATCGCAAAAGACGCTGAACGTGTTGCCATTATTTCGCTTTCCGGCACAGCCCCTGGGGAATACGGAAATATTTTTGCCATTTCCAATTCTGCGGCCCCTGAACCAGCCGTTGTGCTCCCTGCACCGGAAAATAACGGCACAGGTATCCACGCTGCCAGTGGCAGTGAAATTACAGAGGCCAATGTAATTGCCGCAGCAGAAAACACCGTTTCCATGGAAATTTCCAGGCCGAATAGTATGTTAGCTGCGGAAATAATGGCAGATTTGGAAGCCCTGCAGGAACTTATATCGCATTTGGATGAAAGTATAGTTTCCGGCGCCTCCATAAGCGACGAGGAACTTGCCGCAATAAGCCTCTTGATTTACAGGATTAAATTAAAGTACAGTATTCCATAAATAAATGCTTAGCGATCCTGTACTTAAAAAAGCCCTTATCCTTACACGGCACAGAAAATATGATGATTCAATAAAACTGCTCGAAGCAGAAGTGTTCCGTTACAGGGATTCCTATAGCTATTATTATATTTTCGGCCTTAGCTGCCTTTATGCAGGCGAGGTTGGGGACGCTTTTACCTATTTTAGCCGGGCAAAAAATATTAACGACAGGGAAACCCCGGCGCTTTTGGGCCTGGCGGCATTGTTTTTGCGCAGGGGGGAAACGGACAAAGCCCTTGATTTATACCTCGAAGTGCAGGATATAGACCCCGGGAACAGAAAAGCAAAAAATGCTTTAAAAGTTATCCGGAAATACGGCGGAACAGAAGAGTTTAATGCCTGGCTCGTGCGCGGGAAACTCCCTTCCCTCTATCCGCCGGTACCATGGGCCGGTATGGAGATAAAACCGCTCCCAATCCTTATAGCCGGCATTGCCCTTGCAACTGTCATTGGCGTATTTATTGGTTTTAGGCAGCTTCCGGTTTTCCAGCGCAGGGGTATGGAAAATTCCCTATTGGAAAAGGCAGAGCGAGAAAACGCCGTGGAAAGCGGCGGGATGTACCGCTACATTTTTACAAACGAAGAAGTTATTGCCCTGTATAACAAAGCAAGAAGGCTGTTCAATGAACGCCGCGACGAAGCAGCCAAAAAAGAATTAAACACCATACTGGAATCGAATGCGTCAACAGCAGTTAAAAACAAGGCAAGGCTTCTTATTGGCTATACAGAAACGCCGCGCTTTGACACATTAAAAGATAAATTCAGCTATACGGAAGTTGCATCCGAGCCGCAGCTTTACCGCGACTGCCATGTTCTTTGGAAAGGCAGTATTGCAAATGTTAAAAATGCCCCTGCCAGAATAAGCTTTGATTTCCTTGTTGGGTATGATACCCATACAGTTATGGAAGGCGCCGTCCCGGTCGAGATAGAATTCCCGGCAGAAATAAATTCTTCGGAAACCCTGGAAATTCTGGGCAGGGTTGTCCCCATTTCTTCCGGGAAATTTAAACTAATCGCCGTTAGCATACACCAGATGCCAAGGAACTAACTATTTTTAACGTTTGTTAATTACCCATCAGATTATTTAATACAAGTCCCCATAATTGTCCAAAAGAGCCCGTTTCCACGCTTACCCTTTTTAAAAACCCAACATCATCTGCGCCCGGTCGCTTTCCCTCGCCGCCTGCACAGTCCGGAAAATGCGCCCATACATAATCTGCATCGTCAAGCAGTTTTTCCAGCGCTGCCTGCCTGCAGGGTTTAGTGCCTGTTAGTATATTTTTTAAATCTTCCAGTAGTGCAAGTTCGTTTTTTATAAAATTCAGTATTTTCCCCTTTAAGTCATCCTGTATACCGTTTGTTTCCTTTTCGCAGCAGGCACTATTTTCTTTTGTAAGAATATTTACCGCATCCTCTATTTTAATTGTATTAATGCCCAGCGGGAGGCCGCTTCCTTCAATATCAAATATACGATTGCCGGAAAACTCCCTTTCAAAAAGGCTGCGGTAATTCCGCATGGCCGGGTTGCTTTTTACCGGGGTATTTATTTTGGAAACAGTGTCAAAAACACCGGGGCAAAAAACCGCGTCTGCATTAAATGAACCGGAAAAACGGTTTCTTGCTGCATTAAAAGCCAGATGCGCAGGGCTCGACCGCGCATGAAGCTTATCCAGGGTAAAAGAAAAATCGATGCCCGCGGCAATAATTTTTGCAGAACTTAGCTGCATGGAAAGCTCAACAGCGCTTAACCCAACCGAACCGAGCGGCGGCAGGAAAGCAGAAACAATCCCTGATTTTTTTAGGCGGTCAAGGAACCGCAGTTTTGTCCATGGGGTGCAAAAATAATATACCGGCCCGCCAAGAATATTTACAGATGGCGGATAAGCGGAAAGATCCGCAATTGCCGGAATGCCAGTGTCCCTGGATCCGTAAAAATCACGCAGGTTCCAGTACTGGCTTTCCAGAATTACCGTAAAATCCGGTATTATCCCGCGTTCCCTTAAAATGGAAAGGCAGGTATCCACGCAAACAAGTACATATTTTCCCCTTTGGCAAAAAACACCAGCTTCCCCCAGTTTGTCCAGGAGGGGGTCAAGGGAGGGGCCCGCGCCAAGGACAAGTACCGGCTTGCCATCAAAAGAAAGGCTCGTGAACGGCATTGTGCCGTCCAGGTTCCCTATATTGCGGATAACATTTTGCATAAAACGCCTGCCCAGCCTGCTTATCGTCATGGCATTGCCCCAATCAAGGGCAAATGCATTCCGTATCTCCTCTTCCATTGATGCATAGGCTGTACTGTCAAGCTGCCACCCGCCAGAAAGTTTTACGGTTTCGATACGGCGGAATGCACGGGGGCCCCAGTTTTCCCGTATAAAAATACAAATACTGTCTGCATTTTTTTCGTTGACGATTGCAATGCGTTTGTCTTTTAAAAGTGCCTTATCAATTGAGGAAAGCGAAAGGGAAAAAAGCTTTTCGTCCGTTTCCGTACAAAGTATGGCGCAGTCGGAAGGGATTTGGGAGAGCAGTGCCTTTAAGCCGTAACCGAACAAGGGCGACGGGCAAAAATACAATGTCCTATCCCGCATTTGCAGCCCTTTTACAACCCGTTCCGCCTGGGCAATTGGGTCGAAAGAAGAAAGGAGCGTTTTATTTTTGTAGTTGACTGTTAAGCCATTCTGCGCCGCTTTTATTACAGGTTCACAGGAATTTTCACCCATCGTTTAATGCAGCAAAGCTGCTGAACAAAATTGGCATAAACACTTCGTAAAAATTATTCTCGAAATTACTGCTTTCCATAAAGGCGCCATTTACATCTGCGCCAATGGCATTGTACATAAAGCCCCATTGGTAGAAATTGGCAATGTTTAAAATACTCTCATCGTCCCCGTGGTTTTCTTCTGTAGGTGTAAGGACAATAATTGAATACCCAAGGGTAAAAGGAGAAGACGGCGTATTTAACGGCGTTAAAAATGCATTTCGCCAAAACACTTCGTTGGAGGCCGCGCCGGAAAGTTCCGGGTGAAGCTCGGAGGAGAGCGTGTTTGTAAAAAGCTGTAAACCGCGCTCGCTCATTGTCCCGCCCATATTATTATAGTTAAGGCTTATGGGCCCGACACTGTTCAGCGTTGCATCTGCCAGCGCGCGTAAACGTATGGGTGATTCATCATTAAGCTGTTCCTGTAAAGACGCAATATATTCGGACAGGAGCATATCCTGCTGTCTGGATGCCGCAGTCATTTCCTCGATAATGGAGACCAGCCAATTTTCTATGCGGCCTCCTTCGAACCTCTCCATGTAAGACCTTACTTTGTAAAGGGCATCTTCCTGCGTCATATCGGCCGTATAGGGGTTTTCTTCTGCCCGGAAAAAAATCCAGGAATCATTGGGCGCCTTTAGCAATGAACTAATGCCGCCGCTGCGCAAAGATGTAACTTCGTCCCTGTCGCTTTCTTCCAGGATTTCGGTAAAAATTTCATAAGCCATAAGGCGACCCATGTCGCCGCCCTTGTCTTTGTCATAATCGGTAGAATGGTTCCTGGCGGCGTCTTCGAAAGCAATTTTCCCGTTCTGAATTGATTCCAGCAGCTGCCGGGCTTCTTTCTCGCTGTTCATGGTAATCCGTGAAAGGTGTATGTTTTTAAAAAGGCCCTGGTTTGCCGCCGCAAAAGCGATTAACTCCGAATCCGGGTACGAAGAACGGGGAAGGGAAACAAGGTCAAATGTTCTTTCGGGGTATGCCATTGCCCCAATAAAATCTTTTTCTGCGTTGGAAATTTTTAACCCCATAAAATCGTTCAAAAATTTGTTTGTAATAAACTCTTCTTCTGTATTGCGCCAAAGGGCCTGCTGGCGGCTTTTGCCAATGCTGTTGTATTTAACGGAAGAAAAAAGGCCGTCTTCCTGAAATTCCGGCCTGGATGCCACCAGTCGGTCAATTTCCCTTGAAGGGACAACATAACCGGTTTTTTTCATCTCATCCAGGGTTGCCATGTGGATAAAAGTCCTTACAAAAGCCTGGTACCAAACCTGCATGGCAACTGTCGAATTTATCCCATAGTCGCCCTGGAGGTCAAAATTCATCATACTGGCAGTTTCCTGCAGGACAGAATTAAAGTATGAATTCTGTGTAATGGCTTTCCCGTTGTAATAGCCAAAAACCAGGCCTTCTTTGTCCTGCTGGAAAGAAGGCAGGGTCGGGACAAATACAAAGGCAATAATGATGAATACAAGGAGTATGATAGTCCCGGTAAAAATAAAGGGGTGTTCTTTAAAGCGTTTGGCCAGCTCGGAAAACCCGGATTCCTGTTCTGCCAGGTTTTTTTTCTTTGCTTTTGCCATATCAACCTCCTTTTTTTAGTCGGACAAGGCGGATTTGAACCGCCGACCTCTTGGTCCCGAACCAAGCGCGCTACCAGCTGCGCTATTGTCCGTTTAGGGTACATTTTTATTAAAAAACCCGTCCGCGAGACGGGTTATTATTGCACCTTTACGGGAGCGACGGGGCTTGAACCCGCGATCTCCGGCTTGACAGGCCAGCGTGATAAACCAGCTTCACTACGCCCCCAAAGACCATTTAGGGAACTATAGCAAAAAAGACAATTTTTAGTCAAGTGTGCCATTTTAAAAACTCTGTAAGTTTCGAAAATGGCTTTGTAAAAAGGGGGTAGAAAAATTTGCGGAATAATTGGATTATTGTATTATTATGGTCGATAGTATTCTGATTGATACCTTAAATATCCAGGCTCGCGATTTCGGCAGCCGGTGGAAAGCCCTGATCCGGAAATCACCGCAGCTAAAGCACTACAATTTGATGAGCGACGATGATTTAATCGAGATTAACTCAAAAATCTACCCGATTTTGGCAAAAACCCTTGACAGGGGGCTGGACAGGGCCCTTGTCGGTGATTTTTTTGTAAAAATAGGGAAACTGCGTGCAAAAAACGCGTTCCCGGTCTCGGAAGTCCTCTACGGCATGAATCTTGCCCAGCAGGTAATAAACTCATATATGATGACAGATTTTGTTATCGACAGCACTATCCGCATGTACCAGGCTATGGGATTAATCAACAGGGTTTCGGAATTCTTTATTTTGGGGTGTTTTTACGTTACCAAAGGCTTTTTGGAAGCTACCTATCAGGAAATGAGCAACAAAGACAAAGTGTCCGAGGAATTATTGAAAAAATACTTTAAAGACGATTTTTTCTTTAAAAATAATTAGGGGCCCAAATGGAAGCTCTGGAAATTAAAACAATTTTCTCCATAACTGCTTTTGGCTATACGCTGCCAATTACAGAGACTGTAGTTATTTCCTGGGCAGTAATGCTTATCCTTATAGGCGGCTCTTTGGTTTTGACGCGAAAACTTAAAACTATACCGTCCGGCCCGCAGGCAATTATGGAAACGGGTGTCGAGTTTCTTGGCAATTTTGCACAAAACCAGTTCGGGCCGTATGCAAAAAACCTTGGCCCCTATATGGGCTCGCTTTTTCTTTTTCTCCTGCTGTCCAATATTATTGGGGTTATCTCCCCGGTGGAGATTAAATTCTTTGGCAGGGAATTTATCCCGCCTTTTATGATACGGCCTCCGACACGCGACATTAATGTAACTGCAGCGCTGGCTGTAATTTCCATATTGCTGGTTCTTGTTTACGGCTTTGCCGCACGAGGCGCAGCCGGGTGGTTTAAAAAACTGCTACATCCCCTCCCCATGATGCTGCCATTTAATATTATGGAATACGGCACCCGTCTTATCTCGCTTGCATTAAGGTTATTTGGGAATATTCTGGGCGGCGTAGTCCTTATGTCTATGATCGAAGGGCTGCTTCCTGTTGCGCTCCCCATGGTACTATCGCTTTATTTTGATTTTTTCGACGGGATGATCCAGGCCGCAATATTTGTTTTTTTAACCAGCCTTTATATTTCCGAGGCAGTAAAAACACATGAATAATTCGCCAAAAAATTGGAAAGGAGTATAATTATGGAACTAATTGCAATCGCAGCAGGTATTGCCGTTATTACAGGTTTGGGCGCCGGCATTGGGATTGGTATTGCCACATCGGGGCTTGCACAGGCGATAGCCAGACAGCCGGAAGCAACAGGCAAAATTACGCCGATGTTTTTCGTAGGCGTAGCCCTTGCCGAGTCTACTGCAATATACGGTTTGGTTGTTTCAATTCTGCTTATTACCAGGCTTGGGTAAAGAATAATAAATAAAAGGTGCAATAATGCTGGATTTTTCAGTAACCTTTATAATCACCATCCTGAATATCGCAATCCTCTTTTTTATCTTGCGGAAGATATTGTTTAAGCCGGTTACAAAATTTATCGCAGAAAGGAACCAGCGGATCCAATCATCAATAGATCAGGCAGAGCGGGATAAGGCAATGGCGCAAAAATTGCTTGAGCAGTACCAGACAAGGTTAAAAAACGCAGAAAAAGAAGCAGATGGGATTATAAAAGCTGCGCAAGAACAGGCCGATGCGGAAGCAAACCGGATAATCATGCAGGGGAAAGCGGAAGCGCAAAAGATTGCGGATATTGCCAGTGCCAGGCTCGAAGCCGACAGGATAGCGGCAATGGCCCTTTTTAGGACAGAAGCCGCAGCAATTGTCGTAAGCGCGGCGGGGAAGCTAATAGGCAGGGAACTATCCGGCGCGGAGCAGCACCGTTTTGCCGCGGAGACACTGGAAAAAATGGCAATGGATTCGGGCAAAAGGGATGTTTAAACCGGAGAACTGGGCAATTGCGTTTGTAAATGCAGCGAAAAACACAGAAGCTGCAGAAGAGGCGCTGCAGTACCTTAAGGTGTTCTGCAGTGCTGCGCTGGCACTGCCCGGAGATCTTTCCGGCAGAAACGATGCGGATCGCCTGGGGCAGTCTATTGATGCCGCAGGCGGGAAATTTTTTACCTCAGGTACAGAAGAAACCGCATTGCAGGGTGCCAGGGGAAGCTTTCTTTTGGCAAAACATTATGTACAGATTATGCTAAGGTGCTGCTATTTTCAGCATTATAAAAAAATAATCCGCAGCATAGAAAAGATACTAAACAAACAAAAAGGCATCGAAGTAATTACCGTTGAGTCGGCGGTTAAATATGACGTTGATTTTCTGGAAAAACTTGCAAAAGAATCATTAAAAATAACAGCAGCAAAAGAAATAAAAATCGTGCAGCGCCTTAGACCCGAATTAATTGGGGGGTTAAGGTTACGCTGGGGCAGTATGCTTTTTGACGGGAGCATTAAACGTTCCCTGGAGAAGATGGCTTTGCATCTTGAATCGTAACGAACGCTATTTGGTTTTGTAAATGAAAAGCCGGTAAATTATTTGTACTGGAGGCATGATGGCTGATTTTATAAATCTCTCCAAAGTCCTGGAAGAAGAAATAAAGAAATGGGACGGGAAAATTGCAGCAGAATCAATCGGGTTTGTAACCAATGTAGGGGATTCAGTTTCTTCTGTCTACGGCTTGGATGGGGCAATCTACGGGGAGATGGTTGAATTTGCTTCCGGGGCGACAGGCATTGTACTTAACCTGGAGGAAGACGGCGTTGGCTGCGTGCTCCTTTCCGGGGAGAACCTGGTAAAGGACGGGGAAGAAGTACGCAGGACAGGCAAAGTAGTGTCTGTGCCGTCCGGCCCCGGCCTTTTGGGCAGGGTTGTTAACCCTTTGGGGGAAGCTATCGACGGCAAAGGCCCGTTTGATGCCGCAGAATTCCTTCCCATAGAATCCCCTGCCCCGCCGGTTATAGACAGGGGCTCCGTTGACACACCACTCGAGACCGGCGCACTTTCCGTTGACTCCATGATCCCCATTGGCAGGGGGCAGCGGGAACTGATAATAGGCGACAGGCAAACGGGGAAAACAGCCCTTGCAATCGATACGATAATTAATCAGAAAGGAAAAAACGTATACTGCGTATACTGCGCAATCGGCCAGAAATCATCTTCTGTTGCGGCAATAATTAAAAACCTGGAAAAGCACGGGGCAATGAGCTATACCTTTGCCGTGCTGGCGTCTGCCTCGGATTCGGCAGCCCTGCAGTACCTTGCGCCTTACTCTGCCTGCGCCATGGCCGAGCATTTTATGCACAAGGGAAAGGACGTGCTTATCGTTTACGATGACCTGTCAAAACATGCGGTAGCTTACAGGGCCATAAGCCTCCTCCTGCGAAGGCCGCCCGGCCGCGAGGCATTCCCGGGGGACGTGTTTTACCTCCATTCAAGGCTGCTGGAAAGAGCCGCAAAGCTCTGCCCGGAACACGGCGGCGGGTCCATAACAGCGCTGCCAATTATAGAAACACAGTCAGGGGATATTTCTTCGTATATCCCAACAAACGTTATATCAATTACAGATGGACAAATATTCCTCGATACGGAGCTGTTTAACTCCGGCTTCCGCCCGGCGGTAGATGTTGGCCTTTCTGTAAGCCGTGTCGGAGGCACAGCCCAGACAAAGGCAATGCGGAAGGTTTCCGGCAGGCTACGGCTGGACCTGGCCCAGTACCGCGAAATGGCCGCTTTTGCGCAATTTGGGAGCGACCTTGACAAGGCAACACAGGATAAATTGGCCCAGGGCGAACGGCTAATGGAAGTCCTTAAACAAAACCAGTTTTCCCCGCTCTCCATGGAAAAGGAATTTACGGTGCTTTTTGCCGCAGTGAACGGTTTCCTTTCCGATGTACAGCCGCCAAAAGTGAAAGGCTTTATTTCCGGCCTGCTGGATTTTCTATTGCTTAAACACACCGGGATATTGCAAGCCATTGCGGAAACCAAAGCCGCCAGTGTTGAACTGGAGCAGGAACTTTCCGAAGCCATAGAAAATTACAAACACCTGGCAGATAAACATACAAGCGAAGGCAACCCCGGGGGCGGCGCTTAATGGCGAATCTTAGGGATCTGCGGCTGCGGATGAGGGCTGTCGGCCAAACCCTGCAGGTTACCAAGGCAATGAACCTTATCTCCACTTCCAAGCTCAGGAAAGGCCGCCGTGTCCTGGAAGACACAGAACCGTTTTTTACCCGTATCCAAAAAACAATGTGCGATGTCCTTGCCGGGACAAGCAACTTTAAAAGCAAATTCCTTAAAGCAGATTTGGATCTTTCAAAAAATACCGGATCGGGGTTTGTTGAATTGCCGCAAAAACGCAAAGCAATACTTGTTATTACAAGCGACAAGGGTTTAGCGGGCGGCTATAATGCAAATGTCTTCCGGGAAGTTACTTCTTTCTGCAGGGATATTTCAAACCCTGTATTAATACTAATTGGCGCTATCGGGTACCGTTATTTTATACATAGCCCTTACCTTATTATGGAAAACTTCTCGTTCCGTTCCCAGCTTCCAGAGATGGACAACGCCCAGGAAATTGCGGAATTTGTAATTTCACAGTACCTATGGGGTATGTTTGACGAAGTGCATATTGTTTATACCCATATGTACAGCGCAGTAAAATTGCAGCCCCAGGTACGTCAAATACTCCCCTTAAATGTGGCAAAACTCCAGGAAGATATTATCAAGTACGGCTGGGAAAAACGTGTCGGCCTTAATTTTGAATACTACCCATCGGAAGAAGCAGTATTCGACGCCCTTGTGCCGATGTATGTAAAGGGCATAATCTATGGCTGCCTGATCGAGGCGTATGCCAGCGAACAAAGCGCACGCATGGCAGCCATGGATGAAGCCAGCAAAAGCGCAGAAGATATGCTGGCAACCCTTAATTTGCAATACAACCGCATACGGCAGGCCGGAATTACCCAGGAAATGACAGAAATTGTCAGCGGAAGCGCTTTTTTAAAATAAGGCTTGATCAGAATGTTAAAACGTTTGATAATACTTGCATGGAAAATCCAAATTGCCCCATTTGCAAAGGCGATGAATTTATTGAATCCAGCATTAAATACGAATTAAGCGGGACAGACTCGAACGACTTTATGAGTGTAATCATCTGCAAAAAATGCGGCGCCATTGTTGGTACGCCGGTACGCCATCTTTACGACAATTTTTTGCAGATTGGGTACAAGCTGGAGGAAATTTTTTCGATGCTGACAGCAGGAAAAGAACCATAAAACAACCTGCGACACTAGCTCATTCGGATAGAGCAGCTGCCTTCTAAGCAGCAGGTGGGCCGTTCGAACCGGCCGTGTCGCAAACCCTTCATTGCAGCTTACTCACCTTTAGGCGGAATTCCGCCCGTTTTGCAGCAGCTTCCGCTGTAGAAGTCTCGAACCGGAAAGTACCTGCACCCAGTGTTTCTTTTGCAGCTGCCAATGCTTTTTCTGCCCGTTCCCGGTCGATTTCCCCGGGCCATTCGGCAGCATCGGCAGCAATTATTGTGCTGTGCCCTTTAACTTCCAGAATGCCTTCTGCGACAAAAGCATTTTTCCATTTACCGTCTGTTGTTTTAATTTTTAAAACCCCGGCATTTACCGGGGAAGTCATAAATGAATGGTCCGCATAAATGGTTATTTCACCATCTTCGAGTGTAAGTGTAACGGCATATACTTCGTCCGAAAAAAACCGGCGGAAGGGTGTATAAAGCTCAAACTTAAATGTTTTCACACCCGTTTACCTAAGCTTTCTGAAGCACATCGTCTATACTGCCGGCCATAAAAAAAGCCTGTTCGTTTATGGAATCACAATCACCGTCAAGGATCATTTTAAAACCGCGTACTGTTTCTTTTACCGGGACATAGCGTCCTTCTATGCCGGTAAATTTTTCGCCGACAAAAAACGGCTGCGAAAAGAAGCGCTGCACCTTGCGGGCCCTTGCGACAATAATTTTATCTTCCGGCGACAGCTCATCCATACCCAGGATGGCAATTATATCCTGTAATTCCTTGTAACGCTGGAGGATCTGCTGCGTCCTCATTGCCGTGCTGTAATGTTCCTCCCCAACAACTGCAGGGTCGAGTATACGGCTGCTGGACGCCAGGGGGTCCACTGCCGGGTAAATTCCCAGTTCTACAATTTTCCGCGAAAGCGTAGTAGTAGCGTCAAGGTGGGCAAAGGTAGTTGCCGGGGCAGGGTCTGTAAGGTCGTCTGCCGGGACATAAACTGCCTGTATGCTGGTGATCGACCCTTTGGGCGTACTGGCAATCCTTTCCTGCAGGGCGCCCATTTCGTTTGCCAGGGTTGGCTGATAGCCCACAGCGCTGGGGATACGCCCCAGGAGGGCGGACACTTCTGCGCCGGCCTGTATAAAACGGAAAATGTTATCGATAAAGAGCAGCACGTCCTGTCCGCCCTTGTCGCGGAAGTGTTCTGCCATGGTAAGGCCGGCCAATGCGACACGCATCCTTGCGCCCGGCGGCTCGTTCATCTGGCCAAAAACCAGGGCCGTCTTGTCGATAACCCCGCTTTCGTTCATTTCCTTCCAGAGGTCTGCGCCTTCCCGGCTCCTCTCGCCTACCCCGCTAAAAACCGAATACCCGGAATGCTCGGTAGCGATATTGCGGATCAGCTCCATTATAACGACAGTTTTCCCGACCCCGGCGCCGCCAAAAAGCCCAATCTTTCCGCCTTTTGCATAAGGGGCGATAAGGTCTATAACCTTTATACCGGTTTCCAGCACGTCGGTAGCGGGGCGCTGTTCGGAAAAACCGGGCGCCGCCCTGTGTATCGAGGCATATTCAGTAGAAGAAAAAGCGCCTTTATTGTCGATTACACGCCCGGTAACGCTGAACATCCTTCCCAGCACAGCTTCCCCGACAGGGACGCTGATTGGTTTTTCCGTATCGAGCGCAACAAGCCCCCTGGCAAGCCCCTCTGTAGCTTCCATAGCCACACAGCGGACTTTGTTGTCCCCAATATGCTGAAGGACTTCCAGAATTACTTCCCTGCCGCCTGCCTGCACGGTAAGGGCATTGAGTATCCCGGGGACTTTCTCTTCTTCGAAACGTACATCGACTACCGGCCCGACAATCTGGGTAATCATCCCCGAATTAGGCATGGCATACTCCTGTGTCATTATTATACCATAAATTGTTAATAAAGTAAAATAGTAATTTATCGCACAGAACACATCAATTTTTCCATATCAGTGAGGGGAGGGGTTCCCGTCCAGTCCATGTCGAGGAACATTTTCCCTACGCATATTTTGATATGGCATCTTCCACACCTCTCCAAATGTCCTGGACGGGTACCCCTCCCCTCACTGTCATGGCAACATTGGTTTCGATGTGTTCAGTGCTATAAATTGCTGCTTCCACGACGGATGTTAACACCCATCTGCCGCAGAGGCAGGGTTACCCATAAAATAATTAGCTGAACATGCTTACCCGCAGAAGGGGAATTTGCCCAAGCCGTGGCTTTCGGCGTGCAAAACCGGCAGCGACGCCAGAGCG
>Ga0082212_10001917_pt1 | contig 30573 bp, 25 predicted proteins | sample TergutNt197P3_FD_71548 | JGI IMG/M metagenome (GOLD analysis project Ga0082212, IMG submission 71548) | Neocapritermes taracua P3 segment gut microbial communities from Petit-Saut dam, French Guiana - Nt197 P3 | ecosystem: Host-associated > Arthropoda: Insects > Digestive system > Gut ...
CGATAACGGCCGCAGCCTTTTCTACGAGGACACCGAAGAAATGGTTAGAAAAGCGGTGAGAGACCCGGTGAAATACGCCACGAGTTTCGGTTACTCCGGGACATACTGGGACTATATCCTGGATATCGCCGCCGAGCGCGGCGGACTGCACGGCCTTATTGATCCTGACGTCACCGAGAGCGAGATAGGTGCGATTCTTTCAGAGTCCGGCTTTACAGGATATCGTTACAACGGCGCGCTTGAGTGGATTCAGAAGGCTATAGATATGATTAGGAGCTGTTGATAAATAAGTTGAACAAAACTGCCACAGTATTTTTGCCAGCAGACGAGGCGTAAAAACGCAGTAATGCTTGGAGCCTTGCAAGTTTTGACAACGAAGTATGATGGCAAAAATACAAGGCGAGATGTGCAGATTATTTATCAACAACTCCTTAGGGCGCTTGTGTAGTTTCAAGCGCCGCAAACCATCCGGATACTGCTGCAGAAAAAGTAACAGCAATTGATTCTGTCGAAAAATTAACCGTCCGGGTGAGAGAATAGCTTTGTCAAACATATCAATAGTGAAAAATGTGTGTAGGTATGGTACAATCAGGAAAAACCGATTAAGGGGGCTTATACTATGAGCAGCAACATCGTAATTCTGTCGGGTTCGCCGCGAAAAGACGCCAACACGGACACACTGGTCGCGGCGTTTGTTGAGGGCGCGAAGTCTTCGGGCAAGCAAGTAACAGTGTTCAGAACGGCGGATATGAAGATAGGCGGTTGCCTCGGATGCGGTCATTGCTTCGATGCAACCGGAACATGCGTGCAAAAGGATGATATGATACAGATTTTGGACGCGTTGAAATCAGCGGACACGATCGTCCTGGCCTCGCCCGTCTACTTTTGGGGAGTTACCGCTCAACTGAAGCTGGCGATAGACCGGACGTTTGCCCTGCTCAGAACCGAAACGCCGATCAAACGCGCCGCGATGCTTCTGACCTGCGGCAGCAGGGTCGGCGCTACGGAGTTGATGTTTACGACTATGTGCGAGTTTTCACATTGGGAAAACGCGGGGTATATCGTAGAATCCGGACTCCAGGCGCCGGACGCTATAAAAGGGCGGGAAGTACTTGAAAAGGCTAAGGCGCTTGGGCGGGAGATATAAGGGGTGTCGTTGATGAGAACAATTGAAACCGATCGCCTTATACTGCGCAAATTCACCATAGAAGATATCGACGCGGTGCAAAGTTACGCAAGCTGCGTTGAAAACATCGTCTATATGCTGTGGGGGCCTAACAGCGCAGAGCAAACGCGTGAGTTCATCGAAATGGCAATCTCCCAGACAGATGAGGAACCCTGTAAGAATTATCAGTATGCCGCTGTGCTGCGAAGCAACGGTATGCTGATCGGCGCCTGCAACCTCGCACTGTCCGGCGGCGAACCGGAGATCGGCTGGATTTTGCACCGCGACTATTGGAAGCAGGGCTACGGCACGGAAATGGGCGAAGCCCTGTTGAGGTTTGGGTTCGGGGAACTGAGCCTGCATCGTATCCTCGCGCATTGCGACGCCGAAAACACCGGCTCATACAAGCTTATGGAGAAAATAGGAATGCGCCGTGAAGGCCTGTTTATCGAAAGCCGTCCGGCACATAAGCTGTCAGAGAAAAAGTACGGTGACGAGTTTTCGTATGCAATACTCAGAGAAGAGTGGGATATCAAGAACGAAATTGTGTAGCACAAGGGGGAAAACGAATTGTTGTGCCACTGGCACAACAATTAAAATAGCACAAGGGGACGGTTCTGCTGTGTTCCCCTTGCGCTCCGCTATTGCCTGTTCAGCAAGCAGCAGCACTCGACGTTTGCCGTTCTGGGGAACATATCAACGACGCAGGCTTCCTTTAGCGTATATCCCGCCAGCAGACGCAGGTCGCGTGCAAGAGTAGCGGGATCGCAGGAAGCATATACGATGCGGTTTGGCGCTAAAGCCGTTATCTTTTGCAGCGCTCCCCGGGACAGTCCCTTACGGGGAGGATCAACTATGACGCAGTCCGGGCCGGCGACGTCCGCTACCCATGCTGCGGCATCCGCGCATATGAAACTCACATGAGAGAGCGCGTTGCGCTCAGCGTTTTCTTTCGCTGCGATCACAGCAGCAGGATCATACTCGACGCCTACGGCGATCCCGGCGTCTCGGCCGACGAACAATGTCAGGGCGCCTACGCCGCAATACAGATCAAGCAAGGATTCGTCTTTTGACATTGAAGCGTATTCGCGAGCCTTCCGGAAGAGCAGGAGCGCAGCCGCTGTGTTAACCTGAAAGAACCCATTTACGATGAATGACAGACCGTCAATACTCATGACTACAGTACCGTCAGGCCGCTTTTCCCCTGAACGGAGAGTGACGTCGCCGTTCATCGTCAGCCTCTTCAGCGAGTCGTTCAAGTCGTTTTCAAGCAGAAGGCAGTTATCAACCGGGACGATTTCCCGGCTGTTTGCTTTATAGAATCCCCGTGATTTCCCATCAGAATGAAACGTCGCTTTATTGCGGTAGTGATCAACGTCCCCGGTGCTCAGAATCTCAGAAACACTAAATGATAATCCGCCGATACGCGATAACGCATCGTTGACGCGCTGCAGTTTTGCCGCAAGCTCTTCCTCGTAAGTTACATGACGGAAATCGCATCCTCCGCATATCGGGTATTTCGGGCAGTCAGGTTCGATACGATACGGTGACGGTGACAGAATTTTTACTATCTCTGCTCTGACGCTTCCACGCAGCTCTCCGATCAGCGTTACTTCCAACACATCGCCTCTCGCCGCGCCGCGGATAAATGCTACCCTGCCGTCTTCCAGCCGGGCAACGCCATCCCCGTTCGAACTGTATCCCGTTATCGTCACAACATGAGTATGCGAGGCGGTCATTGGCGTTCATCCTTCAAATCATATTGAGCGCGGGGCTTGCATGTCAGTATATGACAGTGTTATAGTTGTTCTGTGAGTAAGTATAACACACATTGCAATACCCTGTTATAAGGAGGAACCGGCTAAAATGATAGATATTAACATTCGACTGGAAACGCCCGCGGATTACTTTGCTGTTGAGGAACTCACGCGCGAAGCGTTCTGGTCATTCTGGGAACCGGGGAGAGTGATTTGCGACGAGCATCTGCTGACCCACCTGCTGCGCTCGGCGCCGTCGTTTGTTCCGGAGCTGGATTTTGTCGCCGAACTTGACGGGAGCACAAGGGGACGGTTCTCTTGTGCTGAAAAGAGTGAGGGCAACGCAAGCAAAACAACAGCACAAGAGAACCGTCCCCTTGTGCTGCCCGGCGGAAAGATCGTAGGGCATATAATCTACACAAAAAGCAAGATCGTGGACGACGCGGGGCAGGAGTTCGAGACTCTGACTTTCGGGCCGCTATCCGTCCTTCCTGAGTTCCAAAGCATGGGCATCGGCAAAGCGCTGATGATGCACAGCTTCGCTGAGGCTAAACGCCTGGGGTACCGCGCCGTACTCATATTCGGGCACCCCGATTACTATCCGCGCGTCGGGTTCCGCCGCGCCGCCGAGTTCGGAATCATACCAACAGTCGGGGACATACGCGACCCGTTTATGGCGTATCCGCTCTACGACGGGGCGTTGGATGGCGTCAGCGGGCGGTACTATATCGACCCGGTCTATGCACAGCTCACTGAGGAGGGTGCTCTCGAGTTTGACAAGCAGTTCAAGCCCAAGGCGCCGTTTTTCCCTACCCCCATAAGCGTACTGCTCGATCAGCTCGCGCCGGAACCGCGAAGCGCTATGGAAGGGACAGGCTGCGTATCTCTTGAGATGATGACGTCGATAAGCGAGCGCGAAGTATCGTCGCTCCCCGGAATGGATGCGAAGTCGGTTGAGATAATCCGCGCCGCGCTGCATCATCACGGTATGCGGTGGGGCAAGTAGCACAAGGGGTTTCGTTCTTCTCTTGTGCTGCAAAGTATACACAAGCAAAAACAGCACAACAGAACCGTCCCCTTGTGCTACTCCTGTGCTGTTTGACAAACAAGCAGGACTCTCATATACTGTTCCCAAACAGACACCCGCATAGAACAATAAAACAATCAGGAGGTTGGCATTTTGAAAGACGAGTTTAGAATCCACATCACGCCCGAAAGCTGCTACGCAGACATCGATGAAACGCCGGACAGCGGAGACCAGCGTTCGCGCTCCAAGCACTACATCAAAGCGTCGGGCCGCCATGAGATCAATCAAGTCAATGAAGCGAACTACTATATTGGCATGAAAGTGCCGTACCACGAGCACAAGACCGCGTACGAGACATTCCTTGTGGAAAATGGCGCGATCGAAGTCCTGTCGAGGAGCAGAAAAGCCGTCGCGCGAAAGGGAGACATCATTCACATTCAAGCCTATGTGCCGCACTCCATCCAACCGCTTGAAGATGATTCCACGATCCGCGCGTACCACCAGGGACACAGCCTGCTGGAAGACCAACTTGACAACCGCAGGTTCAGGGAGGCTTATCCGGAACTGGCTAAATCGCCGGACATCAGGCAGCAGCTTGCGCCAAGGGAACAAGCGTCTTTCTGGTTCGATTACGAAGTACCGCAGTTCAAGGACGTGCCCGTTAAAGAATTTCCCGAAATCAGGACATTCGACGAGTCGCTTGCGGAGTTCAGCTTCGACAAACTCACGCTCAAGCTGAAAGTCGGGCGGTGGGAAACAGGCGGCGTCAAGGAAATATGGCAGCTCCATATGAAAGCCGGCTGCAGCCTCTCCTGGGTGCCGACGAACATTTTCAACCTGCTCTACGACGTTTACGACGGATCAGTTGAAGTCAGGCCGGACGGCATGGAACCGTTTATCGCAAACACGCGCGACATGATCCATGTTCCGAGATTTCTCGGAGGCAGTATGACCGCGCTGAAGGATACTGTAATTTTCGACGTAGGTTGCCAGGGGTACATGATGCAGTATCTGGACGAGGTGAACTCGATAGTAGCGAGCGCTCCGGAAAAGCTTCGGGATGACGAGTGCCTGCGCCGGCTGATGAAGAAGTACGATTTTTACGTCCGCTATCAGATGTAGGGGTACAAGCAGCACAAGGGGACGGTTTTCTTGTGCTGCTGTCGTCCATGCCCCGATACGATGCGTTCCGCATCGCGCTGCGTAATGTAGGGGCGGACGTCCTCGGCCGCCCGCGCGTGTCATCCGCAGGACGCTTTGCCCCAGTGCACAGCACAAGAGAACCGTCCCCTTGTGCTGCCCTGCCGAAGGCAGCGGGGGTTGTCCTATCCCCGTAACCGTCCCCTTGTGCTACTCCTTAAGCCATTTGACAGTGTCAGCCAGAGTTTCTTTCAACGACCGCGTCGAGTAGCCCAGCGCCATGCTCGCTTTTTCATGGGAGTACGCCGCGTTTCCGGACAGAGTCTCCAACGAGTACCTTGTGAACAGAGGCGTCTTTCGCGCAAGCCGGTAGTACGCCTCGGCAAAAGGGGCGAAAGCTTTCACAATCCACGATGGCAAATACAACCTGAGCTTCTTACGGGAACTCGCTTCGGACAGAGTATCGAACATCTCCGTCAAGTCGACATAACGGTTGGAAAGAATATAGCACTCTCCGCGCACGCCATCAGCCGCTGCGGCGATTACGCCCCGGGCGACGTCCCGCACATCCACGAAGTCGAAGCCGCCGCGGGTCGCCGCCCGAAGTTTCCCGCGTACATAACGCATGAAGAGCTGCGCCATATTCCCCGTCGGTAGGCCGTGAGGCCCAATGATGCCGGAGGGATGGACGACGACCGCATCCAGCCCGCCCCGGGCGGCGTCCAGCACAAGCTGCGTCGCCATCGCCTTTGTCTTGTCATAATAGCCCGGGACCGCTGCGGGGTCGAAAGACTCCACCTCCCGCATTATCTGGCCGCGCGGCAGGGGCGGTATCGCATGGACGGAACTTACGTAGACCAACCTTTGAGCAGAATACTTCCTGCATGCTTCCACAATGTTCGCCGTACCGCCGACATTGACGTCAAAAACCCTCCGGTTTTCTTTTTTTGCCAACGTAATAATAGCGGCGCAGTGAATAACGATTAGATCCCCGGTAGTACCGCCCTCGAAGAGCTGCGCGAGGGACTCGGGCTGGCACACATTGCCCGTGTACACAGCCAGCAGGTTCCTGTTTTCGTCTATGAAGCCGGGGCAGGCTTCGCCGGGCAGCACCAGAGCGCGCACCTGCTCACCCTGTTCCAACAACTGCTTGACGATGTAACTACCCAGGTGGCCTGCCGCGCCGGTCACAATATATATTTTGTCGCTCATGTCACACCTCAGATGCGCGAACCTCACGCTTGATGATCGATTTGTGTTGACTTCCGTACCTGCTTCAACTATACTGACAATATGTAAACTAATCAACAGCATGTTCGTTAAGTAATGCACAGTATCTAACAAAACCGGACAGAAGCGTTCGATAAGGTACTGTCGGCAAAAAAGTTGTACAAGATTGCCAACGGATTTTTGTCGTCAGGTGACGCGGGAAAACCGCAGGAATGCTTGGAGCCTTTCAAGGTTTTACCACGCCGCATGGCGGCAAAAAGACAAGGCAAGATGTACAAGTTATTTACCGACAGTACCTATGTAGCTGTTCCGCGAGAAGATGAAGGGGTGGCGGGATTCGTATTGAGCCCGAAACCCGCCCCCTAGGCTCCTAGGAGTAGCCGATGAAAAACACAGAGAAGACAGACCGGCGGGTCCGGTACACAAAAATGTTCCTCAGAGAGTCGCTGCTTGCGCTGATGAAGGAGAAGCCGATAGCGAAAATAACGCCGACGGAGCTTTGCCGCCACGCGAACATGAACCGCAACACTTTCTACACCCACTACGACAGTCCGGAAGCGCTGCTGAAAAGCATCGAAGACGAGATGTATGAGCAGGTACGCAGCTCAATCGAGCGGTCCCTGGTCAGCGAAAGCATTTCCACGCTTCTGACAGAAATATGCCAGGTTATCTACGACCACCGCGACCTTTGCGCGGTCCTGTTTTCGGAGTACGGGGACAAGGACTTTTTGCGGCATATAATCGACCTCGCGCACGACAGGACGATATCCGAGTGGCTGGCAGCCGGCATACAAAGCGATGGCGAAGATGCCGAGATGCTCTACACATACTCCGTCAACGGCAGCGTGTCGCTTATCCAGGACTGGATACTCAAGGGCATGAAGAAAAGCCCGCGCGAACTCGCTCAGTTCATCGAAAAAGCGAGTTACTACGGGCTCCAGGGCTTCCTCCGTAAATAGCAGGTTATTATAAAGGAGCTGATTGAAAATGGATTTGAAAGCATTGCGCAAAAATGAAACGGCAGGATTCGGCGGGTACAGCATCCCGGCATGTCATGAACTTGCGGGGGAGAGCCTCAGCGTCACGTTCGAAAACGGAGAAGAAATGAGGATCGACTTTGCTGCGCGCCCGGAGTTGACCCTTTCAACCGGGCCCGGCAAGACATGCCGCTACAAGTGCGCGAAGACAGGAGCAAACAGCTACTTCGTCTCCTTCGCGGACGGCGAACGCTGTACGTCGCTGGCTGTCGATGCGGCCACAGGGCTTGTCACGCGAGTCGAAACGGACGCCTCTGCGAAACCGTCGCTCAGCTTTGGCAAGGCAGCGCACGGCGCCGACGGCGGGCGTCAGTCCATAGCCACGGATGATTTTGCAGGCAACGCTTTTGTGTGGTCATTCGGCGCTGAGGCGGAGTATGTCGCTGCGGCCCGATACGAGCCAAACGCGGTAACCGTATCATATCCGCTGATGGGCGACGCGGCCTCCGATACCGCCGTGTCCGGGTTTGCGGCTGTAAGGCTCTCGGAAGGCGTTTATCTGCAGAGCGCAGCGGTGACGGTAAACGGGCAGACATTTTCCGTCGCGCTCGTATCGAATTTCAACAATATGCTGTGCGCCGGCGGAGTCTTCGGCGTGAACAAAAGCGAAGTCACTCACTTAATCATCGGCGGTTACGGCAGTACCGCCGGACTGTAACGGATGGCAAGGAGGGTTAGCGTGATAAATCACGCTAACCGAGGGAATGTGCCAATCGCTCCCCCTTCGGGGAACCGCGAGTTGATGCACAAAAAGTCCATTACCTTTTAATGGACGATTTGTGCCTGAAGTAAAACGAAAGGAATGGACTTAATAATGGATCTGTATAAGTTTAACAAATATGGACAGCACGCTATTGTCCAGTTTACGCCCCCGCTGTGCAATGAGCTTGCCGGCGAGAGGCTCGTCTTAGAAATGGACGACGGCGACGATTTTGTTCTGGACTTCAAGAACGGGGAAGACGTTGAGTGGTCATGGGATACGCAGCCGCCGAAGGCAGAGAAGTACAGGTGCCTCAAGGCGGACGATCAGACATATCTTGTAAGCTACGAGCTTAGCGAGTTGCGCCCGCGCGCAAACCATACGTTTGTCATTGATAAAGAAAACATGCTCGTGACCCGCATAATCTCGAGCATTGGCAAAAATAAAAGGTGGCCGTACCTGACAGCCACGGATATCGAGTTCGGCGCGATTAAGCAGGAAAACGTTGAGTACAAACCGTTCCCGCGGCATACGCGCACATCGGACATGGTAGGGAACGTCGTCGAGTGGGCGTATGGAAGCGAAATGTCCACAACTCACATCTACCATGACGCGAACTTCTACAGGATCACATTCGCGCGCAGCCGCGCTGCGTCGCTTGAGGAAGCGCGGGAGGCATACGCATTTAACAACATGGCGTACAACCTGCCCTCGGCGGACGAACCGACGGATTACATTAAAATCAAAGACGGGATGTACCTCGTGAGCCTCACGGAACGCAACTGCGAGAAGCTGCTCGGCCCCGCGGTTGGGTTCCGCAGCAACACTCTGTGCTTCTTGCAAAACTACAAGGGCGGCGGGTACGTCGTCGGTCGCGCGTTCGGGACCTCCACGACGGACCGCGGGGATATCGACACGAACATCATGATCGGCGCATACGGATACTTCATCGGCGCTGCCGACGAAGAACTAAGGAGCCTGCTGACAGACCCAATCCCTTACACAGTGTAGAGTTCGGGAACACAGAGGGACGGTTCTCTTGTGTTGTTTTAAATAAACAGCGACATATCCGATTCTTCGGCGTGGGCAAGCATTGCGGCTGCCCCGCCGATTTTTACGCCGTCGATCAACTCCTCAGCCGTTATCCCCATGACGTCCATGCTCATGGAGCACGCCACAAACTCCACACCCGCATCGCGCGCCATCGCAATCAAATCTTCCAGGCTGTCAACATTTTTCTTTCTCATGACGGAGCGTATCATCTTGCGCCCCATTCCAGCCATATTCATCTTAGACAAACCGAGCTTCTTTGAGCCCCTCGGCATCATCCCGGAAAACATACGCGACATGAAATCTTTCTTGACCTTGACTTTCTTAGGCTTGCGCAGGACATTCAATCCCCAGAACGTGAAGAACATACTTGTCTTCCTGCCAAGCGCAGCCGAGGCGTTCGCCATAACGAATGATGCAATCACCTTGTCAAGGTCGCCGGAAAACACGATGAAGTTCTTTCCGTTGCCTGCCGACGCGGGGCTTGTGGCCAACGCGGCGTCTGATTTTTGGATTCTCGCAGTATTGACGCCTTTGCTGCTCGTCATACCGAGGAACACATGTCCGGTCCTACGGCAATAACCTTCTATATCGCCCGCGAAAGCGGGATCGGTGGTGCTTATCTCGATGATCTCGCCACAGCCCGCTTCGCTTATCGCGGCTGAGAGCTTGACTATCGGGCCGGGGCATTGCAGGCCGCAGGCGTCTACCACGATAGTATTGACGGTCGCCGCTGCGGCTGCCGCAACAGCAACAGATTCGACACGCTGTGTTTCCGGATTCATTACAACAACATCATCAGGCGGCGTTCCCTTCCCGCCCTTATGCCCGAGTACGGATTGGTAGATCCTGTATCCGCCGCTGAGGTTACTCACGTCAAACCCGTTCTGCGAGAGTATCCTTGCCGCGACATAACCGCGCAGCCCGACTTGGCAGGTAACGTACACTTTCTTGCTCTTATCAAGTTCTCCAAGACGCCCGCGGAGATCGTCGAGGGGGATGTTGATAAACCCTTCGATGTGGCCGTTTTCATACTCGATTTCAAACCTGACGTCCAGAAGTATCACGCTTCCGTCTGTGGGAAGCGCTTCGACGTCATGCCAATGGAAGTTACCGACCCGCCCCTCGATGAGGTTTTCAATCACGAACCCCGCCATATTCACAGGGTCTTTAGCCGAAGAGTACGGCGGCGCGTAGCAAAGCTCAAGCCCCGCAAGGTCGCGCGCTGTCATGCCAGCTCGAATAGCGGTGGCGAAAACGTCGCAGCGTTTGTCCGCCCCTTCGTAGCCGACTATCTGCGCCCCGAGAATCTTTCCCGTACCCTTCTCGAATATCGTCTTTATCGACATATTCACCGCGCCGGGATAATAGCTCGCGTGGCTTGAGGAGTTCGTAAAAGACTTGTCGTAATCGAGCCCTAACCGCAGCGCCGTCTTCTCGTTCACGCCGGTCGAGGCGACTGTCAGGTCGAACACTTTGAGTATCGCTGAACCCTGCGTGCCTTTGTATGACGATCGGACGCCGCAAATGTTATCCGCGGCGATGCGCCCCTGCTTATTAGCCGGCCCCGCGAGGGGAACCATAGCCTTCTGCCCGGTGACGAAATCTGTGACCTCAACAGCATCGCCCACCGCGTAAATATGCGCGTCGGAGGTTAACATATGTTCGTTTACAACAATGCCCCCGCGCTCGTTGAGTGTAAGCCCCGCGTCTTTCGCAAGCGAGCTTTCCGGGCGCACCCCAACCGCCATTATCAACATGTCGGCACGAACGGAGCCCTCGTTCAAAGTGACGTTCAAACCGCCCTCATCCTCCGCTATCTCCTTCAGGGCATTGCCGAGCAGCAGCCTCACGCCTTTTTGCTCCATGTGCCGGTGGACGTCGCAAGCCATATCGTAGTCGAGCGGCGCGATGACTTGATCCGCCAGCTCCACAAGCGTGACAGACAGCCCCCGGGACACGAGATTCTCCGCCATTTCGACGCCGATGAACCCGCCGCCGCAAACGACCGCGCTGCCCGGCTTACGATTTTGGATGAAGTCAGCGATTTTATATGTGTCGGGTATGTTGCGAAGCGTAAAGACCCGCTGCGAATCCATTCCGGCTATATTTGGCCTGATCGGCTCAGCGCCCGGCGACAGGATCAGGTCATCGTAAACCTCTGCGTAGGTTTCTCCCGTGCGATGGTTCTTAACCGTGACCGTCTTCGCCTCGGGGTCTATGGCTGTCGCTTCGCTGTGTACCCTGACGTCCACATTAAAGCGGGCGTTGAAGCTCTCCGGAGTCTGCAGCGTAAGGGCGTCTTTCTCCTTTATCTCCCCGCCGATGTAGTACGGCAAGCCGCAGTTTGCGAAGGAGATGTACCCGCCGCGTTCGAGTATGACGATCTCCGCTTCCTCGTCCAGCCGGCGCAAACGCGCCGCTGCGGTAGCGCCGCCCGCGACGCCTCCAATGATGACTGTTTTGCTCATCTGTTTCGTACCTCCCATTGTTCAACTCGCTTTTCTATGAAAAATCGTCAGACGCGGTTTTGTCGGGTGACCCATGCTATCTCCCCGCGTACTTCTTCCTGCTGTACTCGAACGTCTCCCTTATTACGGTGGAAGCAACAAACTCGTTCGGTCCCGTGGACATCATAACCATTCCGCCGCCCTCGCCGTATGTGTCAATCGCTTTGCGCACCGCCTGTACGATCTGGCCCTCGGTGACGTCGGGGTTATTCAGCAGATACGGATCCAGGCCGATTGTGAACGCAAGGCGGTCGCCCAGTTCCCGCTTCAACCGGACATGGTCGTTCATGGGCTGGCCTTCCCAAAGATCGGCGAATGCAGCGATGAAAGGCACAAGAGCCTCGACCTTGCCGCACGAGTGGCAGTTGACATAATATCCGCGGCTCCTTATATGGTCGGCGATGCGCTTGGTCGGTTCATAGAAAATCCGCTCCCACATCTCAGGCGAGACGAACGTCGACCTCTGCGTACCCCAATCGTCTGACAGCGCGAAAAAGTCGACGGGAACCCAGTTGTCGATGATTTTATCCACCAGCCTAATCTTGTAATCCGCCATCGTGTTCGCGTACTCGATAGCGTCCTCAGGCTCTGTGGCAAGCCAAACGAACACCTCGTTCGCGTCCGCGATATCCAGAAGGCGCTCGAACATCCCGTTTTGCATGACGTACATGTTCATTTTCTCCGAGTTGTCGAACCGTGGCGCCATTTCTTCCTTACCCTCGGTGAAGTCGATCGCGTCGAGGTCCGGGAATATGAGCTTCTCCCTCCAGTCGGCCGGGTCGGGGCAAATATGCTTGCCCGGAGGCGACATCTGCGCGCCAACCGCGTCGACGAAATCCCAGCTCACGCCGAACCAATCCTTCCCGGACTCATTCAGCGGCGGCCGCTCCCTGTCGGCCGGAGCCATGCAGAAGTTATTCTCCCTGAACATGACAGGCACCCACAAAGGCTGTTTGTGCTCCAATACAAGTTTCATGTTCTCGCGGGGTGGGATCGGATAGTCAATGTCCGGGAGCTTCATAGGTTCGCCGGACATTCTCGTGTCAATCGTAATATCAACTTTCTTCGCCATTGCCAGCCTCCATATAAAAGCATATTTTCTGCAGCAACTCGCCGGCGGAGTGCGCAAACGCATCCGCGCCACTGAGCATTTCCTTGTTTCCGTAACCATACATCGCGGCTATGGCGGGCAGCCCCGCATCATGCGCGGCTTCGATGTCCCCGTGGGTGTCGCCGACGACGACAGCGGGGACTTGCCTGCCCGCCTCGCTGAACTCCTCAAGAATCTCCTTGAATAACACGGCCTTCGACGCATACGCAGCGGAGCTGTAATGCCCGGTGAAGCACTGCGAAATCCCTGTGTGTTCCAGCACGAGCTTGATATACCAGTCCGGGCTCCTCGAACACACGACGAGCTCATGGCCTTTTTCGCGCAAAGCCTTCACGGCCTCGAAGACGCCGGGGAAGAGCCGGCCGATTTCTACTATCGCCTCGCTGACCAGTTCTTTGTAGCGGCCTTGCGCGGCATCAGCATCAGCTGCCCGCGATATGACCGGCTTTGCCTGGAACAGCGTGCCGTCAAGGTCAAAGATGATCAGCTTCAAAAGTCATCTGCTCGACGAACTGCTCGTTGAACACGGGGCTCGAGGAAAGCTCAATGTACTCGCAGCGCTCACGTATATCGCTCAAAGTCACGCGCGCCGCATGCGAACTCAGCATGAGCGCCGCGCCCTCGCCGGCTGTGTTACCGAGAGTCTGCGCGACCGGCAGGAAGCTCCCGGGGAACAGCCCGATCCGCGCCGCGCTGTGCTTATCCATAAAACTGCCGAACCCGCCGGCCAGGATGAAATGCTTCACATCGGCCTCCGCGACGCCGACATGATGCAAAAGCGTCTGGATCCCTGCAGCAATCGCCGACTTGGCGAGCTGCAGCTTTCGTATATCCGAAGCTGTCATATGAACATCGCTGCCCGGCGCCGGGAAAAACGCGTTTGCTCCATCGACGACGCCTATATGCTTTGATATGTCATGCTCGATCTCGTCTGCGCCGAGCAAACGACCCGACTCGTCGACCGCTCCGGTTTCAAGCAAAACCGACAGCGCGTCCAGCAGACCCGAACCGCAAAGGCCGCGCGCGCCCGCCGCGCCTATTACCGAGGCCATCAGCCCGCCATCCCATTTCACATGGTTGATCGCGCCGCTGACAGCGGCCATACCCATGGATATCTCCGCCCCTTCGAAAGCAGGCCCCGCCGCAGTCGCGCAGCAGTAATACTTATCGCCAAGCTTGAAAGCAATCTCCCCGTTCGTGCCGATATCCAGATAAACCGTAGGTTCGGTCATACCCTCAAGCCCCGCGGCGAGCATGCCTGCCGTTATGTCGCCGCCCACATACGATGAAATCGCGGGAGCGTAGTATATTTTAGCGTCCTCAGCGACTCCGGGGACGCCTTCCGCCGCGAGCTCTTCGCCGAAGAGGCTGACTGTGGTGAAGGGCACGACGCCCATGCCGACAGGGGAGTAACCCGCTGCAAGGTGCTCCATAATCGTGTTCGCAGCGATAGCAATATGCCTGACCTTACCAATCTTGGCTCCTGCAGCTTCGCAGGCCTCGGAAATGAGGCCGGACAACTGCTCCCTGATGAGCCGTGTCAGTACATCGTGGCCGTTCTCGGCGCAGTACTGGATGCGGCTTATGACGTCGGCGCCGTACAGCCGCTGCGCGTTGACGCCGCTCGCAGTTGCGAGCCGCTCGCCGGTGTTCATATCAGTCAGGTGCGCGACGACCGTAGTTGTGCCGATATCCACCGCGACGCCGAGCTTCCCGGCCGCTGCGGATTTGCGCGCGCCCCGCCGCGCGTCGGCGGTCTTTGAGCTCCCGCTGCCTGCGCTAGCTTTTGCCTTGGCAGCGCCGCCATTCTTGCCCTTCGCTGCCGCCGCCGCGCCGTCTGCGCCACTCTCGCTGCCGCCGCCGTCCGCGATTTTCATATCCATCGCCTCGGGGAGGTAGACGGACATATCGCCTTCGATGTGCGTGCGGCAGGCGAGAACTTCTTCGCCTCCCGGGCTCAGCTTTACGAGGCACTTGCCGCACTTGCCCTGGCCGCCGCAGGGCGCGTCCAGAAACAGCCCCTCGGCGCCGAGGCGCTCGAGAAGAGTCTCGCCTTGTACGCTGTTGGTCTCGATAATAAGTTTGCCTGCGCGATAGATTGATAATTTGCTGCTCATACAGAACCTCCGGATTGTTGTGGTCCGCCCCCCTAGGAAGTATTCCGCGCAGTTCCGCAAACAGGTTGAACTGCAATTCTTCGGGCGAACTGTTATATTCTATTAAACCCTTTATCCAGGTCAGATTTTGGTATCTCCAGCGCAACGGGCCTGCCGTGCGGGCAGTGCGTAACCTCGCCCGACATTACGCGGGCAGCGAGCGCATCAAGTTCACGCAGTTGCGAGGACTTCCCCGACTTGATTGCCGCCTTGCATGCCATAGTTTTCCAAACAGCGTCCAGGCCGGCCTGCTGCGCGCGCCCGCTGTTCTTCAAGTCCCTGCATATCTCAGAAAGTGCGGATTCCGCATCGCCGATGTCTATTGCCGAGGGTATGCTGCGTACTGCGATCGCTCCCTCGCCGAAACTCTCTATAACGAAACCAAGCCCGGCCATTAGCGCTGAGTTCTCCAGCAGCAGGGCGGCTTCTTCCGGGTCGAGCCTGCACACAAGCGTAGTTAGCAGCTCCTGGGGCATCGGGTCATGGCCGGCGTCCCTCAGCGCGTCGTAATGTATACGTTCGTGCGCGGCGTGTTTGTCGATGAACCATATGCTGTTCCCGCGTTCGACAATAATATACAGCTTCATCGCCTCGCCGATGACCCGGTGCTGCCCGGCAAATACCGCGCTGCTTCCGTCGCCTCCGGCCCCGCGTTCGCTGACAGCCTCGCCATCAGCACTGCGAATGGTGTTCGTCGCGCGATAAAGCGGCTCTCCCGGCAGTTGTGAACCGCTGCCGTATGGTGCGCCGCCGTGCAATGATGCATTGGCGTGCGGTGAACCGCTGCCGTATGGTGCGCCGGCTTGCTGCGACATGACGCCAGAGCCGGAACCCGGGTAAAGCGGCATCTCGCCCTGCGGCGACGCCCCGCCGCCCTGTGGCGACGCCCCGCCGCCCTGCGGCGCGGCAAAGGGCGAACGGGGGTTAAGGCTTGCCGGCCCGTCGCGCTGCTCGCCGCCTATGGCAGCAGCCCGGGATATCGCGCCGAGAACCGCGTAATAAACGCCGTCGAAAATCTGCTTGTCGGAAACGAACTTCACTTCAGTCTTCGCAGGGTGCACATTTACGTCGACGCTGCCGGGCTTAATCCCGATGTACAGCACGCACGAAGGGAACTTCCCCTGGGGAAGAATCTTCGCGTATGCCTGCTCAAGCGCGGCCTGCAATATCTTCAGCTTAACCGGCCTGCCGTTGACGAAAAAGAACTGGTAACTCCTGTTGCCTCTCGCAGCCGACGGGGAAGACACATAGCCGTCCACGCTGACAGCCTCGTCAGAAGTATCAGCGCGGAGCAAACCCTTGACGAACTCGCCGCCGAATAAGCTGTATATGCAAGACTCCTGCTTGGTATCTCCCGGAGTGTGGCATTCGGTTTTCCCATCCCTTATCAACCGCAAAGAAACATCGGGTCGCGAAAGCGCGCTGCGCAGGACGGTTGAAGCGACGCCGGAACTCTCCGCGCGGTCAGTCTTCATAAACTTCAGGCGCGCAGGCGTGTTGAAAAACAAGTCGCGAACTATTATAGTCGTGCCCTCAGGGCAGCCGGCCGGTGAAGTGCTCTTAACCTGCCCCGCTTCGAGAGCAATCGCCACGCCCTCGCCTGCGCCGACTTCCCGCGTGAGCATCTCAATGCGGGAAACGGACGCGATGGCAGCCAGCGCCTCGCCCCTGAAACCAAGCGTGCCAATAGCCCCAAGCCCCTCCGCGTCACGCAGCTTACTCGTGGCATGGCGCAAAAAAGCCGTGGCAGCGTCTTCCGGCGCGATACCGCAGCCGTCGTCCGTCACACGGATATATGGCAGGCCGCCCGCGCTGATCTCGACGGTAATAGAACCGGCGCCCGCGTCGATGGAATTCTCAATGAGTTCCTTGACGACGGACGCGGGACGCTCGACTACTTCGCCGGCGGCTATAAGGTCCGCTACATGCGGATCGAGTTCAAGGATCTTCGGCATGAGGCTTAAATATCTCCTCCGGTTCAGACAGTCGGGGATCGAACCCCGCCCTACTATCTGTATACTATCGGGAGACCCTTCACGTTCACAGGGTCGACGTCGAGCAGCGCGATGTCCCCGACGGTGCAATCGACCTTCGTGACATCCACCATCGTGTGCAAAAGCCCGACGCTGCCCAGCACCCGAGCCTTCTGGCCGTTGATCCTGACATAAGCCTTCCTGCGGCGATGCCGGATCAAGTCGGGCAAGCTCCTCTCGACGATATATCTGTCGACGCCAAAACCGTGGAAGTACCCCACGGACAAGATCGCGATCTTCGTAGGCGCCTTCGTCGTGAAACCGTGCTCCGCGCCGATAGTGTGCCCCTTGGGATACCAGCCCACCTCTTCGAGGCCGGCTTCGATATACCCGACGCGCGCGAGCCCCTGGATAGGCTTGCCCGGTATCCTGCCGGCAAGCGCCGTGCTGACGCGTATGGCGTCCATGTGCTCGATGTCATACCTGAAAAGCGCCGCTCCGTCAAGCGCGTGCGCGGCTCCCGGCTCAAACCCCATCGCGATTATCCTGTCAAGGACGGAGTTAAACCGCTCAAGCTGATGGAACGTGCGCTTCTTGCTTCGCCATGATGAGGAGAAGGTTGTGAATGTCCCGACGACGTTGAGGCTGGACATGTATCTATATATAGCGGCGACCTTATCGGTCTCCGTAGGCTGGAAACCATAACGGCCAAGACCTGTGTCAATCTTTATCTGGACTGAGGCAGTCATCCGCCTCGACTCGGCGATGCCATTTATCGCAACGGCGGCGTCATACGAACCGGCGGTGCAGATGACGTTCTGAGTCAGCAGCTCGGATATGTCGTTGGGATCCGCCGTGCTTCGCAGCATCATCAGATCCTCCGTGACAAAACCGTTACTGCGCAGAAGCGCGGCGTCGGCGGTATCAGAAATGGCAAAGTTGCGAATGCCCTCATCGCGCAGGAACTGCGCGACCGGCAAAAGCCCCATGCCGCTGGCGTTAGCGCTTAAGTCGGCTATCACTTCCGCGCCGTCAGCACGATCCTTAATAGCTCTGAGATTATTCCTGACCACCCGCAGATCGATCACAAGGTTCTTCATATCGCGCCTCCTCGTCGTCGTCGTCGCAAGCGTTGCGGTTTACCGGCTGTCCATCAGGGGCTGCGCGGTATGGTTTTTTTGTTGAGGGAATACCGGTGAAAAGGCCGGTACTGACCGAAACAACAAAAACCATGCCACGCAGCTCCGAAAATGCGCTGCCACTGAACTGCAACTCGCAAACTCCACTATGCAGCAACAGTATACAGTATCGAAGTTGTTTTTTCCAGAGGAAAATGATAAAATAGCGCAATGAAAAACACACTCGTCACAGAAAGCGAAATCGAAAAGCAAAAAAGCATCATGCGGCATATCCGCGACACGGCGCGAGACAGCGCGCTGCGCCTCGCGTATGTCGACACATACGGCTGCCAGCAAAACGAATCGGACAGCGAAAAGCTGCGCGGAATGCTGCGCGAAATGGGCTATGAGATAACACCCGACGAGTTCGCCGCGGAAATCGTCGTGATAAACACCTGCGCCATACGCGAGAACGCCGAAAACCGGGTCCTCGGCAATATAGGCGCGCTCGTCCATACGAAAAAGGCAAAACCTTCGCAGATCATTGTCATGTGCGGCTGCCTGGCGGGCGTGCCCGAGACAGTCGCCAAGATACGCGAATCATACGCGCACGTTAGCCTGACATTCCCGCCGAACGCGCTGTGGCGCTTCCCGGAACTGCTGTACGCGGTCATGCTGCGCCGCGCGCTGGACGAAGGCCGCGACCCCGCGATCTGCCGGGCTGCGGCGGAAATGCCGGTCGGCCCCAGGCGCATGTTCGTCGATGACGACCGCGCCGCCATAGCCGAAGGCCTGCCGACCCACCGCGACATGCAAGTCAGGGCATGGCTCCCCGTAATGTACGGCTGCGACAACTTTTGCTCATACTGCATCGTCCCCTACGTCCGCGGGCGCGAGCGCAGCAGAGAGCGGGAGGACATACTGGAGGAAGCGCGCGGCCTCGTCGCGGCTGGCTACAAGGACATCACGCTCCTGGGGCAAAACGTAAACTCCTACGGGGCAGGCGGGAGCGACAACTTCCCCTCGCTCCTGCGGGCGATTACCGCCATAGAGGGCGAGTTCCTGATACGCTTCATGACAAGCCACCCGAAAGACGCGTCCGCAGAACTCTTCGAGGCGATGGCGCAGAGCGGGAGAGCAGCCCGGCATATACATCTGCCATTCCAGTCAGGCAGCGACAGGATTCTCGCGCTTATGAACAGAGGCTACACTCAAAGCGAATACCTTGAAAAGGTCGCCGCAGCGAGAAAGCTCATGCCGGATATATCGCTCACGAGCGACGTGATAATCGGCTTTCCCGGCGAGACGGACGACGACTATGAGCAAACGCTCCGGCTGATTGAAGCAGCGCGCTTCGATTCCCTCTTCATCTTCATATACTCAAAAAGGCCGGGCACGCCCGCCGCGAAGCTGGAAGACAACCTGCCCAAAGAAGTCAAGGCAGCCCGTTTTGAAAGGCTCAACAATCTGCAAAACTCCATATCCGTCGAAAAGCATTCAAGATTTATCGGCAAGACAGTCCGGGTGCTTGTGGACGGGCAGACAAACGAAGGGAGCTATACCCTGAAGTCAAGGACGAACGGCGGGAGGCTGGTGCATCTCACAGGCGGGCCGGAACTCATCGGGCGTTTCGTCGACGCCGGGATTACCCATTGCAACTCATGGTCGCTATTCGGCGAGCCCTGAACTTAAGCGATAGAAATGAAATGTAGCGCCTGGAGGTAGTGGGTACCTGAACAGACTCAAGCAATAGGAAGCAGTAGTGAGCACATGCGTGAAATAATAGTAATAACAGGCCCGACAGCGACCGGCAAAACAGCGCTGGGCGCATTGCTGGCAAAAACGCTGGATGGCGAAGTCTTGTCCGCGGACTCGATGCAAATCTACAGGCACATGGACGTCGGCACAGCGAAACCGACAGCCGCCGAGATGCTGGGAGTGCCGCACCATATGATCGATATAGCCGAACCGCAGGAAGAATATTCCGTCGCGCGATACATAAATGATGCAGCGATGTGCATTAATGGCATAAAAAACCGGGGGCGGCAACCCATACTCGTCGGCGGCACAGGCCTCTACATCGACTCGCTGCTCTCAGGCCGCCGGTTCGCGCGGCGCGCAAACGAAGAGCAGCGACGCAAGCTCGAGACAAGGTATGACACGCAAGGCGGCGAAGCCATGCTGCGCGAGCTGGAGAAGTTTGACCCGCAGAGCGCCCTGCGGCTGAGCGCGAACGACAAGAAACGCATTGTCAGAGCGTTTGAAATATACGAGACGACAGGGCAGACAATCACGCAGCACGACGAGGAAACGAAAAAACTCCCCCCCAGGTACACGGCGACGAAATACGCGCTCACATACGCGGACAGGGAAGTGCTGTATAAACAAATCGAGCGCCGCGTCGGCGCAATGATTGACTCGGGCCTTGAGGCTGAAGTCAAGGCGCTGCTCGATATGGGAGTCTCGCCCGGCAGCACGGCTATGCAAGCGATAGGGTATAAAGAAATGGCCGGCGCGATAGCCGGTGAGTACAGCCCTGAAGAAGCGAAAGCAATGATAACGCTCAGGACGAGGCGCTACGCGAAGCGCCAGCTCACCTGGCTCCGCCGCGACGACAGCGTCCGGTGGATAACATGGGACAAAGCGCCGGACATACAGCGCGCAGCCAGGGAAATATTATTGAGCAGGTAGTGGGTAGCTGAACAGATACCTCAACTCCTAACCACTAACTACTAACTACTGATTGGGTGAAGCAATTTGGCGCGTAAGCAAAAGAAAAAAGGCGACTTCTACATAAAACTAATCACCGCTGTACTGTTCCTGGCAGTCGCGTGCTATTTTGGCGTCTACATATACAACGCGACGCAGAACACATTCGTCACGACGCCCGCGTTCAGCTACACGATAGAAGACGCAATCCCCGCGAGCGGATACATCATACGCACCGAAATGGCAATACTGGACACAGGCGTGACGATACTTCCGATTGTGAGCGAAGGCGAAAAAGTCGCGTCAGGGCAAGCAGTCGCAGTCGAATACACAGACCGCGACGCATACGAAATCGCCGGCGAAATACACGAGCTCCGCCTCAGGATAGCGCAGCTCGAAATGTCCGGCGGCAGCATATCGGAGAAAACGATATACGAAAGCGTGCTTGAGCTGTCAAAAGCAGTAAACACGAGCGACCTTGGAAGGCTTGACGAGCTATCGCTGAAGATAGAAAACTACATCTTTACCGGCGTCGGCGGCAGGGAAGACGACCTGCCGGCGCTCCGGGCGCGGCTCGACGCGCTGGAAAGCAGAAGCACCGGCATGAGGACAATCAACGCGCCGGCCAGCGGCCTCTACTCGCACCAGGCAGACGGATTCGAAAACGTCGCGCCGAACAAGCTGACAGACCTCAGACCATCGGAACTCGCGGAGCTGTTCGGCGCGCCCTCAAGCACCGGCAACACCGCCGGGAAACTGATCACAGGCCTGACCTGGTATTACGCCGCAGTAATCGACTTCGAGGAGTCGGCGAAACTGGAACCGGGGCAGCGCGTCACCGTGCAGTTCACCGGAGTCTACCGGGACTCCGTCGAAATGCTCATCGAGAGCGTCGGCAGGAGGGAAAACGGCAAATGCGTCGTTGTATTCTCAAGCGACCGCGGGCTCCACGACGTAACGATGTACAGACAGCCCGGGGCTGAGATAATAATTGAAGAAATCACAGGCATCCGCATACCCAAGGAAGCCATGCGCCTCGACGACGACGGCGTCACATATATCTTCATGCAGACCGGAGCCAGGGCAGAGCGGGTAAATGTGGAGATCATCTACGAGTTCGGCGACAGCTACCTGGTTCGCGACGGCGCCGCATCCGGGACGACGCTGCACACAGGCGCGACGATAATTGTCAAAGCGAACAACCTCTATGACGGCAAGGTGTTATAACGTGGACACAACGCAGCTCGAACAAATATCCGACAACGTAAAGCGCGTCCGGGAAGCAATAGAAACCGCCTCCCGGGCCGCAGACCCTGCCCGCGCAGAAGGCACGGTAACGCTCGTCGCCGCATCTAAGACGAAACCCGCTGAAATGATAAAAGCGGCAATCGCTGCCGGCGTAGACGCAATAGGCGAAAACAGAGTTCAGGAAATGCAGGAGAAAGCGCCGCTCAGCGCCTACGAGGGAGCACCGCTGCATTTCATAGGCCGGGTGCAAACCAACAAGATCAACAAGATAGTCGGCGCCTGCGACCTCATAGAGTCAGCCGGCTCCCGGGAAACGATAGAGCGGATCGCGCAAAGGGCGAAAACGCTCGGGATCACGCAGAGCATTCTTGTCGAAATCAACATCGGAAGAGAAGCGCAAAAGTCCGGAATCCTGCCCGAACAAACCTCCGAGATACTGGACATCGCCTCGCGCGCGGGAGGAATAGAGGTACTCGGACTCATGGCGATACCGCCCGCGAATGATATTTTTGAAAGAAGTTGTAACTTTTTTGACGAAATGCACAACCTTTTTATTGACATGAGCGGCAAAAAATACGATAATGTCTCCATGCGGTTTCTATCCATGGGAATGAGCGACAGTTATGTCGAAGCGATAAAAGCGGGAGCAAGCATGGTTAGAATAGGTTCAGCCATATTCGGCCATAGAGGCTAACCACCTTGCTGCGTTACCGGGTGTGAACGAGGGAGGACCCTAAATTGGGACTATTTAACGAAATCAAAAAACTGACGAAACCATACGACGATGACGACGATATGGAAGCGTTCGAACCGAAGAAAACCGAGGATCTGCCGCCGGCGCCAAGGACTACGGCGCAGGCCAGGGGCTCTTACGGCGGGTTTGAGGAACGGCGCGATACGAACAAAATCGCCAAAATCCACGCGACCGCCCAGGTTGAAGTCGTGCTGTGCAAGCCTGAAAAGTTTGACGACGACGCGGCGAAAATCGCCGACCACCTGCGCGAGCGGCGCACAATCGTCCTGAACGTCGAGCAGACGAACAAAGACGTTGCGCGCAGGATCATCGACTTCGTCAGCGGCGTCGCGTATGCCCAGGACGGGAAGATAAAAAAAGTCGCCGTAAATGTCTATATCATCACGCCGTATAATGTGGATCTCCTCGGGGATCTGATTGACGAGCTTGAGGAAAAGGGTCTTTACTTCTAGAAAGGAATGAGAGTTAATGCTTTCACCGCAAGACATCACCGATAAAGTATTTGTCAAAGCCGTTTTCGGCGGATATGACATGACGGGGGTAGACGAGTTCCTCGAAGCTGTCAACGAAGATTATGCCGCGCTCTACAAAGAAAACGCCATTCTAAAAGGGAAACTTAAAGTCCTTGTCGAAAAAGTCGAGGAGTACCGCTCCACGGAAGACTCGATGAGGATGGCTCTGCTGACCGCCCAGCGCATGGGCGAGGAAGTCAAGCTGGATGCGAACCAGAAGCGCGATGAGATCATCCGCAACGCGGAGCTCGAGGCGCAGGCCAGGATCGCCGAGTCCGCCAGAAGCGTCGCCGATGAAGAGATGCGCCTTAACATAGCCGCTAAGGAAACAGCTAAATTCATCGAGCTGTCCCAGACGATAATCCGCAAGCACTCAGAGTTCCTTGCGAAGCTCGAAGCCGCGAGGCGCGTAGTCGCCTCCTCTCAGCAAGCCCCGGCCGGCGCTGCGCAGGGCGCGGCAGGGCAGGGCGCAGCAGCAGGGCAGGCGGCGGCCCGGCAGCAGGCGGGGGACGCAGCGGCGCAACAGCAGGCCGCAGCTCACGACAAGGCGGCCGGCGCAGGACAGGACGCTGCGCTAAGCGCGGCGCAGGGCATAGCACAGGGCACAGCACAGGAGGCCGCTCCGCAAGAACAACCGCAGCCCCGCGACGAGATCTCCGAGCAGATCGGCAGCACAGTCGAGATGCTCATGGGCGAGGACGCGCGCCAGCAGGCTCCGCAAACCCCGCAGACCCCGCAAACCGCCGAAGCGCAGACTGCGTCACCGGTCGCGCCAATCATCGACTTTGAAAAAATCCCCGAACTGAGCTCCGAGCCCTTCTCGCTCGACCGCGTGGACGAAGCTCTCAGCCCAAGGCCGAAGTTCGACTTCGAGGACCTCCGCTTCGGCGCCAACCTCACAAACGACGAGAGTTAAGCATCGCCATGCAGGGCAGCCGCACTATAGCCGCACTCTCGAAAAAGATGATAGCACTCTTACAGCACTAACAGCGATGGAGAAAATGCATATTAGCTGACAGACACGATAGCTTAAAATTCTCCGGACACCCTCACGGTATATTTATTGTCCGCGAACGGCGGACGGATAGGAAGAGAAAATGCCGCAGGACGACAAAAGCCCCGCGCAGGCGGAGCGGGACTACAACGACACGATAAACCTCCCCAAAACAGACTTCCCGATGCGAGCCGGGCTGCCGAAAAAAGAGCCCGAACTGCTGGAAACCCTCTATCGGAAAAATGTATACGGAACGCTGATGGAAAAGAACGCGGGCAAGCCCGCGTTTATCCTGCATGACGGCCCGCCATTCTCCAACGGCGACATACACATCGGCACAGCCATGAACAAAGTCCTCAAAGACATAATAATCCGCCACAGGAATATGACAGGCTGGTACGCTCCCTACACCCCCGGCTGGGATAACCACGGCATGCCGATAGAAAGCGCGATTATCAAGCAGAACAAACTCGACAGGAAAAGCATGTCCATCCCCGAGTTCCGCGACGCCTGCGGGCAGTTCGCCGCGAGCTACGTCGACCGCCAGCGCGAGCAGTTCAAACGCCTCGGCGTCATCGGCGACTGGGACAAGCCATACCTGACGATGAGCCCGCTATTCGAAGCTGAAGAAGTTCGCGTGTTCGGAGCGATGTACGAAAAAGGCTACATCTACAAAGGGCTGAAACCCGTCTACTGGTGTACGAACGACGAGACAGCGCTCGCCGAAGCCGAAATCGAATACGCCGACGAGCCCTGCACCGCGATATTCGTGAAGTTCAAAGTCAAGGACGCGAAGGGTGCGCTCGACGGCGTATCCGTCGCGGGGGAAGCATACTTCCTCATCTGGACGACGACGGCCTGGACCTTGCCCGGCAACCTCGCAATCTGCCTGAACCCCGACGTCGAGTACGCGGCCTGCTCCTCGGGAGGCGATACATACATAGTAGCGGCCGACCTGGCGGAGTCAGTCTTCGCAAAGACCGGCGGCGAGTATAAAGTTCTGGCGAAAATGCCCGGCGCCGCCCTCGAGTACGCGACCGCGCAGCACCCGTTCTACGACAGGGAGTCGCTCGTGATACTAGGCGGCCACGTCACGACAGAAGCGGGCACAGGCTGCGTCCACACTGCGCCCGGCCACGGCGCGGACGACTTCGTTGTTTGCCAGAAATACCCGCAACTCCAAGCATTCACGCCCGTCGATCCGCATGGCGTAATGACTGAGGAAGCTCTGCAGTACGCGGGGCAATACTACTCAAAGGCCGGCGACGCGATAATATCGGACATGCGCGAGAGCGGCGCGCTGTTCGCCTCGGAAGAGATCGTCCACTCCTACCCGCATTGCTGGCGCTGCAAGAAGCCGGTTATATTCCGCGCAACAGAGCAATGGTTCGCGTCCGTGGATGCTATGAAAGATACCGCCGTCAAAGCCTGCGAGGAGATCCGATGGATACCCGAGTGGGGCAAAGACCGCATGATTGCCATGCTCGTCGAGCGTTCGGACTGGTGCATATCGAGGCAGCGCCACTGGGGGCTGCCAATCCCTGTGTTCTACTGCGACGACTGCGGTAAACCCGTCTGCACCCCTGAATCGATAGAAGCTGTATCCGCGCTGTTCGGTGAAAAAGGCTCGAACGCCTGGTTCGAGATGCAAGAGGCGGAAATCCTGCCGCAAGGCTTTACCTGCCCCCATTGCGGCTCATCGAGTCTGGCAAAAGGCTCAGACTCGCTCGACTGCTGGTTCGACTCCGGATCGACCCACGCGGGAGTCCTTAACGCGCCGGCATCGTTCCCGTCGCTGAGCTTCCCGGCGGATATATACTTCGAAGGCGGAGACCAGTACAGAGGCTGGTTCCAGTCCTCCATGCTCACGAGCATTGCCCTGAGCGGAGTCGCGCCGTACAAGACGGTCATCACGCACGGCTGGACGGTCGACGGCGACGGCAAAGCGATGCACAAGTCGCTGGGTAATGCCGTGGCGCCGGAAGAAGTGATTAGGGACTACGGCGCGGACATACTCAGGCTGTGGGTCGCGTCCACCGACTTCAGGACTGACGGGCGCATATCCAATGACATCCTCAAGCAGTTGTCCGATATATATCTGAAGATCAGGAACACAGCCAGATTCATCCTGGGCAACCTGTATGAGTTCGACCCGGACGACCTCGTCGCGCCGGAAGATATGCACGAAATCGACCGCTGGGCGCTGGCGCGGCTTGACCGGCTGGCAGCGGGCGTGAGCGCGTCGTATGAGAAATACGAATACCACACAATCTATCACGCGGTTCACAACTTCTGCACTATCGATATGTCGAATTTCTACCTCGACGTTATAAAAGACCGGCTCTACTGCGATGATAAGAACGGCAAGCCGCGCCGCGCAGCGCAGAGCGCGATGTATATCGTCCTCGATTCCCTTGTCCGGATGCTCGCGCCTATCCTGGCATTCACGGTTGAGGAAATCTGGGCTTCGATGCCGCACGACTCCTCCGCAGATGGCGAAAGCGTGCTGTACAACAGCATGCCGCTGCTGCCCGCCGAGCTCGCGTTCACGCCGGAGCGCGAGGCAATGTGGGAGAAGCTGCTGCGCCTGCGCGCCGATGTGAACAAGGCGCTCGAAATCGCGCGCACGGAAAAGATTATCGGCAAGCCGCTGGAAGCGGAAGTCACGCTGTACATCAGCGACGAAGCGGCGGCAGCGTTTGATGAGCTATCGCGGCAAGACTTGCAAGCGCTCTTCATCATATCGGCATTGCATATCGAGTATGGCACGGGCGAAGGCTACGCCTCGGTGGAGTTCCCCGGCGTGAACGTTGCGGTCGCAGCAAGCGGAGCGGCCAAGTGCGTCCGCTGCTGGACGCATGACCCGCGCGTCGGCCAAAACAGCGAGCACCCGGGACTGTGCCCCCGGTGCGCGCAAGTAGTTGGGAGGTTATAAGTAACGTGCTTTGTTTTGTCTTTTCAGCTCTCGTCGTAGCGTTGGATCAGCTATTCAAACACTGGATAGGAATACTGATGGAAACCGGAGGCAGGGCAGCCGAAAGAGTGATTATCCCCGGAATACTCAGCCTCACATACACAGAAAACTACGGCGCCGCGTTCAGTATACTCTCCGGAAAACGCTGGCTGCTGGCTGCGATCATGTTTGTATGCATAATTATCCTGATAGGGATACTGCTGAGATATAACGAAGGCTTCTGGGGCACGCTTGGGCTATCCGCGATACTCGGAGGCGCTGTCGGGAATCTTGTCGACAGGGTGTTTAACGGCTATGTAGTCGATATGTTCCAGTTTAAGTTCATCGACTTTGCAATCTTCAATGTGGCGGATATATTTATTACGCTTGGAGGCATAACGTTTTGCGTCTTCTTTGTCGTAACCTCCTTCCGAAGATCGGGGGGAGAGAAAGCGGTTAAGACGGCGCAAGGGCCTGAGCTTGACGAGGTCGCCGACTCGGATGACGATGTACAGATATATAATGAGAGCGATTATGACCCGGACTTTGACATGAGCGTCGCCGGGTCGAAGATAGACATTGACATTGAGGACATCCCGGAGCTGAAGGCGTATGAGGCCGCGCTTGCCGATGCTGCCGTATCTGACCTTGCAGGGCTAACGGGCTTGGGATCCGATGGCCCGGGCTCGGCCGGCCTAACCGGGGTATCAGACCCGGCCCCCGGCCTTGGGGACGCGGCGCAATTTGGGCTTTCCGGGCTGAGCCTGGACGACCTTGCGCAGTATGATTTGCCCGGCCTCGGCCTTGGGGATGCGGAGCAGTACGATTTGCCCGGCCTCGGCCTTGGGGACGCGGAGCAGTATGGGCTTGCAGGTCTCGGCGAAGCCGCGCGCAAGGAGCCCGTTGTGATTCCTCCTGTCTCGCCGCCGGTTTTGCCGCAGGAGTATACCCCGCCCCCGTTAGGTGGCGATGCGCCGACAGGTGGCGATGCACCGCTAGGCAGCGTCTCGCCGCGCACCGCCGCAGCGCCAAGCGGAAGCGCTTCGTCGCTGCTGGAAGAACTCGGTTCGCTCGAAACGAACCTATCCGGTTCGGCGGCGGACGATGAGTACGACGTAGACGAGATACTGCGTGAATACGGATATGGAAACGACACATAAAAGAACATACATCTGCGAAAAGGACGGAGAACGGCTCGACGTCTTCCTCTCCGCCGCAATAGGAAACTGCACAAGAAGCGCTGCGCAAAAGCTTATCGAAGCCGGATGCGTGACGCTTCTCGGCGTCCCTGTCAAAAAAAACCACAGGACGACAGCCGGCGAAGAGTTTGAAGCGTTCATAGAACCGCCATCCCCCGCAGAAGCGGCGCCGCAGGACATACCCCTGGAAATAGTCTATGAAGATTCCGACGTCATCGTCGTCAATAAGCCGCAAGGGATGGTCGTGCACCCGGCGCCGGGGCACCCCGACGGAACTCTCGTAAACGCTTTGCTCGCGCATTGCGGGGAAAGCCTGTCCGGGGTCGGAGGTAAAAAAAGGCCGGGCATCGTCCACCGTATCGACAAGGATACCTCCGGCCTGATCATCGCAGCGAAAAACGACCGCGCTCATCTTGCGCTGTCCGCGCAGCTCTCGGCAAGGACACTGACAAGGGAATACGACGCGATAGTCCGTGGCGCGATGAAAAACCGGCAGGGCACGATAGACGCTCCGATCGGGCGCCATCCTGTCGACAGGAAACGCCAGGCGGTGACAGAAAAGAACTCCCGCCCGGCGGTAACGCATTATGAAGTCGTCGAGGAATACGCCGGGTATTCGCATCTGCGCTGCAGGCTCGAAACGGGCAGGACGCACCAGATACGCGTGCACCTGGCCCACCTTGGGCACCCGATATTGGGGGACACGATATACGGGAGCAAGAAACGCGAACCGGGGCTGGCAGGGCAGTGCCTCCACGCGCGAAAACTGAAGTTCATACACCCCACGACAGGCGAGCTGATGGAAATCGAATCCGACCTGCCTGCCTACTTCAAAAAACACAAGGGGACGGTTCTCTTGTGTTGTTAGCAAGCACCCGGTGCGACGCGTTCCGCGTCGCGCTGCGCACCCGTAGGGGCGGACGTCCTCGGCCGCCCGCCCCACGTCCCCCAAGGAGTAAGTATGAAAAACCCCGAAGAATACATGCACCTAGCGCTGCAACTCGCCGGGGAAGCCGGCAAGCGAGGAGAAACACCCGTTGGATGCGTAATAACAGACAAAGCAGGCACAGTCATCGGGCGAGGCAGCAATCGCCGCGAAGAACAAAAAAGCGCGCTTGCGCACGCAGAAATGGAAGCCATATCGGAAGCATGCCGAGCGCTTGGAGACTGGCGATTGGACGCCTGCACAATCTATGTTACGCTTGAACCGTGCCCCATGTGCGCGGGCGCGTTGATTATGGCTCGCGCCGGCAGAGTATACTACGGAGCGCGAGAAAACGCGTCGGGATCCTGCGGCAGCGTACTAAACCTCTTCATGGAACCGTACGGCCACAAAACGCAAATTACAGGCGGCATCCTCGCGGAAGAATGCGCGGCGCTGCTGACAGACTTCTTTGCACAACTCAGGTAAGACAAGGGGACGGTTCTAAGACAAGGGGACGGTTCTCCTGTCTTGCTCGCCATGCCCCCTTCGCATAGCGTCGCTTGCGACGCATTTCGAAGGGGGTGGCGCCCGCAGGCACCGGGGGTTGTTCTGTCCCCGCATACAAGACAAGAGAACCGCCCCCCCTTGTCTTGCCCACACCCGTGACCCAAAAGTGGTTGAACCCAATTATTGGGTTCAACCACTTTTTAAGCGCATGTTTATCGCGTGCCCGCCCCCCTTACCTCACTACACGTCCGCAAAAACCTCCGGGAGGACAATAGTGCAACCGTCCAGCACATGAACAGAAACTGTGCCCTTGTCATCGTATGCTTTAGAAAAGTATTCTCCGTTTTTCAGTATATGGACGATAACAGTCTTATCTACAGGATCCACAAACCACAGCTCTCTGACGCCCGACTGTAGATACTTATCGAACTTGATCGTACGGTCCTTCTTCGAGGTCGAGGGAGACAGGACCTCAATGACCATGTCCGGCCCCCCGTTATGCCCACTGTCGTCCAACTTCGACCTGTCGCACACAACGAAAAGGTCGGGTTCGAGGATCGTATCGGCGCCCTCACCGACAGAAAGCTTAACGCCAAACGGCGCGAGATAGACCTTGCACTGCTTCCCCCTGAGGAAACCTGCAAGCTGAAAATACAGCTCGCCAACAATCTCCTGGTGTGCTCTACCTGGATTCGCCATCAGGTAAATAACTCCGTCGATTAGCTCAAACCGCACGTCGTCGTCTCTGTTCAGATAATCCTCGTATGTGTACTTCCTTACAGCTTCATTGACTTCCGA
>Ga0082212_10001918_pt1 | contig 30572 bp, 32 predicted proteins | sample TergutNt197P3_FD_71548 | JGI IMG/M metagenome (GOLD analysis project Ga0082212, IMG submission 71548) | Neocapritermes taracua P3 segment gut microbial communities from Petit-Saut dam, French Guiana - Nt197 P3 | ecosystem: Host-associated > Arthropoda: Insects > Digestive system > Gut ...
TATCGGAATTATAGGGCTTTTAGGGCTTTCAGGCTGTGCCGATACAAGATTTGTTATGAACATAGCAGGCATTGAAGTCCGCGCGGGCGAATATATCAACGCGCAAGTTTCCGCTACGCAGAGCGCGGCGGCGAAATTCAGGGAAGAAAACCCCGATACGGATGTAAACGCTGACGGTTTTGATTATTTTAAGCAAGAGGTTGAAGGAAAAAGCTTCAGCGACTGGGTTTATGACAAAACATTAGAAATGCTGAAAGAGCGTGCGGCAAACAGCTTATTGTTTGACGAACTCGGTTTATCTTTTACAGAGTTGGAAATACAGGAAATCCGCGAATATGTCGAATCCTTGTGGCAAAGCTCTGAAAATCTTGCTGAAGCGGGTTTAAAAGAAAAAACATGGGGCGAGCTGTATGAAAGCATCGGAATCGGAAAAACTTCCATTGAAGAAGTTTTATTATACGGCAGAAAAGCGGAGAAGGTTTTTCACGCTTATTATGACCCTGACGGTATTCAGGGCGTTCCCGAAGATGTGCTGATGCAAATGTTCACTGATGATTATGTGCGTTTTCATTTGATTGAGGTTTATTTAACCGATGACGATAACAATCCGATTACTGATGAGGATATTTTAAAGGATTTTGAAAATAAAGCAAATGAATTAGCGGACAGATTAAACGCAGGAGATTCCTTTACCGTTGTGAACCGGGATTTCTGGGATTTCCGCTACGCTTATTTTGAAGAAGAAGCTGAAGAAACCGAAGAATCAGAAGAAGAAGCCGAACCGGAAGAAGCTAATAATGATTCGGAAGAACCGGAGCAAGATGTAACAGAAGATGAAAACGAAGAATCCGGCGAAACTGACGAAACGGACGGAGAAGCCGAAGACGATATAGATTACGAAGCCTTATATGATGAATATGATAATATGTACAGCGAGTTAATCGCCAGAACGGACCAGCCGTATTTTTACACCCAAATGAATGATGAAACATATGCTTTGCCGGAGGAGGCGCACGATTTTCTGATTCATATGGATTTAAATACAGCGGCGGTTTTTAAAACCGACGAATGTTATTTTGTTTTCCAAAAGCTTGATATTTATGAGCGCGACGACTGGTTTGAAACCTTTAGAGAAACCCTGCTCCATGACCTCAAGGGTGATGAAATGAATGAGCTTGTAAAAGAAAAAGCCGTCACGCTTGACGTTTCATTGAATCAGGCGGCAATTAAACGGTATAAACCGGAAAAATCGGCGAAAAAAGGATTAATTTAATTTTAAGAGGGCGTAATATTTAATATATTGCGCCCTGCTTTTACAGGGGGTTCTTTTTTGATGCGGGTTAATAAGAAATTAATCGCCGTTGTATTTTTGATTATGATTCTGCCGCTGACCGCTTCAGCGGTAACTGTTTCACACGCGCCGGAAAACAGCAACGCCTTTAATGACGCTTTTGATTTATATGAAAACGAAAGCTTCCCCGATATTGAAATTATATTAAATGCTGAACGTTTAATTTTTAGCGGGAATAAAATTACTTGCAGTTTCAGGGTAAGAGAAGCGGGTTTTTACGCTTTAGAAATCCGGTATGCCGCATTGCCCGCTGAAACATTTACAGAAACTATTGACCTAACGGTTGCTTTAAACGGAGCGCAAACCCCTGTAAGCCTGTACCGAATCCGTGAGGGCGGTCAGCTTTTGAAAGATATGAATATGAATGACCTCCCGCCGGTTACAAGCGAATATTCCGGCTGGATAAATACATTTGTCAAAAGCGGTGTTTACAGCAATCCGGTTTATTTTTACCTTGAAGCGGGCAGAAATGAACTTGTCGTCACCGGCATTGACGAAACCTGTGCGTTTGAACGCTTTACGTTCAAAAATATTAAAAAGCCGCCGCGTTATGATGAAATTAAACCGTCGGAAGCGGAAATACAAAACACACCGGCGTTTGAAACCGGTAACGAAATCGGCTCTTACACGATTTTTATGCAGGGCGAAACCCCTGCTTATAAAACAGACGCGAATCTGCGCGCAACAAGCGACCCCAATCATTATCATATTGTACCGTCAAGCCCGTCACTGCGGCTTTATAACACGCTCGGCGGCGAAAATTCATGGTCAAAACCCAGGCAGTCCGCTGTTTGGGAATTTAGTATACCCAATGACGGGTATTACCGCTTTTCATTAAAAGTACGTCAGAATCTGAATGAACACAGTTCTTTCAGGCGGGTATTACTTGACAACGCTGTTCCCTGCGCGGAATTTTATGCTGTTGAATTTAAGTACAGCAAGGATTGGTACAGGCATGATTTATTTGATACGTATATTTTTTTGGAAGCCGGTGCGCATACGCTGATGCTTGAAGCGGTCTGCGGCTTTGAAGAACAGGTTATTTCCCCGCTTGAACTTGATTATATTGAAATCGCCACCGCACATGAATCATTTAAAAAAATTGAAAATAATTTTTCACGGAAGCTCAGATTCGGATTCAGCCGGGTAGTTAATTCTTATTTTACAAGCTATACGGAAATATCGGAAAAAAGCAATTCTGACACCGTAAATATTTGGGTAAACGCTGACCGCGAAACAGCTTTTCTTATTCATAATTTAAGTCTTGATTTTTTATCCGGAAATAAACGCGGCGTTGCAATATCCCTTGTATCCGGCTCTGTTTTTGAAGCCGCTATCGCCGGCAAAGGACCGGACGCCGCGCTTTTCGTCAGTAATGAAGAAATCAATATGCTTAATTCCCGAAGCTTATTGTCAGAAAGCGATGAGGTTCAAGGCTTTGTTCTGCTTAAAAATAAAAATAACGCTCATGCGGAGCAAGCGGCAGGGGAATTTTTAGCATGGTTTTATTCGCCGGAAATTCAAGCTGTTTTCACAGAAAATATCTTGGCGGTTCAAGGGGGGTTAGGCGGTTGAGTAAGCGTTTACCGCATATAATCAGTAACAATAAAATTATAAAAAACGCGGGCGTTTACGCAATCATCGCTCCTTTTTTCCTGCTGTTTTTTATTTTTTACGTGCTTCCCTTTTTTATGAGTATCACAACCGCTTTCACCAATTACAACATGGCAACTGAAACGCTTCATTTTTCGTGGTTTGGAAATTTCCGTACCTTAATTAACTATTCCGATTTCAAGGAAGCCCTTTTTAATACGCTCGGCATCGCTGTTCTAACGCTTGTAACCGGCTTTTTCCTTACGGTTTTATTTGCGTGGCTGATTGGCTTCATGCCTGCCTTTTTCCGGTACTTTTTTATTTTCGCGCTGTTTATTCCGTTTTTTACAAGTAATCTTCCCATAACGTGGCGGTTTATTTTTGATGAATTTATCAGCGTTGAAATCACGCCGTTTTTGAAAATCCTGTTCATTAAAATCTGGCTTTCTTTCGGATTGGGATTCATTGCGCTTGTAATGGGAATGAGGCGTATTCCGCGTGAGCTTTTTGACGCCGCAAAGCTTGACGGCACGGGAAACCGCGTTCGTGAGCTGTTTTACATTATACTGCCCGCCATAAAGCCGCAGTTATTATTTATGGTTTTCATGCAGATTATTTTAGCGTTCGGTCTGAACGATGCTGATTTATCGGCGGGCGGTTACGGAGAAATATTTATTTTTGAAACCTTACCGGCGCAGATTTACAAATACGGTGCGGAATATTTTGAAATGGGCAGAGCCTCTGCCGCAAGCGTGTTCTTGTTTGCGTTCGCAGGGTTTGTTTATTTTGAAATCCGTTATTTTTTCGGGAGGTGGAAAACCGAATAATGCTCAGAACATTCATCAATATTTTTGCGTTTCTGCTGTTGACGGCAATTGCTTTCATTATGCTGTTTCCGGTTGTTTTAACATTCACGGAATCCGTTTTTGAATCCGGTTTCAATTCGCCGCTGACCGCACGGAATTTCACAGATTTACTCTTTACCGAATTTGATTTGCCCGTCCTTTTCCCGCGGTATTTCATTAATTCGGTTATCATCACAGCCGTTATTGTTATTTTGCAATTATGGCTGACAACGCCCGCCGCCTACGCTTTGGCGAAACTTACGTTCCCGGGCGTAAAGTTCCTGAACACTGCGGTTGAGCTTGGCTTGTTTTTCGGGATTACAGGCATGGGCGGATTGTTTACTTCACAGTATATCATTTTAAATAAAATGCACTTAATTAACACCTATCCCGCTTTGATTCTACCGGCGGTTTCCGCGCCGCTTGCCGTGTTTTTACTAAGGCAGTTTATCAAGCAAATCCCTGACGACTTAATCCACGCCGCCCGAATCGACGGCGTATCGCATCGGAAAATCTGCCGTGATATTATTATCCCGAACAGCAGACCGGCGCGCATTACGGTTGTGATTTTAGCAATTAGCGGTTCATGGCAGGCAGGGGTTTATAACTTTGTTTACAGCGAAGAAATGAAGACGATTTCTACGGTTATAAACAAAATCGGGCATGAAAACACCGGGGTTGCCTTTGCGCTGTCGGTCGTGCTGACGGCTTTACCGCTTGGGTTTTATATGCTTTATCACAAAAACATTGCGGAAACGCTGGCTTTCGGTGAATTGAAATAAAAAATGTGTTTGAAATCAAACACATTTTTTATTTATCCGTTCCGTTGATGATGCGCGCGCTTTTCGGCGGAACGCATAAATGCGTTCCCTACTCGTTTTATTTAATTTTAAATTTATCAATCAGGTTATGCAGAAGCACGGACTGCTCGCTCATTTCACTGCTGGACGTTGCGGATTCTTCCGCCGTCGCGCTGTTTTGTTCCACGATTTTTGAAATATGCTCAATACTGATATTAATCTGATTGATTTCTTGGTTCTGCTCACTGCACGCGGCGGCGATTTCATTCACCAAAACCGCGCTTTCACTAATACCGCTGATGATTTCGTCAAACGAAACCACTGTTTCATCTGCGATTTGCGCGCCGAGCTTTGCTTTTTCAAGGGAATTGGCAATTAAATGTTCGGTGTCCTTTGCCGCTTCCGCGCTTTTGGACGCAAGGTTTCTGACTTCCTCCGCCACAACCGCAAACCCCTTGCCCGCGTCCCCTGCCCGTGCGGCTTCAACCGCCGCGTTTAACGCTAATATATTCGTCTGGAAAGCAATGTCGTCAATAACTTTAATGACCTTGCTGATATCCCTGCTTGCTTCCTCAATGGATTTTACCGCGCCTACAAGCTGGTTCATACGGCGGCTTCCCACTCCCGCACTTTCGCTGATGTTTCCGCTCAGCGAAGCCGCGCTGTTCGCTTTTTCATTGTTTAATCGGGTCTTATCCGCAAGGTCAAGAATCGCTTCCGAAAACTCCGCAACCGCTGAAGACTGCTCGGTTGAACCCTGCGCTAAGTTCTGCGCGCCGTGCGCCAATTGTCTTGAGCCATCGGAAACGTTTACCGCTGACTTCATTATTTCAATCATTGCTTTTCTTAATGACAACGATATATTATTCATTGCGTTCTTAATCGCAACAAAATCGCCCTTGAACGCATAACCGCTTTCAACCATCAAATCCCCGTGCGAAAGCGCGTTCAGGCATTGGTCAATTTCGCCGATGTATGAGCGGAGCGCGTCGCAGGTTCGTTCTAATACATGCGAAAAATCGCCGATTTCGTCCTTGTTTTTTACGCCGGTTTTTAACGGTGTTGCCGCGCCTACGCCGATGTTCCCCTGTTCCATATTCGCCGCGAAAGCACCGATTTTCTTAATCGGTTTAACAATCAACCTGAACGTGGATTCAAACACAACAGGCGTTGCCAATAGCAGAATGATTCCCGCGAAAAGCAGGACATTAAACGTCATCTGTTGACCGGCGGCAACGTTTGTACTTATATCAACCGCGCTGAGGAACATGCCTATGATTTCTCCGTCTACGATAAAAGGTGTATATCCGGCTTCGTAGGGTCTGCCCTCCAATGTGATTCTGCTGTAATAATCCTTTCCTTCCCCGAATACGGTTTTAATTGCTTCTTCCGGCGCGGAAACCGGCTGACCGTTCACGGTGAAGGTGGCGTTAAGCAGTTCTCCCCCGACAAACACGGCAATTTCACAGTAATTCCGCTCTTTTATTTTACTGATATAATCGGGGTAAGCTAAATTATAACCGCAGGTGATAATCGCAATCGGAGAGCCGAGGTTTGTCATCTGCGCGCTTCCCCATATGTAAAGCCCGTCAAAACCGGGTTCTTTTTCAATTGAAGAGATTCCGTCGCCTTTCATTGCCGCCGCAACCGCTTTATTTGACGAAAGATTGTCGCCGGTTTTGTCGCTGTGCGAACGCGCTAAAACAACCCCGTTTATATCCGTAACCGTGATGAAGTCGTATTCGTCGCGCAACCCCTGAACCGTTCTGGCAAGCCTTGTCATATCTCCCGACACAATCGTGTTGCGGATGGTTGTGTTATCGGATAAAATCATCGCTTTTTCATGGGCGGACGCACGGTATTCGTCAATAGAACCCGTCATGTTATGGTTGGCAGATTCCGCTAAACTGACCGACATGGAATTAATCAGGTTGTCCGTCCCGTTCAGAACAATAAAAATAACGCCAGCCAAAATGATTAAAATAAGCGCGAAAATCCTGATGAGAATTTTAAATCCGAGTTTCATAATAAAAACCTATTCCTTTCAAGAATTTTACAGCGTAAAATTCTTGTTTGAAAGATAATCCTTTCAAACTTTCCGCGTTACTTTAAACGCATTTTCAACTTTCGCCGGTTATCAGTTCCTTTGCAAAGGGCAGGGTTTCAATCCACGCGCAAAATTCCCGCCATTCGGGCAGTTTGTGCATTTTCCGCTGTGCATACATGGTTTTCAAACAACGGTAATTCGTCGTCATGCGGGCGGTTAGCTTGAACCCGCAGGGATTGCTGTAGAGCAGTTTCAAATAATCTTCGGGTGCACCTGTTTCGTTGTATTTATCTTTCAGCTCGTTCATAATTTTAATAATTCTGGGGTCAACATATTCAATGTACTGCTTGTCAAGGTCAAATTTGGAAATCCTGTGCATGGTAGACTGGCTCGACACGAATTCCAAGAAGCGGTAGCGTTCCGCTTCTGTCCAGCATTTGACGGTCAGGCAAAGGTCGAAATTGACGCGGATGCCGGTCAGAAACTGGTCGTGACCTTCCCCCTTCGCCGACTGCGCTAATTTCTTGACTGTATTTGTTATATCGGCGTTCAACGAATCTACATCAACCGACATGGGATATTTGCTTGCCTTAATTGAATTTTCGAGGTCGTAGACCTCGTAGTTTGAAACAACCATGTAAAGAACCTCTCGTTCGTTATATAATTATTTTCTCTTTAATAAATTCATTAATTTCTTTACTGTCATTTAACGCTAAAAGCGCATGACTTTCTTCAATTTCTATTTCAAAAGGATAACGCGGCTGTGACGAATAAGCGTTTAAACGAATACATTTTTCGTCTATTTTTTTAAACGATTTATCTATTATTTTACACCTATCATTTAAGGACTCTAAGTCGTGTGTTTTTTCCGGTTTCACTCTTGAATAAATTAAAAATGCTTTTATTATTTTTTCAACAGATTGTTGACAATGGTAACAAACTATTTCTAACGGAATTGGACGCATATTATCATATAAATAATTTGCCGTTAATATTGCTCCCCCAATTAAACCTTGCCATTTTCACTTGTTTATTGCCGCCATACTGCGTTAATTTTTCCTTAAATATCAATGGATATTCGCGTCAAAATTGCCTTGTCTGACGACAATAATCCTGCGCGACAATTTTGGCAAGGTTTAATTGGGGGAGCAATAAATCCATATCCGAAAACTTAATCCATTCTGCCAAAACATTATCCATATAATTTTACTCCTGTTTCCGCTACTTCATTTTCAATTGAGTAAAAATACTCTTTCCGTCTGTTAAATTTACTTTGCTTTCCAACAAACATATCGACGCTTCTTGGACGTTTACCGATTAAACTGTATCCTATTTCCCAGCGTGCTTCTATTTCCCGCATACCAATATCATCGGGGACAACAACATAAAAATCATAATCGCTGTCATCTTTTTCGATTCCCTTTGCAAATGAACCAAAAAGATAAATTTCTGAAACAGGCACGCTTGATAATATACAGTTTACTATTTCATTAATTTCCGTACTGTGCGCTTTATTCATTATATAACCTCTTAATTATTAGTTTTAAACATTAGATGATTCTATTATAAAATCCATTGTCAGCCGCAATTTATTGTGATAAGCCAACCTATTCATTCCGCCAGCATAAACATATCATAAATTGCTCTGACTGCATTTTCAAAATCTTCTTCACCCACGCCCACGATTACGTTCAGCTCCGACGAGCCTTGGTCAATAATCCTGATGTTGATATTCGCATGTGAAAGCGCGGCGAAAATACGGGTCGCTGTTCCGCGCCGCTCTTTCATGCCGCGTCCGACTACGGCAATCAGGGCAAGATTATGCTCAATATCCATGTGCCCGGGTTTTGCAACCTTTTCAATCAGCTCGGTTAAACGCGGGTGTTTTTCAAAAACATCGCTCCCCACCACAATCGACATGGTGTCTATACCGGTAGGAATATGCTCGAAGCTGACCCCCTCAGTTTCAAACAGCGTTAAAATACGCCGTAAAAACCCGATTTCGTTATTCGTCTCATCTTTTTCAATGTGAATAACACTGAAATTCTTCTTCCCCGCAATGCCCGTAATTACTTTTGCGGGGTCTTTATCCGAAAAATCGGCTTCCGGGATAATCATAGTCCCCGGTGCTTCGGGGTTGTTGGTGTTTTTAATATTAATCGGGATTTTCGCTTCACGCACAGGGAAAATCGCATCTTCATGCAATACCCCCGCGCCCATATACGAAAGCTCGCGCAGTTCGCGGTAGGTGATTGTTTTAATGACTTCCGGATTCTTCACAATACGCGGGTCGGCAACCAAAAAGCCTGAAACATCCGTCCAGTTTTCATAAAGCGAAGCCTTCGCTGCTTTCGCAACGATTGAACCTGTAAAATCAGAACCCCCGCGTGAAAAGGTTTTAATCACACCGTCCGGCTTTGCACCGTAAAACCCGGGAATCACAGCGCGGCGGAAACTTTCAAGAATCATCGAGAGCGATGCGTCGGTTAAGTCCGCATCGAAAGTCCCGTCCGGTCTGAAGTGGATTGCTTTTGCCGCGTCCACGAATTCATATCCGATGAAGTCAGCTAAAATCAAACCGTTAAGGTATTCGCCGCGGCTTGCCGCGTAATCGCGACCGCTTTTTTTGCGGAAGTTTTCTATAATGCGCTCGTATTCGGAAGTAAGATTCAGCGAAGTCCCTAAATCTTTTATAATGCCGTTGAAACGCTCCGCGACAGGTGTAAATTCAACCTCCGCGTCTCTCCCTGCTAAAATCGCATCATAGCAGGCGTAAAGCATATCCGTGACCTTAACGTCCGCGCCGAAGCGTTTACCCGGTGCTGATGGAATCACGTAACGCCTGTGTTTATCAGCTTCTATAATTTTTGCAACTTTCTTGAATTGTTTCGCGTCGGCAAGCGAACTCCCGCCGAATTTTACCACTTTTGCCATAAAATCTCCCGTTTTTAATTATTGTAGGGGCGTGATTTTAGCGCAATGCGCTATCTTTCCCGTAATTATTTGCAATTTTGACTTGGGCGGAAATGGATTCCGCCCCTACAATAAATTATATCACAAAAAAATATTTTTAGCAACAAAAAACATATTATTCTATGTTTTGAATTTGTTCTCTTATCTTTTCAAGTTCGGATTTCAAATCCACCACGATTTTCGTCACACGCAAATCCTGTGCTTTTGAGCCGATTGTGTTAATTTCGCGGTTGACTTCCTGTACTAAAAAATCAAGCTTCCTGCCGATTATATCCTCACTGTCTAACATTTCCCGTAACTGCGCGATATGGCTGCCGAGCCGGACAAGCTCTTCATCTACCGCCGTCTTCTCCGCAAAAACCGCCGCTTCAAGCAAAATGCGCTGTTCGTCAATGCTTGTGTTTTCAAGAAGCAGTGTCATTTTTTCATATAATTTATTGCGGTAAATTTCGGTGGTTTCAGGGTTGATTTTTTCGACTTCTTTTGCCTTTGCTTCAATGAAAGTAATTTTTTCAAGCAGGTCGGTTTTAATTCGTTTCCCTTCATTTTCACGCATTTGTATGAATTTTTCGAGTGCGGAGCTTGCAACAGAATTCACGCCGCGCCAAATTTCATCTTCGTCAACATCAGCTTTTAAAACATTAAAAGCGTCGGTCATTCTGAAAACATCGGTTAAACCCAAGTCGTCATTTAAACATAAATCATCTTTAATTTCACGCAAAGCTGAAACGTAATTTTCAACTACCGACCGGTTTACACTGATTTGCGTTTCTTTACCCGCAACATTATAAACCGACAGTGAAACCTCAATTTTCCCGCGGCTTGTTTTACCGCTTATAAGTTGTTTTAACTTGTCCTCAAGGTAGTTGTAGGAGCGGGGGAGTTTAGCGGAGAATTCAAAGTAACGATGATTCACCGAGCGGATTTCAACGAGAATATCTCTGCCGTCAATAATTTCTCTGCTTCTGCCGAAGCCTGTCATGGAGCGTAGCATGTTTTATGTTTCCTTTCTGTTATTTAGTCTACTTTATAATAACTTGCGTTAAAAATTGGTGTAAAATCAAAATGAGCACCGCCGGCATTACCTAACCCTTCGATTAAAACTTTCACTCTTTCTACATTAGGGATATTCGCAAGCGTTAGTAATATTCGCATAGTTATATCTTTGCTTCCCGAACTTCCCATATCAAAATTCCGTGCACCAAAACCATCTAAATCAATAAAAATTGTCTTACCTTCAAACCAAATATCTTCAACAAGTATGCCTGTGTGCAAAGCCATAAAATGAATGAATTCATCAGCAAAATTATTAACATTAATTACTTCATTTTTATAACTATAATTTTCTTTTTTATCCACGTAATAAGATGATTCTCTTTCTGTATCGTAAGCGAAGAATTTGACATCTACAGTTTCTTTTCCAATCATATCTATTATACTTTGATTTCCGTGACGAAGTTTTAACAATTCTTTTTTTTCAATAATCAATTTACCGCTTTCCCTATCAGTACCCATTAAATATGAATGTTTAACGCCATTATTATCAGTTAATATAAAAACTTGACCGGGATAATCGTTCCACCATTGGTCGATTGTACAATAAAACACAAAAGGTGTTTCTTCATATCTACGCCCGTACAAAGTAAAAAATCGTCTTCCAAGCTGAGGAGTTTCGTCTTCCCAATAATACGGTACCCTATACATTTCAATTTTAAATAATTCACCGGAATAAGCGATTACTACAGACGGATAACCTCCATATAAATAGTGATATTTTTTTGCCTCTTGTTGTTCCTGTGTTTCAATAAAATCCTCTTCAAATTCAATAAAAAGCGGTATTCCGTTGATTATATCTTTCGGTTCGTTTATTCTCGTAGGTTCAACCATATCAATGCTTTCGGTGAAACCTTCGTTATTTATTTCTTCTTCATCTTCTGTTATTATTTTTAAATTATGTAAATCTTCACTTTCGATTATTTCTTTCTCCGGCACAGTGTTTTTGTCACTATTACAAGAGCAAAGTAATAAAATAGTACAAATTAAAAATATAATTGCAGATTTGAAGCGGAATTTCATATTAAAATTCTCCTTTCATTATCGCCGCCGCCTGCGTTTTGAACGCCGCGTTTACATTATCGCCGCCGCGGCGTTCAGCACGCCTATTCTGCCTGTAGGGTAAGTCAGCCCGCCCTGTAACCAAACCGCGTACGGCTCGCGTAAAGGCGCGTCCGCGCTGAGTTCAATCGACGAACCCATTGTAAACGCTCCCGCCGCCATAATCACGTCGTTATCGTAACCGGGCATAGGGGACGGTTCAAGTGCGGCAAAGCTGTCAACAGGGCTTGCAAACTGCACGGCTTTGCAGAAAGCAATCAGTTTTTCACGGCTTCCGAGTTTAATCGCAAGCGGCAAATCCACCCGCTTTTCATTGTAACGCGGAAAGGTTTCATATCCTAATAATTCAAACAAGGCGGACGCGAAAACCGAGGTCATTAAAGCATTAGCAGTGATTTCGGGCGCTAAGAATAAGCCGAGCAGAATTTCCCTTGTCATTCCGAGCGTACAGCCCGCTTCCGTACCGATTCCGACCGCCGACAATCTTTGCGCGCACAGATCAACCAAGTCTTTCCGTCCCGCGATATAACCGCCGGTTCGGGCGATTCCGCCGCCCGGGTTTTTAATTAAACTGCCTATAATTAAATCCGCACCGACGTGTGAAGGTTCAGTTGTTTCGCAGAATTCACCGTAACAGTTGTCAATTATAATTATTGCTTCCGAATTAATTTTTCTGACAGTTTTAACCAATTCGCCAATGTCGCTGACACTTAAAGACTTTCTCAATGTATACCCGCGTGAACGCTGGATATAAGCGACTTTACAAGTTTTAATCATATCTGAAAATTTGTATAAATCAGAACCGAAAGGGATTTCTTTATATTGAATTCCGAATTCTTTCAGCGACCCGCCCGAATCAGCGTGAATTACGCCTTTCAATGTATCGTAAGGGCTTCCTGTAAGCGACAGCATCATGTCCCCCGGGCGCAGAACCGCGAAAAGCGCGGTACTTATAGCATGCGTTCCGCTGATGAAATTATGGCGGACGATTGCGCTTTTTGTACCGAAAACAGAAGCGAAAACGCTGTCTGCTTTTTCACGGCCTATGTCGTTGTAACCGTAGCCGTCGGTAGGGTTAAAATGCGGCGTACTAACTTTATTTTCAATGAAAGCGCGAAGCACTTTTTCGCCGTTCAGGCGTGAAATTTCACGGATTTCCGCGAATTTTTCCGCGCAGATTTCTTCGGCTTTTTGTGCTGTTTCTAATAATTCGAGGGAGAAATTGAACATTAAATTTCCTTTTCGGGCGAATATGGAATTCGCCCCTACATATTTGCTATTTTACTAACTAATTTTTCTGTTAAAACTCGCATTTCCGCAAAGTCGTTTTTGTCAATTACACAGGACGGTGAATGTAAATACCGGCAAGGCGCGGCAAAGCAGATTGTGCGGACACCGCCTGCTGTCTTATGCACGGAAGAACCGTCGTTCCCGCCCGCAATTTGGGTTTTCGTCTGACATTTCAAGCCGTTTTCCGCGGCGGTTTCAAAAGCCAAATTGTATAATTCTCTGTCATAAGCTGTTCCTTTATCCATAAAAGGTATAACTGTACCCGCTCCGAGCCGGCAAATTTGTTTATCGCTTTCAACACCCGCAATATCACATGCGGTTGTGGTTTCAAGAATCACCGCGTAGTCCGGCTTCAGCCTGTACGTTGCGGCAAGCGCACCTCTCGCGCCTACTTCCTCCTGCACAGTAAAAATAAAGTGTAAATCATATTCAAGTTCTAACAAAAGCAAATCAAGTATAATTGCACAGCCTACGCGGTCGTCAAATGCTTTACCCTTGATTAAATCATCGCCTAAACTGCAAAATTCCGAAACAAAATAAGCCGTATCGCCGAGCGAAACATGATTTTCCGCGTCCGCCTTAGAAACCGCGCCTATATCGGCGTAAAGCGAAGAAAGCGCAGGCTGTTCATCTTTTTCGTTTTCTTTCAGGTGATGAACCGGCTTACCGCCGATTACGCCCGTTACGCCGCTTTTAAAGCATATCTGCCGCCCGTAAACAACGTTGTCCGAAATTGCCCCGACCGCTGATAATGAAATAAAACCGTCAGCATTGATTCCGTTTACAATAAACCCGACTTCGTCCATATGAGCGCAGAGCATGATTTTATTTTTCGGGGTTTTTCTGCCTTTTTTATAAATAATTAAATTCCCCAAGTTGTCAGTTTCAATGTCGCAGTTTACATTTTCAAGCGTCTTAATTATATACGCCCGTACATCATTTTCGTCACCGGAAACAGCGTTCAGCAGACTTAAATCTTTCAGTAAATTTTCCATCAGCACACCCCCGCAATAAATTCCGCAATTAATTGTCCTGTTGCTTCTATATCCGAAAGTTGAATTACTTCAACAGGCGTGTGCATGTTCCGAAGCGGAATCGATAAAAGCGCGCATTTTATACCGTTTTGCGTTAATGAAATCACATCGGCGTTTGTACCTGTTTTACCGTTCATAACTTCAATCTGATATAATATATTATTGTCACTTGCTATACATTTCATCTTTTCAAATAGCGTTCTGTCAAGTACGGGCGAAATCCCAAGCATTGTTCCGCCGCCAAGCTTCCATGAAGTGTTCTCTTTCGCGCCCGGATAATCACCGTAGCTTACGTCAACCGCAATCGCTAAATCCGGATTAAACCCGTAAGCGGCGATTCCCGCACCTCTGCACCCTAATTCCTCCTGCGATGAAAAAATGACAGCTATATTATAATTTAACTTTTTATCTTTCAACAAGTCAAGCGCGTACAGAATCGCCGCGACGCCCGCCCTGTCGTCAAGCGCACGGGAAGTAACTTTACCGTTTTGAAGTTCTGTAAACTTTACATCAATAGTGACACTGTCACCAAGGGTAATAATTTTTTCAGCATTTTCTTTTGTAAACCCGCAGTCGATATAAATTTCATCTTCTTTAACGGTTTTATCTTCACTTTTTTGTGCGTGCGGCGGAAGTGTACAAATTACACCTTTACAAGGTTCTTTTCCCCATACAGTTACTTGCGCGGCGGGTAAAACCCGCCTGTCAATTCCGCCCACACCCGAAACTTTCAGGAAACCTTTTTCATCTATGAAGTTGACAATCAGCCCAACCTCGTCAATGTGCGCGTCAAGCAGCAAAAGCGGCGCCGGACCTTCCGGCGGTAAATTTTCATTATAAATTATACTACCCTTGACAGTGCCGAAGCTGTCAATTTTAGCGTTTGGCATATATGCTGACAACAGCTTCAAAGCCGCTTCGGAAGCAGAACCGGACCTTCCGGCGGAACGTTCATGTCCGGCTACGCCGGGAGAAGTGCAGAGGGTTTTTAATGTTTCGGTGAGGTTCATGCGTTAATTTCTCCTAAAAGATAATATTATTATTCTTTATAAGTTATAGTGTGTATAATAATGATGATTATCGGAATTAAAAACGAAAACACAGGAAATAGAATATCCGAATTATAATTTACAAGTTCCTGTATACATAACCCTTTTCCGGGATTGTCCGGCATATAGTAAATTATTAATTCTTTTGGTATTTTATAATATTCTGTTTCTATATAACTAAATTCGGAAAATTCGTGTTCAGAAGAACCTCTGCTTTTCAAATAACGCCTTTTATATCTCATTTTTAAATGCTTAATATATTCTTTTCCGTCTACCGTATATGAATATACTAATTTTACTTTTGTATTAAAACGGTAGTATTTCATACTTATACGGGGTGCTGTTATTTGAATTCCGTTTTTCTTCATATATAAATATTTTTTTCTTTTACCATAATCGGGGTCAATAAGAAACATAGCAAAACCAAATATAAATGACAAACCACATAATGTAATAATTAAATGTTTACTATATATCATTGTTGCTATGCTAAAAGCGCATACAGCAAGCAATATGGGAATAGCACAGCCCATGGGGAGTTTATTAAACTTCGGATTTTTACCCGTGTTTTTCTTTTTCATATCAACGCTTCCAATGAAGTTTTAATCTTACCCGCCTTTTCTTCCGCCTTATGAAGCTTTTCCCGCGCCTTTTCAACTTGCTCCGCAGGTGCTTTTTCAACGAAGTTTTTATTGTTCAGTTGCTTCATCACAAAATCAATATCCGACTGCGCAGAAACTAATTCTTTTTCAAGGCGGGCGCGTTCTTTTTCAATATCTACGAGTTCTTCCATCGGCATAAAAGCTCTTGCGTGCGCAGTTACGGCGATAATTTTATTTTCGGAAGAATTGATTTTTTCATTGATTTCAAGATTAACACAACCAGATAATTTTTCAAAAAACTTTATACAGTTTTTGAATAAATCAATGTCGTTTGTTTCAATTTCCGTGCTGATTTGTTTAGACGGCGGAACGTTCATTTCACTGCGGCAGTTGCGAATTGCCCTAATTAATTCCACTACTTTTTCAAAGTCTACTTCTTCTTCGGAAAAATCAAGTTCTTGTTTATACTCCCGCCACGTTGAAACCATAATACTGTCATGTTCCTTTGCTGAATGAGGCATAGACTGCCAGATTTCCTCAGTAATGAACGGCAGAAACGGGTGCAGTAATTTCAACATGCCTTCCATAACGTAAAGCAAAACATGACAGGCTGTATTTTTGGCGGCTTCATCATCTCCCGTAAACCGCGGTTTTGTCAGTTCAATGTACCAGTCACAGTAGACATTCCATATAAAATCCTGTATTTTCCCCGCCGCAACGCCAAGTTCAAAAGCGTCTAAGTTTACAGTCACTTCTTTATTTAAGCGGTTGTATTTTGATAAAAGCCACTTGTCCTCAATATTTAGCTTTTCAAGTTCCGGCAGTTCAACTGTTTTCATGGTTTCGGGCAGGTTCATAAAAACATAACGCGCCGCGTTCCAGAGCTTATTTGCAAAATTACGGGAAGCTGTAACTTTTTCCTCGCTCCAGCGCATATCATTGCCCGGCGCGTTTCCGGAAACCAATGTAAACCGAAGCGCGTCCGCGCCGTATTTATCAATGATTTCAAGCGGGTCAACGCCGTTGTCTAAGGACTTGCTCATTTTTCGCCCCTGTCCGTCACGCACCAAGCCGTTAAATAAAACAGTATTAAAAGGTATTTCGCCCGTGTATTCAAGCGAAGAGAAAATCATTCTTGCTACCCAGTGAAAAATAATGTCGGCGGCAGTGACAAGCGTTGAGGTCGGGAAGAAATATTTGAAATCCTCTGTTTCCTCACCCGAACCCCAGCCCAAGGTTGAAAAAGCCCATAAAGCCGAGCTGAACCAAGTGTCAAAGGTATCCTCGTCCTGTTTCATAGGACTACCGCATTTTTCGCAGGTAAAAACTTCATTTCCGGAAATTTCTAAGTGTTCACAATCTTGGTTTTGGCAGTAGTAGGCAGGAATTCTATGTCCCCACCACAACTGGCGGGAAATGCACCAATCGCGGATATTTTCCATCCACGAAAGGTAGCTGTTTTCAAAACGCTTGGGTATAAATCTGACACGCCCGCTTTTAACCGCTTCTATAGCGGGTTCGGCAAGCTCTTTCATTCTTACGAACCATTGTACGCTTGCCCACGGTTCAATGACGGTTTTGCAGCGGTCACATTCGCCTACGTTATGAACATGTTCTTCCACTTTAACTAATAAACCTGCTTCTTCAAGGTCTTTTACAATTTCCTTGCGCGCTTCGTAACGCGATAAACCTTTATATTTACCGCCGTTTTGATTAATCACAGCCTGCTCGTCCATGACGTTAATCACGGGCAAATCGTGTCTTAAACCAACCTCAAAGTCATTTGGGTCGTGGGCGGGGGTGATTTTTACGATACCGGTTCCGAAGTCTTTTTCGACATATTCATCGGCTATGACGGGTATTTCGCGGTTCATCAGCGGCAGAATTACCGTCTTGCCGATTATATCTTTATACCGCTCGTCATCGGGGTTTACAGCGACTGCGGTATCGCCGAGCATGGTTTCGGGTCTTGTGGTAGCAATTTCGATAAATCCCGAATTATCCGAAAAAGGATATTTTACATGCCAGAAGTTGCCCGTTTTTTCCTCATAATCGCACTCAATATCGGAAATAGAGGTTTTACAAACAGGACACCAGTTGACAATCCGCAAGCCGCGGTACGCCTTGCCGTCCGCGTACAGCTTCAAAAAAACCTTTTGCACGGCTTTTGAACAGCCGTCGTCTAAAGTGAAACGTTCGCGCTCCCAGTCACAGCTTGAACCTAATTTTTTAAGCTGACTTATGATAATTCCGCCGTATTCCCGCGTCCAATCCCACGTTCTTTCAAGGAATTTTTCACGCCCTAAGTCTTTTTTGGAAAGTCCCTCACTTTTGAGTTTTGCAACTACCCTTGCTTCCGTGGAAATCGAGGCGTGGTCAGTGCCGGGAAGCCATAAAACCTCGAAACCTGCCATTCTTTTCCAGCGGCAAAGAATATCCTGATAGGTGTTGTTGAGCGCGTGCCCCATGTGCAGAATTCCCGTGACGTTGGGCGGGGGAATTACGACTGTATATGGGGTTTTACCGGATTTAGAATCCGCGTGAAAATAATTTTTCTGTTCCCAATTTTTATAAATACGCTCCTCAAAGTCTTTCGGGGAGTAGGTTTTTGCCAATTCTTTCATTTTTTGAAGTACCTTTCTTTTTAATCAACCATTAAAGACCATTTCACTCCGAATTTATCTTTTAACATACTCCAACAAGTCGCAAACTCAGGCTTATGCGGCATTATTTCAATCAAGCCGTTCTCTTTCAAAATACCGAATGTTTTTTCAACTTCCTCAACCGTGTCAAAAACCACAGTAAGAAATAATGAATCTACCTGTATTTGCTCTCCCTCCGCGCCATCAGAAAGCCTAATCCTTTGGTCGCCGATACGGGCTTCCGTGTGATAAATCAAACCCGTGTTTTCGTCTTTCCCTTGCCAATCGACTACTAAGCCAAACGCTTTTTTGTATAAGTTTATCGCTTCTTCACAGCGACCGCCGCAGTGTAATGTTGGTATAACAACCATCATTTTGACCTCCGTTAATATGTTTTCTATAGTAGGGGCGAACTGTTCGCCCCTACATTTTCAATTGATTATATACTTCCTCGCTGGGCGTAACGTACAATGTCTTATTATTCGTGAAAATCACCATGCCCGGCTTTGAACCCGCGGGCTTTTTCACGTATCTGACTTCCGTATAATCCACCGGCACGCGGCTCGAAGTCCGCGCTTTTGAGCAATAAGCGGCGAGAATTGCGGCTTCTTCAAGCGTTTTTTCCGAAGGTTTATTACTCCTGATAATGACGTGCGAACCCGCGTAATCCTTGGCATGAAGCCAGATTTCATCAGGCTTTGCAGTTTTAAGCGTGAGAACGTCGTTCTGGCGGTTATTCCTGCCAACCAAAATCGTCACGCCGTCGGAGGACGTGAAACGCAGCGGTTCGGCGGGTTTTTCTTGCTTGGATTTGACGCTAACGCCTTTCTTAACAGCGGATTTTACATAATTTGTTTCAATTAACTCCCGCTTGATTTCAAGCAGCTCCGAATCGGTCACGGCGCGACTCGCCGCGTCAAGCACGCTGTCCAAATAAATAAGCTCCTGTTCGCCGTCCTTAATCAGCTCTGTCAGCGTTTTTTCGGCATTTTGCAGTTTTTTATACTCCGCGTAATATTTCTGCGCGTTCTGCGCGGGCGTAAGCCTTGTATCAAGCGGGATTTTTACTTCCCCGTTGTTCTCGAAATCAATAGTTGTGAACGAATTTACACCTTTTTTAAGTTGATATAAATTCGCGTTGAGCAAATCGCCCCATTTACGGAATTTTTCACGCCCCGCACAAGCGGCGAGGTCTGTACGCCTTGCATCGATTTTTCGCAGAACCCGCTCATAACGGTTATTAAGCGTTTTCAACATTGCGCCCGAACGCTGTTTCACGCGGTCTGATTCGGCGCGCCCGCTGTAAAAGCTGTCTATAAGCTCATTTGCGGAATTAAACAGCTTTTTGTTCATAACGTTTCCATACTGGAAAATATTAATAAAAGTAAAGTCAAAAGGCTTATTTTCGCTGTCTGTAAGCATTATTGGTACGGGGTTTTCCGCAGTTTTCAGGAATTCGATAAGCCTGTTGAATTTTTCGCTCTCTATTTCACTTGCAAAAACGGTTGTATCATCGGCGGCTCTGAACGCCGCTTCCCGCGCAAAAAGCGGACAAATCCCCTCAAAAATTTTTAACAAAGCTTTATCAAGTCTTTCGCCTGAACGCGCCTGTAAAGCCGCTTGGAGTTCGCTTTCGCTGAAATTCAAAAGCGAAAGTCTTGTTTCACGCGGCGGCATTTCATAAAGTAACCCCGGAAGAACCCGCCGGATTGACGAAACCTCGTCGGTCACGCGCTTCACGGCGTCAATTATACGCAGTTCCGGGATTTTGCTGCCTGCTTTAGCGCGTTCAATCAGCAGAATGATATTACTGCTTCTGCCCATAATTTCTACCGAAAGTTTAAGTTTTTCTTCGTCGCCGATTTCATTCCGGCACAGAAACTTGAAAAAAATAACCCGTTCAAACCCGTCCTGCGTGATTTCAACCAATCGCCCCGCGCCCAAACGCTTCCGCAAAAGCTGACAGAACATCGGCGGAACAGGCGGGTTTTGTACAGGCTTTAGCGTTAAGCAAACCCGCGCAGAGGCGGGATTTGCAGAAAGCAAAAGCTTTTTCCCTCCAGATTTGGTATGAAGCGATAAAACAATTTCTTCCCGTGAGGGCTGATGGATTTTTTCAATACGCGAACCAACGAGGTCTTGCTGAAGCATTTCAGTTTTTACAATATGTAAAAACGCGCCGTCAAATGACATAATGTATAAATATTCTCCTGTTTTTTACATTAATTATACTTGTAAATATTAAATATATTTACAAATATCCACTGCGCTTTCCGCTGTAAAGATAGCGTCTTCCGCTAATTCTGTAAAACGTTCACATATTTTATTTTTAAGAAAATCGCAGAATATAACTTCCGTGCTGAAATGTCCGGCTTCTATTAAAGTTATCCCAAGGTTTTTAGCTTCTACGAGCAAGCTGTGCTTCACTTCGCCCGTTATAAAAGCGTGGCAGTTATTTTCAACGGCAAAAGCAAAGCAATCCCCGCCCGCACCGGAGCAAATCCCGACACGGCTGACGAATTTCTTGCCGTCTACGTATCTGACGGACGGGCTGTTGAACGCTTTTTTGCATCTGAACGCAAGCTCCGCCGGTGAAATAAACTCATGCGAAGTAGCGATTCTCCCGAACCCCGCGCCCTCGGAATTAATGACCTCAACCGCTTCCCTGCTCGGCGAAAATCCCAATTTTTCAAGCATAACATCACCCATAAAAGCAACGTCGGCGTTCGTATGAACGCAAATCGCGTTTATGTCGCTCTTAATCATCTCACGGACAGGGCTTTTTCCGGTTATGCCTCTAATGGGCTTGAAAATCACGGGGTGGTGCGAAATAATTAAATTCGCGCCTTTCTTTTTTGCTTCCTCAACAACGTCCAAGGTTATGTCAAGGCAGAGGCAGATTTTCGTAACCTGTGCGGTTTTATCGCCGATTAAAAAGCCTGAATTGTCATAGCTTTCCTGCATTTTAAAAGATGCGATTTGCTCAATGAATGAATAAACGTCATTTACTGTCATAATTATATTTTTCCTTTCTGCTCAATTTCGGCGGCGACAGCGTGATATCGCGGTTCGCCTTTGGCAAGTTTTTTGATTTTATTAAGCTGGTGACTGATATAAACGGGATTTTCCTGCTTCCCTGTAAAAGCAAAAGCGTCATTGATTTGAACTGCTTTGCCTGTAAAGCGCGCGTAAATCACTGTATAGGGCTTATTCCTTGAAAGCGCGAACATTTCCGAAATAATTTCAAAGCCTTGCAGGTATAATTCGCGCCTGAGCACCTCATGCCTTGTCATGGGCTGTAAAATAAAGCGGGTGTTTTCGTTTTTGTGCTTGCAATTACTAAGAATCTCCGCAATGGTTTCCCCGCCCATACCCGCTATAATTATATCATCGCGGAGCGGCAGATTCTCAAAACCGTCCGATAAAATCAGCTTTATACCGGCTTTGCAATTCTCAGCGGTTTTACGGGCGGATTCAAGCGGCTTGGGGTTTATGTCGGATGCGATGATGTCCGTCCACCCATTCTGCCATAACCAACACGCTAAAAGCGCGTGGTCAGAACCTATATCGGCGACGGTGCTTCCCGCTCTCACCAAAGAAGCCGCGGCTTTCAGCCGTTCGTCAAGCTTGATTTGCATATTTATTCCTGCTATGAAATTTACGCGCTGAGTGCGGTATTCAGCTTATTCACAAGGCTGTCCGCGTCCGCGCCGTGAACCTGACAGGCTTCTCCCACGCTTTCGCTCCTTGCGGAGGGACAGCCGAGGCAGTGCATACCCATGTCAAGGAATAAAGGCGCGGCGGCTTCCGCGTTGAAGTCGAGAATATCGCCTATAATGGTATCTTTGGTCACTTGCATATTTTTTAATTTCCTTTCTTTTCCTTATATAAAATTATTATAACATAAAAATGCTTATATATCAACATTTTTTATACCGATATTAAAAAAGACATAATAAAACGGGCTAAAAGCCCGTTTTAAATATATATTTCACATTGTTTAACTGTCAAAAACGCTGATAACATCCTCAACGTGCCCGTCTCTTGCTATTTCGAGCAATCTCAGAACATCTCGTTCTCTCTGCGCGGAGCTTCCCGCGCCGGAAACTACAATAATATATTCCTTGCTGTTTATAAACACCAATATCTGCGCCGAAAAGCCGCTTTCGTCCGTGTAGCCGGTGCGAAGCCCCCGTATATCCCAGCCCTCAAGCGATAAAAAGCTGTTGGAGCTGCTCCACGAAGCAACTTCACCGGAGTTAAACGTCACCTGATGCTCTTTTTTGCCGCAAATCGCGGCAATCATGGCGTTTTTTGCCGCCGCTGACGAAATCAAAGCCAAATCACGGACAGTAGAATAATTATTACTTCCGTGATACCCGTCCGGATTGGTAAAATTGCTGTTCGTACAGCCGATTTTCTTTGCGTAATTATTCATCATTCTGATAAAATAATCATTCATTTCATTGTTTGAAAAATTTCTTGAATCCGCGCTTTCCGATAAAAACCGCGCTGTATTAACAGAAACAGTATAGGCGGCGTCGTTCCCGACCGGAATCAAAAGCGCGGTCAGCATTGCTTCCATGCCGAGCGACTGTTCTTCTTCAAGCCCCGCAACGCCTGAACCCGCCTGCACCATGTCAATTTCATCGCCGACTATAAAGGAAAAATTAGGGTTGTCTGCGTTTAAAGCGTCATAAACAGTAAGCGCGGTCAGAAGCTTTGCCGCGCCGCTTGGGTAAACCCGCTCGTCAACGCCCTTTCCGTACAGGAAAATATCATCGGTCAGGTTATAACACGCGCCGTAAGTCGAGCTGATTGCGCTTGTATTGCTGTTCTGCGGCGCGCCGAATAAGGCTTCAAAGCCTTTATCCACAGCGTTTTCCGGATTTTCCGGATTATTTTCATTGTTTTGCGTATTACCGGATTCAAACAAACCTTGCTCCGGTAAATCGGAGTTTTCTTCTTCTCCGTCGTCTTCTTCACCGGAATTACTGCCGTTGGGGCGGATAATATCGTTCGTAATCGGCTTGCAAGCCGAAATGAACATCAGCAAAGCAAGCAGTATGACTAAAAATCCTTTGCTTTTTTTCACTTTTTACCTCTTTTTATTTGCGGGCGAACACTGTTCACCCCTACTTCTTATTCTTGATTTTCCCGCGATTCTGCTTTCAATTCGTTTTTGCGAAGTGAATACGGCACGCTTTTATTCACGGCTTCTAATATATTGCGGTTCGGCGAAAATAACACAGCCGTTTTCCCGTGTTTTTCGTGGTGGGTTACAATATACCACAGGTTTTTATACCCGCAGTCATGCGCCTGAACTGTCACGGCGGCATTATTTTCCTTCCCCTCGGTATATTCGCCCCATTCCTCAGCTTTATCAATTTTAATGGTAATCAGGCGTTTGCGCTTTCTTTTCGCCATGATTTTATCAATATCCATTTCATTGTTGGTTACGATATATTCGTACTCTATAAAAGTATCACGAATGAAATACCATGAAAGCCAAATCCCTCCGATGCCGATTAAAAGAGCGAATCCGCCCAGAAAAACAACAGCAAACAACGCCGCCGCGAATAAAAGTGAGCCGGCGAGAATCAGCCCGAATCGTTTTACAGTATCCTTTGTTTCGGTTTTTTTCGGCACGATTTGCTCTGTAAAGCTGTCCGTAAAAATCAGTCCTTTCTATTTAAAGCATTTGTACAAAAGGTTAAAAACCTTTCATTTTTATTTTTTGCTTTTTAGTTATTATGAGCGCGGAAAATGGTTTTTATTATCATATATTCCTTATTATAGCATAATTCAAACGAATTTGCAAGGTTTTTGCGCTTTTTTATCAATTTTCGGGAAAACCGGTTCATCTTATTTATTTATTCATGCCGAAACAAAACTGAGCCGTATTATTTTCCGGGAAATGAAAGGTTTTATTCCGCGGGAAAACTTCAGGAAACGGCGGGTTTAAGCCTTTAATGTCTGATATTATTTTTCGGCACGGGCTTTTTATAAATCACGTCACCTTATTTTTTGATTTATTAAAAACATCGTCAGTTTATTTTACGCGAAAAATAAACATCATCATGTTGTTATTGTTTATTTTAGCTGTTTTTGCGCTTATAAATCAATACGATTCGGAAAAAATAATAATAAAACAGTTGACAAACTTGTTTTTATATGTTATAGTAGATAATGTAATAGTAAGCTGAAGATTGGGGAAACCCAATCTTCACTGCTTGTATAGAGGTTTTGGGAGAAAAAGATGAATCAAAGCATTGAGGAACGCGCCCGCGCGCTTGCCGAACCCCTGCTTGCCGAATCCGGTTTTACTTTATGGGACGTTATTTTTGAAAAAGAAGGCGCGATGAATTACCTGAGAATCCTGTTTGATAAGGAAGACGGCGTGAATGACGAAGAATGTGCGCTTATGACCGCACCCTTGAATGAAATTATGGACAAACAGGATTTTATTAAGCATGTGGATATTTTAGAAGCCGGTTCGCCCGGGCTTACCCGCAGGTTAAGACGTGCAGAACATTTTGAACAAAGCATAAACAAGCCCTTACGGGTTTTAAAACGCGGCGAAAAAGGCAAATCAAACGCCTTTTACGGGATTCTTACCGCTTATGACCATGAGAAGAACGAAATTTCTTTAAAAACAGAAAGCGAAACGGTTATTTTAAATATAAAAAATTGCCAAAGAATTAATTTAAATTTATAAACAGTATAAAAATGTTTGGGAGCAAAAATTTAAAAAATTACTGAGAGGGTTGGTACTAAAAAATGAACAACGCAGAACTTTTTGAAGCGCTTTCGCTTTTAGCCAAGGAAAAAGGAATAGAGCCGGATTTACTTCTTGAAAAAATCCGCGCCGCTATCGTTATAGCCATCAAGAGGGATTATCCGAGGAGCGAAAACATCGACTTTGACATAGATATAGCTAAGGGGAAATTTGATGTATCGATTATGAAAGACATCGTAGAGGATGTTGAAGACGATGCGAACCAAATCACCCTTGAAGAAGCGAAAAAATACGCAAAGCGTTCCAAAGTCGGCGGAAAATGCGAAATTAAACTGAATACCAAGCATTTCGGGCGGATAGCCGCGCAAACCGCAAAGCAGGTTATCAAGCAGGGCATAAAAGAAGTTGAACGCGCCCAGCTTGTTGAACAATGGGGCAATCTGCAAAATGAAGCTATTTCCGCAAATGTTGTAAAAGTAGAACCTGCTTCCGGCAATGCCACGCTTGAAATAAACGGCAGTGAAGTTTTGCTTTTCAGGGGCGATTGCATACCGGGCGAAGAAATCGCTTCCGGTGATATTATAAAAGTATACGTTTCGGGCGTTTCGTCGAATGACCGCCGTCCCACGCTTAAAATTTCGCGCACGCATAAAGAACTTGTCAAGCGTTTGTTTGAACTTGAAGTGCCTGAAATTTACGACGGTGTGGTGGAAGTCAGAGCGGTCAGCCGCGAACCCGGTCAGAGAAGCAAGATGGCAGTTATGAGCAACGACCCGAACGTAGACGCTGTGGGTTCCTGCATAGGACCGTCCAGAAGCAGGGTTTCAAGGATTTGTGAAGAGCTCTGCGGCGAAAAAATAGATATTATCACTTGGTCGGAAGACCCGAAGGAATTTATTAAACAGGCGCTTCGCCCCGCTGATGTCATTGATGTTGACATTCCCGACGAAAACATCCGCATCTGCGCCGTTACCGTTCCGGATAATCAGCTTTCATTGGCAATCGGAAACAAAGGGCAGAACGCGAAATTAGCGGCAAGGCTTACAGGCTTTAAAATCGACATCAAACCGGAGAGCGGATTCTTTGAAGGAAACGAGTAGTTGACAGTTGGGGTAAACTTATGAACGAGCGGAAAATTCCGATACGTAAATGCGTAGGTTGTATGGGACAGTCGGGGAAGAAAGAACTTGTTCGTATTGTCAGAAGCAAAGACGGCGAGGTTTCCTTAGATTTTACAGGCAAGAAAAACGGGCGCGGGGCTTATCTCTGCAAAGATGTGCAGTGTCTTATGAAAGCGGTTAAGAGAAAAAGCCTTGAACGGGCGTTAAAGCAGTTTATTCCTGAAAGTATTTATAAAGAACTTGAAACGGAGATAAATTCTTGAAACTTTCATATGCTCATTTAAGTAATCTTGGTTTATGCAGAAAAGCGGGAAAACTTGCGTTAGGGTTTGACGCTTGCGTCGAAGCGATGAAAAAAGACGAAGCAAAGGGAATTTTAACAGCTTCTGATTTGTCTTTAAAAACGCTGAAAGAAGTAAAATTCAATGCGGAAAAAACCAAAACCGAAATCGTTTATCTTCCTGCGGATATGCATGAAATTAATAAAGCCATCGGTAAGCATACAGGCGTTTTAGCGGTTTTAGATGAGGGTTTATTCTCACTTTTTAAATAAATATTCACTATTTTGGGGGAGCGTTAATGGAACCAAAAAAAGTCAAGTTAAAGGACGCGGCGGCAGATTTAAAAATGACACCGCAGGAAATCATCGAAATGATTAAAACCTATACGGACGCAGAGAAAAAACCCGGTGCTCTGCTTTCGGACGAGGAACTTTCCGTTGTTTTGGAGAACATTTCTCAGAAACATCAGGTTCAGAATTTCGATGCATTTTTTGCTATGCGTAAAAAAGCAATGCCGAAGCCCGAAAAAGCGGCAAAACCGGCGGCGAAAGCGGAAAAACCGGCGGCATTAAAAAAAGCAGGCGGAAAAACAGATGCGAAACCCGTTACAAAACCCGCTACAAAACCCGCTGAAAAGCCTGCTTTAAAGCCGGGCTTCGGCGTAAGAACACCCTCACCTAAAGGCGTTCGTCCGCACCCTGTTCCGAAAACAGATGCCCGTCCTGCCGAAAAACAACCGGCTGTGAAAAAAGATAAACCAAAACTCACCCCAAAACCCATTAAAGCCGCTGTAGATATTAACACCCTGAAAGTCAACGAACCGCCAAAAGCCAGACAGAAAGGCGAAGCCGTTCAGCGCGGCGAACAGGTGACAAAGCGCGTTGATACAAGAGGAAGCTATATTGAGCTTGATAAATATAACGAGCGTTACGAAAAAATGTCAACCCCCGGCTTCGGTGCGGGTAAAGGCGGCGATTTCCGAAACAAGCAAAAAATTCATCAAAAATCTCAGCAGCATAAAAAACAACAGTTCGGCAAACGCGAAACCGAAGCGCAGAAGCTTAAAAGGCTTGAGCTCGAACGTGCACGTAAACAGCAGTTAAAAGTTTTAATTCCCGATGAAATCAATGTAGGCGAATTTGCGGCAAGGCTTAAAACCGCCGCGCCCGTAGTTATCAAAAAGCTGATGGGGCTTGGTATTATGGCGACCGTCAGCCAAACGATTGATTTTGACTCCGCCGCGCTTGTTGCGGAAGAACTCGGCGCGAAGGTTGAAAAAGAAGTAATCGTCACTATAGAAGAACGGTTATTTGAAGAAATTGAAGACACCGATGAAAACATGCAGACCCGTTCTCCAGTCGTCGTGGTGATGGGTCACGTTGACCACGGTAAAACCTCGCTTCTTGACAGAATCCGCAACGCTAACGTCGTAGAGGGCGAAGCGGGCGGAATTACCCAGCATATCGGCGCGTACCGCGTAAAAGCAGGTGGCAAGGATATTACTTTCCTTGATACCCCGGGGCATGAAGCGTTCACTGCTATGCGTAAGCGCGGCGCGGGTGTAACGGATATTGCGATTCTTGTTGTTGCGGCGGACGACGGCATTATGCCGCAAACCATAGAAGCCATTAACCACGCAAAAGCCGCAAACGTTGCCATTATCGTAGCCATTAATAAAATCGATAAAGAGGGTGCAAACCCCGAAAGGATTAAGCAGGAGCTGACCGAGCACGGGCTTGTCATTGAGGAATGGGGCGGCGATATTATCTGTGTGCCTGTTTCAGCAAAAAAAGGTACAAATATCGAACAGCTTCTTGAAATGATAAATTTGACATCCGAAGTGCTTGAACTCAAAGCCAACCCCGACAGACAGGCTGTGGGAACGGTTATAGAAGCGTTTTTAGACAAGGGCAGAGGTCCGATTGCAACGGTTTTAGTACAAAAAGGTACACTTAAAACCGGCGATATATTAATTGCGGGTACATCTGTGGGACGTGTGCGCGTTATGCGCGACGATAAGGGTAAAATCATTAAGGAAGCAGGTCCCAGCGTTCCGGTTGAAATTATGGGGCTTGCGGAAGTTCCCAATGCGGGCGATAATTTTGCTGTGGTTGCAGATGAAAAATTAGCGCGTGAGCTTGTTGACAAGCGCAAGCATGAAGCAAAAGAAGAACGCTTCAACCTTTATCAGAAGGTTACGCTTGATAATTTATTCAGTCACATTGAAGACGGCACGGTTAAGGAACTGCCCATTATTGTAAAAGCGGACGTTCACGGTTCGGTGGAAGCGGTCAGACAGTCGCTTGAAAAATTATCTACGCCCGAAGTACGCGTGCGTGTAATTCACGGTGCGGTCGGTGCGGTGAACGAGAGCGATGTTATGCTTGCGGGTGCGTCAAATGCGATTATCATAGGCTTTAACGTGCGTCCTCACCCTGCCGCTTCCGAAAGCGCGGCGCGTGACGGCGTTGAAATCAGGCTGTACAGGATTATTTACGACGCAATTGAAGAAGTCGAAACCGCGATGAAAGGTATGCTTGCACCGAAAACCCGTGAAATTGAACAGGCGCGGATTGAAGTCCGAAACGTATTTAAAATTACAGGCGTTGGTGCGGTTGCGGGCTGTTACGTGCTTGACGGTAAGGTTTCGCGCAATAACGAAATCCGCGTAGTACGCGACGGTATTGTTATCAATGTTGATAAAATGGACAGTTTACGCCGTTTCAAGGACGATGTAAAGGATGTTTCGCACGGGTTTGAATGCGGGATTACATTAGAACATTTCAGTGATATAAAAGAGGGCGATATTTTCGAGGCGTTTATTGTGGAGGAGTATAGGGATTAATGGGACTAACAGTTAAACCGCGTGAAATGATTAAGTTTTTAGAAGAAAACGGATATAAATTTGTACGCGCAAAGGGCGGTAGTCACCATATTTACGGAAATGGAACACATTCTTTGCCTATACCTATTCATGGTAGTAAGGATTTCGGCGAGGAGTTTATACGAATAATTTTAAAAGAAACAGGGATAAGTAAAAGTGATTTATTAAAGTATTTAAAACGATAGGAGAAATTATTATGACTATAAAACTATCAATGATTTGTTCAAAACAAGTCAACGGCAGTTATTTTGCCGTTTGCCCCGAAGTAAAAGGTTGTTACACGCAGGGAGATACTTATGAAGAAGCGTATGACAACTTAAAAGAATTGGTTGAAGTAACTGTTAAAGAAGATTTAACAGAAGAAGAGCGTCAGAATGTTATGCAGTCAACATCAAAAATTTTCTCTGAATTTGAAATCGCTGTTTAGAGGAAAAGCTATGAAAGATTATCACATCAATATTTTTTACAGTGACGACGACAACGGGTATATCGCGGATATTCCTGATTTGAAGAATTGCAGCGCGTTTGGAGTATCTCCTGACGAAGCGTTAAAACAAGTTTTAACCGCGCAGAAATTATGGATTGAAGAAGCAAAAAGCGACGGAATACCAATTCCCGACCCGACATACCGCCCGATGATTTATAAAGTAGTATAACTATATTGTAACGAGGATTTTAAAAATGGCTCATAACACCCAAAGACTTTCCGAAGATATAAAAAGAGAAATTTCCGCTTCCATGCGTGAACTGAAAGATGAACGCCTTAACGGCGGGTTGGCTTCTGTTTCCCGCTGTGAAGTCAGCAATGATTTATCACATTGTAAAGTTTACATTTCGGCGCACGGCGGTGCGGAAAAAACCGAAGAAATCGTGCATGTTCTGCAAAACGCTTCGGGGTTCTTCAAGAAACATGTCAACAGCAGAATTAAAATGCGCAAAATTCCCGAGTTTAAATTTATACCTGATAATTCATTGGATTATTATGATAAAATCACAAGCATACTTGACAAAACTAAAAATCCGGCAGTAACGGCAGAGGGAAACGAACATGCAGAATCCGACAATTTCACAGGCGATTGATTTAAATGATGCGGCAAAGCTTTTATTTGAAAAAGACCGCTTTGCTTTAATATGCCATGCTTCTCCCGACGGTGATACGCTCGGGGGCGTTTTCGCGTTGTGCGGTGCTTTACAGAAAATGAAAAA
>Ga0082212_10001919_pt1 | contig 30570 bp, 30 predicted proteins | sample TergutNt197P3_FD_71548 | JGI IMG/M metagenome (GOLD analysis project Ga0082212, IMG submission 71548) | Neocapritermes taracua P3 segment gut microbial communities from Petit-Saut dam, French Guiana - Nt197 P3 | ecosystem: Host-associated > Arthropoda: Insects > Digestive system > Gut ...
TACCTTTGCTCATATTACTATGGAAAATAGAAAAGGGGTTGTTGAACCAATTGGAAAACAAGGTTCTATGATGATTTTCAATTTCTTCAAGGAAAAGAAATATATCAATGGTAAAGGCAAAGTTATGGATAAGTTAAAGTTAGCTATTGAAGAAGAAACTTTAGAAGTTCCTGAAAGATATGAAGTAATTAAACCAATCATTGCAGAAACTGCAAAAAGAACAACCACTCCTATTCCAGTAAAACCAGCAAGACAACGAAGAAAAGTTAAAACAAATAAAAGAGTATATATTGATCCTAAATTTAAAGAATTTTGGGATAAGATTAAGTATAAAACTACATATTCAGTCGATTTTGATTCTAGAGAATTAATAGATAATTGTGTAAATGTTTTACAAGAGGAGTTAGATATTAGAACTCCAAAACTCTTATATACTAAAGCAGGAATAGCTATTGATGCTTCTGGAATTCAAGTAAATGAAGAAACTGGCAAAGTTGTTCACTCAGAAGAACATGAAATAGCTCTTCCAGATATTGTAACTTTTTTACAAAATGAAACCTTCTTAACAAGAAGAACCATAGTGAAAGTTTTAATAGAGAGCGATACTTTAGAACAATTCAAGAGAAATCCACAAGAATACATGGAACAGTCTTTAAAAATAATCAACAGAGAACTAAATAAAATGTTAATGGATGGAATAAAATATACAAGATTAGGTGATTATTATGCTCAAGAGCTATTTAAGGATACTGAATTATTTGGTTACTTAGAGGAAAACCTACTTGAAAGATGTGATAGTGAAACATCAGTATATGATCATGTTATTTATGATTCTGAAATAGAGAAGAAATTCGCTGAAGACTTAGAAAATGATGATGAAGTTTTAGTATATACTAAACTACCAGGTTGGTTTAAAATAAATACTCCTATTGGTAAATATAACCCAGATTGGGCAATTTTACTTGAAGTTGAAGGAGAAAGAAAACTTTACTTTGTAGTAGAAACTAAGGGTTCTACAAATAATTATAAATCATTAAGTCAAAGTGAACAAGATAAAATAAAATGTGGTAAAAAGCACTTTGAAGCTTTAGGTGAAGGAGTTGAATTTAAAGGACCAGTTTCCAGTTTCAGAAGATTCAAAATAGATGTTTCTTAAGATTGAGAGATCTTTTTCTTTCACACTTTCTTTATAATTGTGTTTTATTGTTAAGTTTAGATATTAAAAAGTTATAAAGAAAATTTCATAAAAAAATTTTCATAAAAAATCAAACTTATTAAAATAAACTGGAAAATCAAACCACAATATCAACCCAAACACAAAAAACCTAAACAAAAATACAAAAACTAAAAACCATTCAACATTTAAACAAAAACCCTTACCAACTCAAACAAAACTAAACAAACATAAAGAAAAACAAAACACAAACAACTAAAAATAATAACATAACAACAACTAAAATAAACCCTTCAGAAAAAGTCTTTCAAAAAATATATATAAAAACAAAAACAATAGTAAATTGTTGAAATAAAGAGTGGTTAATATTATGAGTAGTAAGTTTTCTTACTTACTCATAATATATTTTCACATATTATAATTTTATTTTTAATTATTTTCTTAAATTTTTACAATATTTTTTATACATAAATATATAATAAAAATAGCTATTTTGTAAAATTAAAAATGTATTTTTAAAAAAATGTTCAAAGCTATAAAATTATGTATAAAAAATGAAATATAGCTTGTTTTTTCATATAAAATTTAATATAATAATATATTCACTAATTTAATATTGCATTACTTTGAACTTTTTGCAGATAAAGAAGAGTAATCTTTATTTTTTATTTTTTTAACTTCTTTATTTCCATCTAATGAGAATGATAAATCATTATCAAGATATTCTACAATATCTTCTTTAAGAAACTTATCAATATCAATCTGTAACAATTCCTGAGGAGTTTCCTCATTAATTCCATTATCAAAATAATATTGGAGAACCTCAATAAATTTTTTAAAAGTATCTCTATCTTCAGAAATTAATAATTCTGAGTATTCTTTTCTTTGAGATAATGAACGGACTTCGAAACCTACAGCTACAGCTATATCATCTGCACCATAAGCCATTAAATCATTTTCTCCAACTAGCATAATTATCAACTCTTTGAAATTTATAATTAAATATATTTATTTGTTTTCTTATTATATAACTTTAACTCCATATTACTAGGTAATGATTCATTGAACTTGTTATAGTAAGGTAACATGTTTTCATCTTTCTGATAATATTTAGCTATTCCTTGTTTAAATTCAGAAGATTTTTGGTCAACACCTTTATATTTATGATTTGTATTAATAAAATCATTCCTCATATCTTTTTCCAAATTCAAAAATCGCTGTTGTATTTCTGTAGCTTTAATATTTAATAATGCAGTATCTTTTATTGCAAACCTATCATTATTAATTAATAAAGAATTATATTTTCCATTAGTAGTAACAACAACATTCTCAGCTCTCAAAGTCATTGCTTTATAAATATCATTATGAGAAGGTAAAGGAACCTTATTAGGATGATTATGAATTATTACTTTTAAACCTTTTTCTTCACCTAATTTTTCAATATTCTTAGGGATATGGACTTCATTAGGCAATCCTGAAGTTTTATTATTATAAATGATATTTCCTTTATTATCAATCACAGTCACATATTCATAATGTTTATATTCATTGACTTTTTCAAATTTCCCTGTAGCTAAGTTGAGTCTTTCATCCTCAAATATTTGACTTAATGGAATATTATTAAAAGTATTTGCATAAGTATGTAGAATATGTAAAAATTTTCCTTTTTGGAATTTCATAGGATTTAATATTCTTTTTAGTCCTATATAAATAGGACAATTTTTTTAATTAAAAAAACCATCTATAAATAAATAAACACACATAAAAATAAAAATACGTCTGATTTAAAAACTTTAGGAAAATTAAAAAACCACATTCAAAAAAAATTTTACTAAAAATTGAAAATTTCACACCTAATTAAAAATCTTTGTTTAATTTTTTTATAAAATATCATAGCTAAAACCTTAAAATTTCTAAAAAATATTAGAAAAATAACTCAAAACCATATTAAACAAAAAACCCAACATTTAAATAAAATTCAAAAACTAATCCACATTTAAACAAAAACCCTTACTAATTTAAACAAAACTAAATAAACATAAAGAAAAACAAATCATAAATAACTAAAATTAATCACATAACAACAGCTATATTAAACCCTTCAGAAAAAGTCTTTGAAAACTTTTAAATACAACAAAAGACAATATTTATTTGTTGAAATTTGGAGAATTTGTTTCAATAATATGAGGGAGTTACTCTCCATTTAGACTCCCTCATACACCTTTTTTAATTACTTTTACTTTATTTTTTAAACACTTTCTTTTTTTTTACTATAAATATCATCACAACAATATAGCTATTTCATAATCTAAAAAGATCAATAAACATTATAAAAAAACACAATAGCTACTAATTATTTAAAAATAAATTCTTTTCAATCTAAAACTTAAAAAGTAATATAAAATTCAAAAAGTGATCAACAATTAAACAAAAAGTGATCAACAATTAAACAAAAAGTAATCAACAATTAAACAAAAACTATTCTCAATTCATAGCTAATTGATTAACCCTTAAATAAAAGCACAGATATAATTAAATAAATCAATCACATAAGAATAGCTATATTAAACCTCTAAGAAAAAGTCTTTGAAAACTTTTAAATACAACAAAAATCAATATTAATTTGTTGAAATTTTAGAGAATTTGTTTCAATAATATGAGAGAGTTACTCTCCATTTAGACTCTCTCATCACCTTTTTTTATATACTATTTATTTAATTATTATAATTCTTTATTTTTTCATATACATTATATAATTATTTATTTTTTAAATATATAGATTATAAATATTTACATTATATACCACATACAAATTAGCTATTTTTATAAAAATTAAAGAAATTTACATATTTTAAAAATTACTCTTTTTTTTAAAATTTAATTAAAAATATACCTATATAAATAAATACCGAAATACTTATATAAATATTAAAACAATTACTAAGTAGTGATTGAAATGACTAAGAAAAAAACAAGTTTTACCTTAGATACAGAATTATTAAAATCTTTAAAAATGAAAGCTGTCCAATTAGACACCAACCAAACTAAACTTTTAGAGAAATTCATTAAAGAAGGTCTAAAAGATATAATAACTGACAATAGAGGAACTTTAACAATAGAAGATATTAAACCCAACTTATTAAAAACAATATCTAAAATAGCTAAAAACAAAAAAATCACAGAAAAAGAAGTTATTAATGATGCAATAGAAAATGGAATAGATTATAAAAAATTAAATAAAATTCCTGAACATTTAATATCTAATAAGGATACTTATAATTCCCATCCAACAAAAAAAGAGTTAAATTCTATAATTGGAATAATGGAAGCACCAAAAGATTTTGATGTGGTTAAAGAAATTAATAATGTTAGAGTTAGGAAGTGGTAATATGATATTTGTAGATTCAAATTTCATAATAGCATTATCTCTAAAAAAACATAATAAGCATGATAGAGCTGTTAAAATATGGGAAAAGATTCAAAATGAAGATAAAATCACTTCTAAATTAGTTGTAACTGAAGTTTTAAATATATTAAATGTTAGGTTAAAACAAAACATAGAATTAACAGAAAAAGTTTATAACTTTATAGCTCATAATATAAAGGTTTTATATGATAATGAATATCATGATAAAGCTTTTCAATACTTAAAATTATATTATCCTGATGAAAGATTACCTTTTAATGATTGTGTATATATGGTATTAATGGAAGAATTAGAAATAGAAAAAATAGCTTCATTTGATAGGCATTTTGATCTTAATGATAAAATAATTAGAGTACATTGATAAAAAAATCATATTATTTTAATTTTTCAATAATTGTGATATATATCTAAATTAAAAAATCATAAATAATATACCTAATTACCGAAATCCTCAAATAAGGATAAAATAATATAGCATTGAGGAATAAAAATGTCAAAGAAAAAAACAAGTTTCACATTAGAAAATGATATTTTAAAAGCTTTAAAAATTAAAGCTATTGAACTTGGAATGAGCCAAACTAAACTATTAGAAAAATTCATTGAAGAAGGTTTAAAAAGTGATATAATAACTGACAATAGAGGAACATTAACAATAGAAGATATAAAACCCAACTTACTAAAATCAATAACTAAAATAGCTAAAGACAAAAAAATCACAGAAAAAGAAGCTATAAATAAAATAATTGAAAAAGGAATAAAAAATACTGAAGTTATAATACCTGATCGTTATATAGCTAATAAAGATACTTATAATCCAGATCATAAAAGACGCATGAAAATGGCAGGAATAATTAAAACTGAAGAACCATTTAACACACTTGAAGCTATAGAAGAAGTAAGAACAAGAGATTACTAAAAATAATTTTTATAATAATTTTTTTATATGTTTATATCAATTTTTATAAGATTTAATATATAAAATACAATTTTTATAAAAACTATATATGAAATTTATTTAAAAATATATTTTATAAATTATTGTAAAAAATCATAACTAAAATGAAAATAAATAAAAAACTTTAAATGGTCAAACTAATATATTATTTCATAACAAAATATTATGTTATGAAAAAATATGGAGTTATGAATTTCATGGTAATTACAACAAAGATATACAATAAGTTTCAAACTGTGATTCCTAAGGAAATAAGAGAAAAACTAAATATTACTAAAGATCACTTAGTTGAATGGTATTTAGATGAAAAAGGAGAAGTAAGACTTAGTTTTGTAGAAAACTTAAGTTTTGAAGATATGGCAGGGATATTCTCATCAAGTGAAGCTACTGATGCTGTAAAACTTAAAAAACAAGCCCAAAGAGGCGAAAAATGATTTTTATAGATTCGAGTTTTCTCATTGCTTACTTCAATAAAAATGATCAATGGCATAAAAAATCTTTAAAAGTAGCTAAGTTAATTAAGGATAGGGAAAAAGTCATTTCTAACTTAATAATTTCAGAAACTGTCACTAAGATTGGAAGCCAACTTAAGGGTAAAGCAGGAAATATTGTATATAATCATTTAATAAAAAATTATGATGTAGTAGATGGTAATAAAATTAGATTAAATGAATCAATGAAAATCTATTTAAAATATGATGGTGTTTTATCTTTAGCTGATTCATTATCTGTCCAAATAATGAAAGAACAAAATATTATAGAAATAGCTTCTTTTGATGAGGATTTTGATAAAGTTAATGGGATTATAAGATTACATTAATTTTTTTAAATTCAACTATTTGGAAAAACCGGATAGTTCAAACGAAAGAATATTTAAATTTTTTTTTTGATTACAAAGTTCATTGTGAATTTTAACTTTTTCAATTATATTTATATAGTAGATAATTTATACTATAAGTTATAATTATATTTACAATTTGTTAACAATTTATAATAAATTTGTAAATAATTTATATTAAATTTATTTATATTTTTATTAAATTTATATAGAATTTATACGTAATTTAGATATAATGTGTATATAATTTATACATGCTTTATATAAAAATTTATTATCACATATATAATTATAAAAATTTATATAATAGATTTTTAAAAAATGATTAAAATTCCAGGTGATTTTGTGGAAGAAAAAACAAGCAAATATGTACCAAGAACTATCTATTTAGATAGTGAAAATATTGAAAAATTAGAAGAAATTGTTGAAGAAACTGGATTAAATCCATCTCAAATATTTCGCCGAATCTTAAAAAATATAAATATGGAAGAGATAGAAACTAAAGAAGAAAAGTTCAAAAGATTAAGTAAAAGTGGTCAGGGTAGATTAATAGAAAAACCAACTGAACTTGATGATATCCATATAGATGATTTACTTGGTGTTATTACCGATGGAAAACACATTGACTCTCTTGAAGCTACAAGACAAGTTAGAAGAGGAGATTATTAAGAATAAAATTAAGAGCTAATTATTAGAAATTAAGATTAAGAGCTAATTATTAGAAATTAAGATTAAGAGCTAATTATTAGAAATTAAGATTAAGAGCTAATTATTAGAAATTAAGATTAAGAGCTAATTATTAGAAATTAAGATTAAGAGCTAATTATTAAGGAATAAAATTTAGAGAGGAATTTTAATGATATTTTTTGATACAAATGTTATAGTAGACTGCTTTGTTAAAAGATATAATGATGGACAGGAAAATCCTAGACATAATCATGCAGTTAAATTGTGGGAATCTGTAGAGGATGTTAAAGTTATAAGTAATCTTGTTAGAATTGAAGTTATTAATATTCTTTATTTGAAACATAAAAAGGATAAAGAGTTGATAGCAAAAGTTTACATAAGTCTTTTAAATGACTTTGAAATAATTGATGATTCTGGATATTATGATCTTGGTTTAAAAAAGATTATAGAATCTGATGAAAAATTGTCTATTAATGATGCTATTTATTTAGCTATTATGGAAGATTATGGTATTGATAAAATAGCTAGCTTTGATTCAAGTTTTGATAAAAGAGGTATTGAAAGGATTTATTAGTTAATGACTTAAAGTTAAAAATAGAATATTTTTATTAATATCTATAATTTTTATAAAATTTTTTTTATTATATATCTATAATTTTTATAAAATTTTTTTTATTATATATTTATAATTTTTATAAAATTATTTTTATTATATATTTATAATTTTTATAAAATTATTTTTATTATATATTTATAAATTTTATTAAATTATTTTTATTATATATCTATAATTTTTATAAAATTATTTTTATTATATATTTATAATTTTTATAAAATTATTTTTATCATATCTATAATTTTTATAAATTTTTTTTATTATATCTATAATTTTTATAAAATTATATTAATTATAAATCCAAAGTTAAAAAATCGTAAATAATTTTAGCTCCAGTTACTGAACTTGAACTCCCTAGATTGTTGGTAGCTAATTCTACTAAATCAAAACCAACAACATTCTTTTTAGCTAAAGATTCAAATATCTTTTCAATTATTTCTGGAGATATTCCATTAGGTATAGGATTTCCCACTTCAGGAACATATAGGGGATCTAAAACATCCATATCTATACTTAAATAGATTGGGGTTTCTGCATTGATTTTAGCTATTTTCTCTTCAATAGCTTTAAACCTTTCATTTACATCTTTACTTGTAAAAATAGTTATATTATTTTTTGAATCTGCAAATTCTTTTTCTTCTAAACTTGCAGATCTAATACCAATTTGGATAATTTCTTTTGGATTTAAATCATGAACTCGTTTCATTACAGTTGCATGTGAGCACTTTTCACCTTGATATTCATGGATTAAGTCCATGTGAGCATCAAAGTGAATTATAATCATATCTTCAATATTGTAGCTTGTGGCATCACAATTAGCTAATGCCTTTATTGGAGCTAAACTTATACTATGTTCTCCACCTATAATAAGTGGTTTAATATTATTTTTAGCTAATTCATCAACTGTATCTTCAAGGATAGCTAAAGTTTTCTTGCAGTTACCATTAACTACATTTACATTTCCAAAGTCATAAAATGTTGTATTTAACTCTTTATCATAGGAAATATTATATTTTTCAAAGCTATATGATGCTTCTCTAATAGTTGTGGGACCATATCTTGAACCTACTCCATAGGAACTGGTACTATCAAAGGGTACTCCGAGGATTCCCCAAGTGTTTTCTTTCACAGTTTCTAAATCTTCACTCTCTTGTGAGAATGCAAATTTCCATGGTTTATAAGTATTAAAAAGCATTTTATACCTTTAAAATTTAATATTTACTTTTAAAATTTAATATTTACCTTTAAAATTTAATAATATATATAAAATTTAATTAAAGAATAAATAATAAAATTTAATTAAAGAATAAATATATAAAAAAAATAAATTGTAATAAATAAAAAGAATTAATAAAAAAAAGAAAAAAAGAATATAGATTATTAAATCTATTTAACTCTCATTATTTTCATATTTCCTAAAGCTGTGATGTAATCTACTTCTACACCTTCAGCTATTTGATCTTTTAACTCATCAGGGATTGGAAGTTCTAAAGTATCATAGTTTTCCATATCCATTAGCTGAACATCTTTACCCATAATAGATAATACTTGCCCTACTCTTTTATCAATAATTGGGATATCAATTTTAGTATCTACTGGTTTAACAATACTTCTTTTTTGATTATCAAATATTCCCACAGCTTCAAGTCTTGCTTTAGCTGCTCCGTGTTTACCAGGAGATGATGTTGAGAGACTAACAATTTTAGAAGCTTCTCCATCTAATACCACATACTTACCTACTTTTAAAGTTTTTACTTCTACAACTTTCTTTGACATTCTTTTTCCTCACAGAATATTGAAATTAAAATTATATAATTTTAAATAAATCATTTTATATTACTTAATTTTTATATTATTTTATATTTTATTTTAATATATTATTTTTATTATTATTTCCATATATTATTTTATATATTTATTTTATGATTTAAATCAAGTAATATATTTAGATTAATATAATATTTAAAAAAAGTTTTATATAAATTATTCTATTAAATTAGATTAAAAATTAGGATTTATTTTAGAAAAGTTATAAAAAATATATAAAAATAATCTATAATATTTTGAAAAATATATAAAAATAATCTATAATATTTTGAAAAATATATAAAAATAATCTATAATATTTTGAAAAATATATAAAAATAATCTATAATATTTTAAAAAATATATAAAAATAATCTATAATATTATAAAAAATATATAAAAAAGTAAAAAAATTATAAAATAAAAAATTATAAAATTAAGAAACAAGCTCTTTTAAAATAAAATTACTTTAATAAAGCGTTTTAAATAAAAGAACTTGAAAAAACTTTTTTTTAACTCAATGATTATCCAATAATTTTAGGAATATATTCACTGAAATCATCGACATTACTCATTTCAATTAAAAATGCAGTTCCACTTTTTTCAAATAAAAATATTTTCTTTGTTGCAGTTCCTGAATTATATTTAGCTGTATAGCCAGAAACTCCTCCAAATGAAGCTTCTCCAATACTGAAAAAATTTGGATTATTTTGTACATTACTCAAAATTTCCGATTTTGTAGATGTTGGATAAGCCGTTATGCTTATTTCATCAGTACCTTTCACATAGGAATATGATTTATATTCAAGATTTGTAGTGTCACTTTGAACAAGATCATATCCATCTGGAAGATGGAAGACTACGCCTTGAATGGTTGTTTCTTGAGGGAATGTAGCAAGATTTGTACCAAATTCATAATTGATTCCACCTGGAATCAATGCTCCAACTATGGCCAATACTATTATTGCTATACAACATACAGCTACTATACCAAGAATCACCTTAACTGGTGTTGATTGTCTGGAAAACCAATTTCCTTGAGGTTCAGTATTTTGATTTGAATTAGTTGTACTTGAAGTTACTTCATTAGTTTCGACTTTTTTTTCAGTTGAAACTTCTTCATTAGTTTCTATATTTTCATCATCCACTTTTTACACCTCCATTTTTAAGTGATTAAGATGAACCTAATTGCTTTTGACAAAATGATTAACCCAATACCTGCCAAAAGACCAGTAAAAAATCTAATTTTATTGTTAGTTTCTCTCATACCCAATAGCTGACTTATTCCATCTACAAGCATAGGAACCAATAATAAAATAGCTAATAATAACAGTTTTACAAAATCATAGCTAATTGGAAAAAATGCTGTATACAAAAGGATACCAATTCCTGAAACCCAAATACCTGTACATCTTGCACAGACAGGAAAATAGTGTCCATTTAACTTAAAAGTCCTTTCAGGTATTCTGTGACAGAATAGATAAAAAGGAAATTTATAAGCTCCCTCAATATTTTCATTAATCAAATCAATATATATTGGATTAAGTTTCATATACAACCTAATAATCTTTATAAAAATGCTTTATTAGTTTTAATATAATTTAATAATTTTTAATATATTTTAATACATTCTAATATATTCTAATATATTCTAATAAATTTATAAATTATAAATAAAAATATTATATGCGTAATATTTAAGTTTTTCTAAAATTTCCTGTTGTTTTTATTTTAAGATTTAGGGTTTGTTTTATAAAATAGCTAAATATATAAAAAACAATTGATATAATAGTTATTTGTTATTAATAAAATATAAGAATAATTTAAAACATTTATAAATTATATTATTATATAATAAAAAATCAATAGAATTTTTTAATAAACTAATTCAATAAGTAGTGATAAAATGAAAGTAGCTATTGTATCTGGAAGCTCAGAAGGTCCAACAAAACTCAATTCATTTGATAATGCCCTAATTGATGCGAAAATTGGAGATGTAAATTTAATTAAAGTTTCCAGTATGTTAGAAAAGGGAACTGAAATTAATATTTTACCAAAACTAAAAGCAGGAGCTATGGTTAACTGTGTTTTAGCTACAATAACTTCAAAGAAAAAAGGGGATTTAATTTCTTCTAGCTTAGCTATAGCTATTGGGGATAATTTAGGATGTGTGGTTGAAAACTCTGCCATAAACAAGAATCCTGAAGATATAAAAAAAGAAGCTGAAGAAATGGTAAAATACATGATGGAAAAAAGAAATGAAAAAATTAATGAATTAGTTATAGAAGAAATAAATCATGTAGTTGAGGATATAGCTACTGTGGTAGTAGCTCTTATTTATTTAAATGATGATATAATAGCTAAAGAATAATTTATTTAATAAGAAGCTGAATATACTCCAAACTTAGCTATACTTGTATATATTAATTAATACTTGTATATATTATATAAAAATTATATAAATAATATTTAAAAAATTATATAAAAATTATAAAATTAATATTTAAAAAATTATATAAAAATTATATAAATAATATTTAAAAAATTACATAAAAATTATATAAAAATTATATAAAAATTATATAAAAATTATATAAAAATTATATAAATAATATATAAATATTCAATAAATAGCTAAAACTAAATTTATTTAGGTGTTAAAATGAAATCAGAAGACATCGATTTGTGTAGAAACATATCTTTAAAAATAATCGAAAGAGTTGGGGAAAAGATTAATGAATATGTTGGTAATCCTCAAGCTGGAGAAATTGTTAAAATTGGTGCTGATGGAACTCCTACTGCTTATATAGATTTAATAGCTGAAAATGAAGTAATCGATGAATTAATAGACATGGATTTTTATTCACTTTTAATAAGTGAAGAAATCGGTGAATTAAAGTTAGGAAAAGGTTCTATAGAATATATAGATGTTTCTGAAGAATTAAAAAGGATTTATAAAGAGAATAACAACCCTTCAGAAGATAAATCTAAGATAAAAGAAAAACCAAAATTTATATTTTTAGTAGATCCTCTTGATGGAACCAACAATGCTATTAAAAACATCTCAGCTTATGGTATTTCAATAGCTGTAGCTGAAATAAAAAATTCAGAAAAAATTACTCTTGAAGATATAGAGTTAGGATTTATTAAAAATTATGCTAATGGTCATTTTTATCAAGCTATTAAAGGAAAAGGAGCACTATTAAATGGTAAAAAAATGACTTTAAGTACAGCTACAGATTTTAAAAATCTTTCAATTGGTGGTTTTTTATACAACAGAAAATATGATACATATAATCTCATAAGAAAGATTAGAAGAATTAGAATATTAGGTTCTGTTGTATTAGAACTTGCTTATGTAGCTAATGGAAAATATGATGCTTTTTTAGATATGCGGGGAAGTAGGATCATTGATATAGCTGCTTCTAAATTAATTGTAGAAGAATCTGGAGCTATCATTACAGATGGAAATGGAAATACACTAAAAAATGATTTAAGAATACATGAGCGAACTATTGTTATTGCATCTTCTAATGAAGAACTCCATAAGAAAATAATCAAGACTATAAATTATAATAAATCTAATGATATTGAAAAAGTTGGTATTGTAAGTCGTTTAGATAGATATGAAGCTATCTTATTTGGAGCTAAACTTATTCAAATATTGGAAGAAGAAGGAATCGATATTTCTATAGAAGATTCATTAGCTAAAAAGTTAGAAGATATTAGAGACCATGAAAATTTAGATGAGATTATAGCTAATATTTCAAAATCTAATAAGGATATAGCTTGTGAAATTGAGGGAGTTAATCTTAATAGAGATTATAATAAATATTCTAAAAATATTCATGATTTTGACACAGATATATTGATTACTCTTGGAGGTGATGGAACCCTTCTTAGAGGTCAATCTAAATTAAGCAACAATGAAATTCCAATTTTAGGAGTAAACCTTGGAACTGTTGGATTTTTAACTGGACTAGATGTTAAGCATGCTTTTGAAAGTATCATTAGTATTTTAAAAGGAGAATATTATAAAGAAAAGAGAAGTCAGCTAAAGGTTTTCCATGATAAAGAGATTTTTACAGCTTTAAATGAAGTAGTAATAATGACAGAATCACCAGCTAAAATGTTAAATTTAGAAATTCATGTTGATGGAGAAATTTTAGAAGAAGTTAGGGCTGATGGTTTAATTATCTCTACTCCTAGTGGATCTACTGCTTATTCAATGTCTGCAGGAGGCCCAATCGTAGATCCTAAAGTCGGTGCATTTATCATAATTCCAATATGCCCATATAAATTAGGAATACGTCCATTCGTAGTTTCCGACACAAGTGAAATCACTGTCAAGCTACTTAAAAAAGGAAAAAAAGCAGTTCTTGTTATGGATGGTCAAGTTTCAGAAGAAATTGGAGATACCGACGAGTTACGTTTTGTAAAATCTGAAAATGATGTTTATTTCGTTAGAGTAGATGATAGCTACTTTTATAAAAATGTCAAAGAAAAGCTAACTGATACCGGAGCAGATTTATAACAATTAGCTATAATTTGGATGTTTAGTGATTTATATATTTAGGGATAGCATGGATGTCTTAGTTGTTGATTTAACTCATGGTGGAGTTAAAATAGCTGTTGAATTGGAAAAATTAGGTGGTTTTAATAATATCTATGCTTATGATATTTACAATACCCTAAAAAAGGATGAAAAACAGCTTCTTAAATCACACAATATAGAACTTTTAGATGTTTTTGAAGATAATCTAAACTTTAAAGAACTATTAGTTGTAAATCCAGTCCATTCTCCTTTTGATATTAAATCTATATTAAACTCTGATGAGGTAAATATTAAAGATTCTGATGAGGTAAATATTAAAGATTCTGATGAGGTAAATATTAAAGATTCTGATGAGGTAAATATTAAAGATTCTGATGAGGTAAATATTAAAGATTCTGATGAGGTAAATATTAAAGAAATTACCCACCATGAAGCTGTTAAATTAATTTTAAAAAAGTGGAAAGAAAAACTAAAAGTTCAAGATATTCCAGTAATTGAAGTAACTGGGGTTAAAGGTAAAACTAGTGTAGTGGCTATGTTAAAAGAGATAATGATAGCTAAAGACCCACTTATTTTAAGTAGCTTAGGAGCAGTTTTATATTATGATAATAAAGAACTTTCTTTAAAGGAAAATATTAGTATAACTCCTGCAAGTATTTTAGAAACTACTGACTTAGCTAAAACTATAGTTAATCCAAAGGATATCAATAAATTTCCTTATAATTCAACAATTTTTGAAAGTTCTCTTGGAGTTACAGGACTGGGAGATATTGGTGTTTTAACAAATATTGTTGAAAATTATCCAATAGCTAAAGATACTTCAAATGCAAAAGAAGCTAAGGAGCAAGTTTTCAACTGTGATATAGTTATAATTGAAAAAGAAACATTAGAAACATATTATCACGATAAATTGAATAGCTATACCAGTGAAGAATTTCAAAATAAAATAAATACATTTAGTTTTGATGATAAAAACTCAAATTTATTTTTAAACAAAGTTAAATATGGATTAAACAAAACTTTTATTGATATAAATTATAGTAATATTAAAACAAAGGCTGGAGAACTTATCAGTGGCTCTTTTTCTATTGAAACATTTGCTCCAGGCCCTCATAATGTGGCAAATGTTTTAGCTACAGTTACAACTGCATTGTCTTTGAATATTCATGAAGATTTTATTAAAAAGGGTTTAACTAACTTTAAAGGAATTAAAGGTAGAACTTCCTTAAAAATGAAAGATAATTTCTTAATAATCGAAGAAATCAATCCTGGAATTAACACAAAAGCTATTGAAAGCTCAATAAAGATGATAAAAAACTTAGAAGATTATACTATTATTTTAGGTGGAAAATATGGAGTTACTTGTGAAGAAATTGATGAGAATAAGGTAGCTATTCTTCTTGATGAGTTTATTGATAGATACAATGTTAAAAAAGAAGAAAAAGTATTTGATTTAATATTAGCTGAGGATTTAGGTAATTCAATATCTAAGTTAATGAAAAATAAAGTGGAATATATTAAAGATCCAATCGTTGCTCAAAATTTAGCTATTTCTAATGGTAAAAATGTTCTTTTTATTTATCGTTCTAATTATTCCCAAATAAATAAAAGATAGCTATTTTTTTTATATTATTTTTTTATTTTATATTATTTTTTTATTTTATATTATTTTTTTATTTTATATTATTTTTTTATTTTATATTATTTTTTTATTTTATATTATTTTTTTATTTTATATTATTTTTTTAATATTTATTTAAATTATATTTAAAAAATTTGTAAATATATATAAATTCTATAATAAAAATAATAAATATTTATAAATATTATATTAAAAATAATTATTTTATATAAATACTATAATAAAAACAATAAAGTATTTATATATGTTTTCATAAAAATAATTATATAAAAATTTAGCTAAAAAATAAATTTATAGGAAAATCATTATGACAGCTATAAAAATGGTTAGGAAGATTAAAGGAAAAGAAAAGATTCAAGAACTCCAAAATAAATACAAAAATATAAAAAATCTAAAGAGAATAATGGAAACTGATGAAGTTAACAGTTCACATCAGAGAGACTTAGATAATTGGAGATATTATCGTATAAATCCAGAAGAATATTTGGAGATAAGAAAAACAATATTCATTGAAGGAATAAAGTTAGGAGAATTAGAACTTGAAATGATTCATTTAATTAAAAACAAAAAGCCTAAATCTGTCAGTGAATTAGCTAAATTATTAAATAAAAAAACAAGTATGGTTTCAAATAAGGTGAATCGGCTTGAAAAAGAAGGATTGATTGAACTCAAAACAGGAAGTAAAAACAGGAAGATTCCTATTTTTGTATATGATAAAATAGAAATACCATTTTAAAAATCTTTTTTAAATTTTTCTTTTATATTAGTAAAAAAACTCAAACTACAGTTGTATTAAACTTTTTAGAGAAGATTAAATAGTGGAAAAAAAGGATTTAACCAATAATAATATATTCCTATATAAAATTTAGAAACGGAAAGATAAATATGTTCATAAAAGAAACAAATAAAAAAGTTAAACTAACTGAAAGTTTATTGTATATAGGTCCTGAAGGTTCTGTGACTGGAAAATTTATCGTGGATAAAGAAAATGAAACTTTATGGGCTAATAGACAAACAATGGCAGAAATATTCAATGTCACAGTAGAAAATATACGCCAACATTTAAAAAATATATTCGATAATGAAGAATTAAATAAAAATTCAGTATGCAAGAAAATCTTGTATACTGGTTCTGATGGCAAAAAATATAATACTTTTTTTTATGAACTAGATGCAATCATAGCTGTAGGATATCGTGTGAATTCTAAACAAGGAACCTATTTTAGAAAATGGTCAAATAAAGTTTTAAAAGATTTCATGATTAAAGGGTATGTTTTAGATAAAGAATTATTAAAAAATGATGGTCGTTTTGGGATTAGTTATTTTGATAGATTACTTGAAGATATAAGAGAAATAAGAGCTTCAGAAAGAAAATTTAATCAAAAAATCACTGATATTTATGCTACCAGTTATGATTATGATTCAACTGCCGAAATTTCTAAAGAATTTTTTGCAACTGTCCAAAATAAACTTATTTATGCTATAACAGGATTTACAGCAGCTGAAATTATAGCTAATCGGAGTGATAGTAAAAAACAGCATATGGGGTTAACATCATGGAAAAATCCTAATGGTAAAATTATTGCAAGTGATGTAGTAATCTCTAAAAATTACTTAAATAAAAAAGAATTAGACAATTTAAATCGAATAGTAGAAGCATTTTTAAATATAGCTGAATTCAGGGCAAATAATCAAATAGTTACTACTATGAATGATTGGAAAGATGTTTTAAATAATTTTATTCACTTAAATCAGTTACCTATTTTAAATAATAAAGGCTCTATCGATGCCAAAAAAGCTAAAGAAATAGCTATTGGAGAATATGAAAAGTTCAGAAATAATCAGGATAGAGAATTTCAGTCTGATTTTGATAAGATGATTGAGGACATAAAAAGAATTGAAGGTGAAAAATAGTTTTTTTATTCTCATTCTACAAGTTTATGTTACTAATTATTTTTTTCCTTTTTTTAAGGATTATTAAATCATAAAGAATATTTGATATACTTCATAAGTTGACAGAATTGATAATTTAAGAAAATATTTATAAATTAAAAAAAAGATAATATTTTATGATATATTTTTAAGTATAATTTAATCAATTCTATGATAGAATTGGAGATGACCTATGATTGTTGGAACTAGAGGAAGTGAACTTGCATTAACTCAAACTAATTACATTCGAAAATGCTTGTTTGATTTAATGAAAGTTGAAGTTGAAACTAAAATAATAAAAACTACTGGAGATAAGATTACCACTTCTCAATTATATAACATGGATTCTAAAGGACTTTTTACTAAAGAGTTAGATAAAGCTGTCCTTGAAGAAGAAGTTGATTTTGCAGTACATAGTTTAAAAGATGTTCCAACAGATCTTGATGAAGATCTTCAAATAGCTGCAGTTCCAATTAGAGAATCTCCCAATGAAGTTTTTATTTCAAACTATGAGTGGGAAGAATTCCCCGCTGGTGCCAGTTTAGGAACCAGTAGCTTAAGAAGAGAAGCTTTTTGCAATTTACATGAAAAAAATCTTAAATTAAACCCCATTAGAGGTAATATAGGGACTCGTGTAAAAAAGGTTGTTAATGGGGAAGTTAATGGCACAATAATGGCTGAAGCCGGTTTAAATAGACTGAATTTAAGAAAATATATTAAAAATAGATTTTCCCTAGATTATATGACTCCCGCAGCAGGTCAAGGAGCTTTGGCAGTTATAACAAGAAAAGATTCTAAAGAAAAAGATAAAATTCAGAAATTAAATCATTATGCTTCTGAACAAGAAGTTTTAGCTGAAAAAACGGTTCTTGAAGAATTAGGAATTGGTTGTCAATGGCCATTAGGTTCTATAGCTAGAATAAAAAACAATGAGTTGATACTTTACTCTATTCTACTTACTCAAAAAGGCGAAATTTTATATAAAGGTACTTTAAAGGGTTCTGTTGGTGAAGGGGAAGTTTTAGGTCGTAAACTTGCTGGAAAAATGCAGGAATTCATTTAGCTTATTGTTTTGTTTTTATTTTTTAATAATTTTTTTATATATTTTTTAATAATTTTTTTATATATTTTTTAATAATTTTTTTTATATATTTTTTATATATTTTTTAATAATTTTTTTATAAAATTCTTTAAAATCTTTATAAATCAATTCAAATTAGTTTTTTATAAATACTTTCTTTAATTTGTTTTAAAATTTAATTTATAGTATAAATTTATATACTTAAATAAAAATATATAATTATATTATATATTAATAGAATTGTACAATATAAAAATAAAATTAATTAAATTATTATAAAATAAAATTATACAATCATTATAAAATAAAATTAATAAATACAATTGTTTTAAATTGATATAGCTAATGGATTGGTAGTAGGAGGATTATTTGTGAAAGCAATTAATGTAGGAGTTATTGGAGTAGGAGCTATGGGAGAAAACCATGCTCGTGTATATCATAGGTTGGAAAATGCAAATCTTATTGCAGTTTCAGATGTTAGTAAAAATACTTTAAATTATATCAGTGAAAAATATGATGCTAAAGGATACCTTGATTATACAGATTTATTAAAAGATCCTGAAATAGAAATGGTTAGTATATGTGTTCCTACAACCCACCACTTTGATGTGGTCATGAAAGCTATTGAAAATGGCAAACATGTTTTAGTAGAAAAGCCAATAGCATTTACTTTAGAAGAAGCTGAAGGAATGATAGCTTTTGCCAAAGAAAAAGGTGTTTTATTAAGTACTGGACATGTTGAAAGATTTAACCCCGCAGTTCAAAAAGCAAAAGAGCTTATTGAAATGGGTGTTATTGGTGATGTTGTTTCTGCTTCTGCAAAAAGAGTTGGTCCTTTTCCTCCAAGGATAAAAGATGTAGGGGTAACTATCGATTTAGCTATACACGATTTAGATGTGATGTATTATTTGTTCAATGAAAATCCTACCCAAGTTTATGCAAACATGGGAAGTCTTCTTGAAAAATGTGAATATGAAGACCATGCTGAGATTATGATTAGATTTGCAAATGGAAGTACTGGTTTATTGGAAGTTAACTGGCTCACTCCATATAAAAGAAGAGCATTAGAAGTTACAGGAACTGGTGGAATAATAGCTATTGATTATATCGACCAAAGTATTGATGTAAGAGGTAAATTCGCTCAAAAAGTTGATATAACTCATAGTGAACCATTGGTAGGTGAGTTAAATTCATTTTTAAATTCTATTATCAATGATGAACCAGTAGAGATTTCTGGTGAGGATGGTTTGAATGCACTTAAAATGGTTTTAGCAGCTAATAAATCCTCAAAAGAAGATGTTCCAGTTGCTTTAGAAGAAATTAGCTGAATATATTTTATTATGAGTATATGTTATTATTATTATTATTATTATTATCATTATTATTATTATTATTATTATTATCATGATTATTTAATGGTGGAAACATGAATAAAGAATTAATTGAAAAAGCACACGAACTTAGAAGACGTGGTTTTACTGTTGGAGAAATAGCTGATGAGCTTAATGTTTCTGTAGACACAGCTCGATGGTTAAATGTCCAAAAGGTAGAAAAAGGAGAAAAAAGTGAGAATGTTCCAGTAGATTTTGCTATTAATTGGAATTGTTTAGGAGGTACTTCTTCAAGACTTAGGCATGTTTCTGCTGCATTAGGTGACATGGCTTTAGCTTATGGAGATGTAGACGTTATTGTAGGAATAGCTGTTAGTGGAATCCCATTTGCAACAATGATGGCTGATTTTTTAGAAGTTGAAGAAGGTTTACCTACAGCTTTATCAGTTTTTCATCCAGTAAAACATAGAAAAGAAAGTGATGAGGAATTAGAAGGAGCTATTAGTGAAAACTTTGCATCAGTACTTGGAAAAAGAGTAATTATTGTAGATGATGTTATAACCAGTGGAAAAACTGTAACTAATGTAATCCAAGCTATTAAAGATCAAGGTGGAGAACCAGTTGCTGTCACAGTATTAATTGATAAAGTAGGAATCTCTGAAATAGAAGGAGTTCCAGTTGAATCTTTAATACAAGTTAGAAGATTAGATAGATGAGTTTAATTAATATTTGAAATAATTTATGACAAATTTTTAAATATTATTTTTAAATATAGTTTTTAGAATTCTAGTTTTTAAATATAATTTTTAGAATTTTATTTTTTAAATATTATTTTTAAATATTATTTTTAAATATAATTTTTAGAATTTTAATTTTTAAATATTATTTTTAAAATAGTATTATAAATAGTAAACTATATTATACATTATAAACGATTATTATATATTAAAAAAAATTGTGGTGAAGAATACATGATAAAAAGAAGATACATTGTAGGAATAATTTTAGCATTGCTAATGTTATGTGCGGCAGTAACTGCTGCTGATGCAGTTTCAGCTGCGAAATATAAAAAGTTTGATTCAGGTAAAGCTAAATCAAATGATGGTATAATTAAATATACTACATTTTATAATGGCAAGACTGTGAAAATGGTTAATAAAGTTTATACAAAAAATTCAAAGTATGTTGGAAGTATGACTTTTTATATAAGTAAATATGGTAAAAACCAACTTAAGGCAAAAATCGTAACTCGTGTGAAAGGATATCCTGTTCAAACAAAAAATAGTTATGAAAAAACAAAGTTATCTCCTAAGACATATTATAATAAAAAAATTAAGCCTTCACTTAAATAGTTAAGGTTTTTATATAGGGTTTTTTCCAATAACCCTTTTATTTTTCTATTTCAATTTTAATTTAATATTTATTTTTTATTTCTAATTATTAATTTTATTTTCATTATTTTTTTAAATTTATATAAATAAAGATATAATTATATATTATAGAATTTACATATTTATAAAGGTATAAATTTATTAATAGATTTAATTAACTATAATTGACTAAAATTTTAGCATTATTTAATTAGCTATAACTATCAATTGAAATTAAACAATTATATCTATAAAATCAATTTAAAATATAATATTTTTATTTATCACACTTTACACTATTAGGAGAGAAAAAGATTGTCAGAAGTATCCTCAAAAGAGTTATATGAGTTTAAAAAGACTCTTAAAGAATTGTCTGAAAAGAAAGGGAGAGGGACTGAGTTAGTATCAGTTTACGTACCTCCAGATCGTCAAGTTAGTGATGTCACTAAACATATGCGTGAAGAACTTTCACAAAGTGCTAACATTAAAAGTAAACAAACTAAGAAAAATGTTCAATCTGCAATTGAGGTCATCGTTCAAAGACTTAGATTATTTAAACGACCTCCTGAAAAAGGGCTTGTTCTTTTTGTTGGAATGATTCCAAAGGGAGGGCCAGGTACTGAGAAGATGGAAACATATGTATTTGAGCCTCCAGAACCTATTCAAACTTATACGTATCATTGTAATTCTGAATTCTTTTTAGACCCCTTACAACATATGATGGATGTTAAAGAGGTTTATGGTTTAGCTGTTATTGATAGAAAAGAAGCTACAATAGCTACCTTAAAAGGAAAAAGAATAGATATAATAAAGCATTTAACTAGTGGTGTTCCTGGAAAACATAAAGCAGGAGGTCAATCACAAAGAAGGTTTGATAGGTTGATTGATTTAGCTGCTCATGAGTTTAAAAAACGGATTGGAGACCATATGAATGATGCTTTCTTACCTATTGAAGACCTTAAAGGAATCATCCTTGGAGGTCCAGGTCATACAAAAGAAGAGTTTCTTAAAGGAGATTATCTTCAATATGAACTTAAAAATAAAGTAATAACTACTGTAGATACATCTTATACTGGGGACTTTGGAATAAGAGAAGTCATCGATAAATCAATGGATGTCTTAGAAGAAATAGAAGTCATGCAAGAAAAACAATTGGTACAAAAGTTTCTTAAAGAATTGATTGATGAGCATGGATTAGCTGCCTATGGTGAAGAAGAAGTTAGAAAAGATCTTCTAATGGGTGCTGTAGACACACTTCTTATTTCAGAAGATTTAGTTGAAACAAGAAAAACAATGAGATGTTTAAATTGTGCTCGTGAGCTTAAAGTCACCTACAAAGATCCACATGATGATGATGAACTCATCTGTAGTGATTGTGGAGAGAAGATGAAAGTTCATGATGTGAAAGACCTTGTAGATGATTTCGTTCACATGGCTGAAGAAGTTGATTCTGATGTTGAAATTATTTCAACTGAAACTGAAGAAGGAATGCAGCTATTTAAGGCCTTTGGTGGAATTGCAGCTATTTTAAGATATAGGGTTTAGAATATAAAAAAGTTATTAAATTTTAAATATACTATATTTTATAAAAATTATATAATCTAAAAAGTATATTTAAAAAATTATATTTTAATTAAAAAATTATATAATCTAAAAAGTATATTTAAAAAATTATATTTAATAAAAATACATTATAAAATTTATAAAAAATATTTAGTTAATTAATAAAAAAATTATATAAATTTATATAAAAAAATATTTTTAAAATATATAAAAAATTATATAAATTCATTATTAATAAATTACAATTAAACTTATAAAAATTACAATAAGGAGATTTAAAATGAATCAAAGAGAAATAGAACTGTTTGGACACATCATCGATTCTTTAATATTACCAAAAACCCTTGATATCATTATGGATAAAGGAGGGGATTTTAAAATAATCGATTTAGATGTTGGCAAAAAAAAGTCTGATGTAAGTAGAGCTAAGATTATTGTTTCTGCAGATTCTCCATCTCTTTTAAATCAAATCTTAGATGAATTAAGTGAAATTGGTGCAACTATATCTGCAATTGAAGAAATACAGCTTGTTGAATCCTCAAAAGATAAAGTAGCTCCAGAAAACTTTTATTCTACCACAAATCATCCTACTCATGTATTATACAATGGAAATTGGATACTTGTAAATAATATTGAAATGGATTGTATGATAGTTATTGAAGAAGAGGAAAAAGAAAAATTTAAAGCAGAGTGTAAACCTATTGGAAGGATTAAAAAAGGAGATAAAATAGTCATTGGTAGAGATGGAATACGTGTAACTCCTCCTGAACGTCCAAGAGGTAAACAAGGTGTTTTTGAATTTATGAACAGTGAAGTATCTTCTGAAAAACCTTTGATGAGTATAATTCAAAATATAGCTTCTGAAATTCGAGAGATAAAATCCCATGGTGGAAAGATAGCTATAGTTGGAGGACCAGCTATTGTTCATACAGGTTCTGCAGATTTAATGGCTCAAATGATAAAAGAAGGATATATCGATGTTGTATTTGCAGGAAATGCTTTAGCTACTCACGATATTGAAAATGCATTATATGGAACTTCTCTTGGAGTATGTGTAAAAACTGGCGAAGTTGTAAGCAGAGGTCACACCCATCATATGAGAGCTATCAACACCATCAATCGCTCAGGATCTATAAAAAAAGCAGTAGAAGATGGAACTTTAGATAAAGGAATAATGTATGAGTGTATAAAAAATGAAGTTCCTTATGTATTAGCTGGCTCTATCCGTGATGATGGTCCCCTTCCAGATGTTATTACTGATGTTATAGAAGCTCAAGAAGCAATGAGAGAATATGCAAGGGACGTTGACATGGTTATTATGATAGCTACTATGTTACATTCAATAGCTACTGGCAATATTTTACCTTCAAAAGTAAAGAGTATATGTGTTGATATTAATCCAGCTACAGTTACAAAGTTAGCTGATAGAGGCAGTGCACAAGTCTTAAGTATTGTTACTGATATAGGTGCATTTTTACCAACTTTATATAGGGAATTAGAGAAATAGTGTTTTTGCTGATTTAAGCAATTATTATTTACTAATTTTTTATATTTTTTTATATTTTTTTATTTTTTTTTATTAAAATAATTAATTATTTTAAATAATTTTTTTTAATTCAAAGTAATTTTTTTTATGTAATGAAAATATTCTTTTTAATTTTTTATTTACTTTTAAAAAAATATTCTTTGTTTGAAAATATTTTCACAGTTACTTAAATTATTCACATCTATCTTAAATTTCTTTATTAAAAAAAATAAACATCTTTAACTTTCTATAGGAAGATTTATATTATATGTAATCTAAAAAAATAATTTAGAGGATATTCTGATAATTTCAAAAAAGAAATACCATTTCTGAACATTTGAATCATTGTTGATTTAATTGTTACATATAATAAGGAGGTGGTATTCATGTGTGAAATAATAGAATTTTTATCAAATATTCTTTTATGGATCTACTCTTTAATTAGAATACTAACCTATTTATTAAAATGAAAAGACATGTTTAAGTTTTTTTCTTTTTTATCTTAAGTTATCAGTAATCCTCTATAAAGTTATCAATCTAAATATATATTAACATTTATATAAATAGTTAATTATATATAAGATAATTAACAAAATAAAAATGTCTTTTAGTAACAATAATGTTCTAAGGAAATGGTTAGAAAGTTTTTTTAAAACTTTCTTTATCTTGTGATAGCTATTGTTAATAGGTCTTTTTTAGTTCCTATTAACTAGCTTTTACTTGATTTTTTTAAATATTTTTATTACATTTTTTTAGTTTTTATTTGGTTTATTTTTAATTTTATTATTTTTTATATTTTTTTATTATTTTTTATATTTTTTTATATTTTTTTATATTTTTTTATAATTTTCATAATCTTTTATACTTTAAGAAAATTATTATAATAATTATTGATAAATATTAAAATATTAATTGAATATTAAGATTTTTATGATAATATGAATTACAAAGAAATTAAAAAAATTAAATCTAAAATTTTAGATGTTAAAACTAATGAAATATATCCTGTAGAAGTTTTTATTGAAGAGGGTAAATTTAAAAATATAATTCCCTTAAAAAGAGATTCTAAGTTAGATTTTGATGGAATTATGGTTCCAGGATTTATAGATGCTCACATCCATATTGAAAGCTCACTTTTAACACCATCTAACTTTGCAAAAGCTGTTGTTCCATTTGGAACCACTTCAGTTATAGCGGATCCTCATGAAATAGCTAATGTGGCAGGGATTGATGGGATTAACTTTATGATAGATGATGCAGCTAAAGTTCCTTTTGATTTTTACTTTTCTGCTCCATCTTGTGTTCCAGCTACTGATTTTGAAACTAATGGGGCTTGCCTTGATAGCTTAGCTATAGAAGAACTTTTGGGGAAAGATGAAGTGGTAGCTTTAGGAGAAATGATGAACTTTCCAAGAGTTATAAATCGAGACCCAGAGGTCTTAAAGAAATTAAAAATAGCTAAAAAATATAATAAACCTATTGATGGACATGCTCCTTTATTATTTGGTGAAGATTTAAATAATTATCTTTTTGTTTTTGAGGATAAGATTAATAAATTAAAGGGGAATAATACTAATGGAGTAAATGAGGATATTGATAATTCCCCAACTATTTCTACTGACCATGAAAGTATAAGTTTTAATGAAGCTATTGTAAAAAAGAAATTAGGTATGAAAATCATGGTAAGGGAAGGGTCTTCTGCTAAAAATATGGATGCTCTTTTTAATATAAGAGATAGAATTGCACTTACTTCAAATCAAGATTTCTTTGGTGCAGTTTCAGCAGATGATCTTGAGGTAGTTTTAAAACACCCAATATTTGATTTTTTAGTTAGTGATGATAAAGATTCAAGAGACTTGAAGGAAGGTCATTTAAATTTATTAGTAAAAAAAGCTATTACATTAGGAATTGATCCAATTGAAGCTATTAAGATGGTTACTATAAACCCAGCTCTCCATTATAATCTAAATTCTGGAGCTATTGAAGAAGGTAAATTAGCTAACTTTGTGTTAATAGATAATTTAGATGATTTTAATATTAAAAAAACTATAATTCATGGACTCATAGTAGCTGAAGAGGGAATTTCTTTCATCGAATCTCAAAAGTCAACCTTCAAAAATACTTTTAATTTAGATAAAAAGGATGATAAAGACTTTGATATCATGGTAGAAAAGGATACTGAAACTGTTAATGTTAGAGTTATTGAGGTTTTTGATGGGGAAATAGTAACAGGTGAAATTATAGCTAAACTCAATGTTAAAGATGGCCTTATTCAAGAGAATGTAGAAGAAGATATTTTAAAGTTAGCTGTGGTTGAAAGATATGGAGGAAATCATATAGCTAATGGATTTATAAAAGGATTTAATATAAAAAAAGGAAGCTTAGCAACAAGTGTTGCCCATGATTCTCATAATATCATAGTGGTTGGCACTGATTCAGCGGATATGGCTCGAGCAGTTAATCTAATTGTAGAAAAGGGTGGAGGTTTAGCTATCGTTAGTGAAAGTGAGGAAAAAATATTAAAGCTTCCAATTGCAGGTTTAATGAGTGATAAAGATGTCTTTGAAGTTTCAGCTGAACTTGAGGATATTAATAAATTAGCTAATGAAATAGGCTGTAATTTTGAAGCTCCTTTTATGAGTTTATCTTTCATGGCGCTTCTTGTTATTCCAAGTTTAAAATTAAGTAATAAAGGATTATTTGATGTTGATAAATTTTCATTTGTTGATTTGATAATATACTGATTTGTTTTTATTTTTCATTTACTTTTTTGATATTAGAACAATGATTTGTTTTTATTTTTCATTTACTTTTTTGATATTAGAACAATGATTTGTTTTTATTTTTCATTTACTTTTTTGATATTTAGAATGATCATTTATTAAAAATCATTTATTAAGCAATCTTTTTAATTATGTTTATATAAAAAAAGTATCACAAATTTTATATATTTTAATAATATAATAATAATTAATTATAAAAATTTAATAAATATATAAAAAAAGTGATTATTATGGATAAAAATTATATATTAAATAACTATACATTTGAAAAGTTATCTAAAAATCATAATCTATCCAAATTCGATTGTGGTTCAGATGATTTAAATGATTTTTTAAAGAATGATGCGTTAAAACAACAAGAAGAGAATCTTAACATAACTCAACTAGTAATATGTGATAATGAAATTATTGGATTTTTTTCAATATTAGCTGACACTATTAAAATAAGCCATATTAGAGATAAAGAAACAATAGGCATAATAAAAGAACAAAAACCAATGGTAAAAAATTTACCTGGTGTGAAAATTGGTAGATTTGCAATTTCAAAGGAATATACTAGTCAAGGAATTGGATCCCATATTTTGGATAATGTTTTATATAATATAAAAATATTATCTCAAAAAATTGGTTTAAGAATAATAAGTGTTGAAGGTTATGCAAAAGCATATAATTTCTATGTAAAATATAATAATTTTAATAATTTAAAAAAAGATGATAAAAAATTAGAAAGATTAGAAAAAATAATAAAAACTAATCCAAACCATACTTTTTATTTATACCGAGATATTAAAACTATCAATCCAGTTATTTAAATTGTTAAAAATAAACTTTTCTTTGTTTATTAATTCTTTCATCAATTTCTTTGTCTTTTTCAGTAGGTGGTTCTTTCATTTTTTTTAAAAATTCTTCTGCATCTTTACCATATAATGTAGGAGTAATTCCTATTGGTTTTGCCATGATTTGCCTCCTTTTTAATAATTCTTAATATTATTATGTAATTATACATATATAAAATTTTCTTATTAGAGATTAAATTCCTTGTTTAAAGATTTTTTTATAGCTATTTTATATATAATTCATTATAATACTTTATTTTTATATATAATTCATTAATATTATTTTATTTTTATATATAATTCATTAATATTATTTTATTTTTATTATAATTAAATAATAATAATTTAATTTAAAATTATTATAAAAAATAATAAATTAAATTTTATTAAAGTTTTAAAAATTTTAAAATATTCATTAAATTGTAAATATAAAACAATAAAATTAAAATAAAAAATTTTAAATAAAAATTACTATAAATATAGTTTTATGAAAAATGAAATGAAAGTCGAAGCTATTAAGAATGGTACAGTTATTGATCATATTACAGCTAATAAATCACTCTATGTTTTAAAGATTTTAGGACTTCCTAATGATGATATAAATGTTACAATAGCTATGAATGTTTCATCACGCAGTGGAAAAAGAAAAGACGTTGTAAAGATTGAAAATAGAGAGCTTCATCCAAGTGAAGTAGATCAAATTGCTCTTGTTGCACCTAAAGCCAGTATTAACATAATTAGGAATTATGATGTTGTAAGTAAAGAAAAAGTTAGGTTTATGAAAGAATTAAAAAATATTATTGATTGTACTAATCCTAACTGTATTTCCAACACAACTGAACCAATTGAATCTTGTTTTGAGCTGTTGAAAACCTCTCCAATACTTTTAAGATGTTATTATTGTGAAAGGTTAATCGCTGCTGAAGAGATAAATAATCAATTTTAGTAGGATAGATTGTGATGAATAAAAAGTTAATAATTGTATTAATAATCTTTGCAATTCTAATAGCTGGTATTGCAGATACTTTGATTTTTAATGAAGAAAGAAATAAAAGGTTTAACAATTCAGACAAACAAAAGATTAATAGTTTAAATAATTTTTTAGATGATTTCAAAAGTAGTTTATCACCAGTTAATAACTCTCACAATAATAATAACAATATTAGTAATAACTCTCACAACAATAATAACAATATTAATAATAAAACTCATGAAAATGAGAGTATATTAGCTATTGAAACTAATAATTAATATAAAACTCATGAAAATGAGAGTATATTAGCTATTGAAACTAATAATTAATAATATTTACTAATATTTATTAATGATCTTAAATTAATCTATTATACCTTAAAAAGAAAATCATTTGTCTATAAGATTGTGTAACTGTTCCTTTAGCTATTGTTCCATGAGGGGTTTTAACTTCACAGGTAACTGAGGGTATGCCTTTCAAGGTTAATGTATCTTCAAGTGCACCAGGATATTCAGTTCCAGCTATTTTTCCATTTCTATATTTGTGTCCAACTAATTTTGAAATAGCTATTGCCATATTAGCACTTCTAATATCAGGGATTTCATTACCCATAATAATATTTTTACCAGGATTTCCTCCAGGTCTTGTACAATGGAAATCTCCTCCAGTAGATACATTTTTAGCTATTGCATATTGGATAATCTTATAAGTCAGACTTCCTTCAGTGTTAGCTAAAGAATTTAAACTCTCTCCTTTATAATATCTACTATTGGAAGCACTCATTTTTGGTGCAACAAAAGGAATAACATATATAGTCCCTTTAATATTCTTTCTTTTGTTAAGATTATTTATAAGTTTTATAGCTGCAACTTGAGAAGAAAGTTCCTCACCATGAACTCCTGCAACTATTATAGTTACAGGACCTTTTCCATCTCCAAATTTAACAATAGGGGTGCCTTTTTTGGAAGCTTTAATAACTTTTTTAGTTAAAGCTGTTTTAGGAAGTTTATTATATAACACTTTATTTTTTGTAATATCTCCACCAGTTCCCCATTTTTGTGTAGAAATACTGGCTGCAGAAACTGTCGATGAAAAGCTTGCTTGAATAGCTATTAAAAAGATGGATATTAATAGTAATAATAAGATAATTTTTTTTAATTTATTAGTTTTAATAAATATTGCCTCCAATTCCATATTGAGAATAGTGTATTTGTGTATTTATTAATTCTATTTGTATATTTATGTATTTATTAATTCTATTTGTATATAGAGTATATAGCTTATTATAGAATATATTTTTATAAATATTTTTTATTAAAGAATTATATTATTTATAAAATTATTTTTACAAAATTATTTTTTTATAAATTTTTTATTATAAGATATATTTTTTATAATTTTTTTTATATTATTTTTTATTATAAGATATATTTTTATAAAATATTTTTTTATAAATTTTTTTATATTATTTTTTTT
>Ga0082212_10001920_pt1 | contig 30554 bp, 19 predicted proteins | sample TergutNt197P3_FD_71548 | JGI IMG/M metagenome (GOLD analysis project Ga0082212, IMG submission 71548) | Neocapritermes taracua P3 segment gut microbial communities from Petit-Saut dam, French Guiana - Nt197 P3 | ecosystem: Host-associated > Arthropoda: Insects > Digestive system > Gut ...
CTTGCATGCCTCATCCACGCCGCCAGCGTTCGTTCTGAGCCAGAATCAAACTCTCCATAAGTAAAATTGACTTCCGCGCGGGGTGTCCCCCTCGCGGCGTCGGGTCGGCCGTCCCAGAAGGGCGTCCGCCCGGACTTGGTTGTCCGCATTCGCTCCGAAAGAACCCATTACGTTCCTTGTGTGATTCACGTAACCGCGCCGCCGCCGAAGACGGGGCGGCGCTGGCTGTAAAGCCTCTTCCAGTGTTCCAATGAGCGTCGCGCGTCGGGTCGCCCCGTGTGGCGCGGACGTGCAATCTACCACACTCCCCCCCTCCCCGCAACCGTTTTCCGCCGTATCCGGCCTGTTCCCTGCAACGCGCTGCGCCGCAACGGGTTAAATATATTGAAATTGACCCCCGTGAGCCGGCGGCGCTTTCTATTGACACCTGCATGGAACGGGAGTATGCTTTCGACAACCTATAAGGAGTTTGCGCCATGAAGAAATCTTTCCTTGTTGTGTTGGCCGTTTCTATCGCTACGTCGCTCGTCGCAGACACGTGGGAATATGGCATCTGCGGCATGGGGGATGGCGCAAAGGCCTGCGGCACGTCCGTGTCCGCCCCGACGGAAGTGTTGCGGTTCAACTTCGCGGACAATGCGGGGGACGCCGTCAAGGACGCAAGCGGCCATGGACACGACGGTACGATAACCCGTTGCCTGTGGTCTTCCACGGGGCGATTCTCCAGCGGCTCAATGTTTTTCAACGGCGCGCATGGAGGTGCGGGAAGCTGGATCACGGTAAAGAACGCGCCCGATTTCCCGGCGTGGGAACAGTATTCCGTATGCGTCTGGTTCAAGCATGAAGAGGAACAGGATGCCCCTCAATACAGTTATGGAATTAAAATGGTCGACAAGTCATCGATGATGCACGACTGGTTTCTTAGTGTCGCGGGACACAACGGGACGGTTGAATCGGTGCGCCCTTTTAAAATTGGAAATGTGTTCTGTCGTCTGGTGGAAGGCAAAGACGCAAATCTGATTGACGGTTCCAAGGATTATCGGGACGGGCAATGGCATCATGCCGTCGTCGTTCGCGATGGAAAGGCGGGACAGCTTTGGGTCGATGGCGAGATGAAGGATTCCATCAACCACATGGTCTCCGTTTACAACAAGTCTAACCTGTGCATCGGCAATTCCTTCAACTCTGATTCCTACCAACGCGCAAGTTTCAACGGCAAGATGGACGAGATACGCATTTTCAACTATGCGCTGACCCCACGCGAAATCGAAATGCTCTACACCGAAAACACCGTCCCGAAACGGAAACCGCCGAAGGTCGAACCCATCCCCGCCACCCCGAACCCCGACAGCCATCAGGAAAAAATCGAAGGGCTCCTCAGGCTTCTCGCCAATCCCGATATTCGGCGCCAGGCGCAAAGCGCGACCGCCATCATGAAAGAACTGCGCGAGGCCCTTCAAGAGGAACGCGCCGCCATTCGGGAAGAACGCCAGCGGCAAAACGCAAGACGCGCAATGCAGCAATAGCCTTCCGCCACACTCGCCGTCCATGACATTAGACCTCTTCGGGAACCTCCACGACATGAAGCATCGGAAAGCCCCGTTAGGGGTGGCATATCGGTAGAAAACGTACAAATCAAGAATCGAATCCCGTCAGGGATGACACACCGCGAATGACAACGTGCCATCCCTACGGGATTCGGTCGTTTTTCAGACTTTTTCTACCGATATGCCACCCCTAACGGGGCTTTCGTTCCCGAAGAGGTCTATTGTTACACCCCCAAAGTAGCAACGGCTTCCAGCCGTTGACTCGAAAATTGACAACGGCTGGAAGCCGTTGCTACCATGTGTACCAACATCAGGTGAAAACACTATGTTAAGGTGAGGGTGTGGAAGGGGAGGGAAGGGTTTCGGACGGCAAAGCGGGCATCAACAGCGATGCCAGGAAGGTAGACGATGGTGCCGTCGGGTATGGCGACGACGGGGAGGAATGGACGGAGACCGACGGGGACTTTGGCATCGACGAGGATGTCTGAGACGAGGCGTGTACCGGGGGCATTAATCGGCTGCATTCGATCTCCCGGACACAACGGGCGCAAGGCAATGGCGTTTGCGTCGGGGACACGGATGGAGGCGTAATAGGGGGGTGTGAAGGTGCGTTTTTGGCGAACGATTTCTGTGCCGGGGATGATAGAGAGAGAAAGGGGAGGGGGGGGAGGGAGGTCGTGGAGATGGAGGAGATTGTAGGTGCGGTAAAGTTTCAGCCCTTGCCCAAGATCAAGCGTTCGCGTGCCGTTGTCGGGGGCGAGGGCGAAGGTGGCGATGCGTTCGATCTGTGCCTGGGTCTGGTGTTCGGCGTTGAGGCCGCCACGGTGAAGCCAGTGAATCAAGACGCGCCGAATCAATGGGTGGGGATGTGTCGCAAGACGATGGCAGTCGATTGCAGTTTCGGCACGGTCCCCTGCCCCCAGACCACGGACTACTGATGCGTCGAGCGTACGCTCGACGAGGGGAAGAAGCCATTCGTTTTCCTCGTTGCGCAGGAGGGCGAGGGTGCGGAACCAGGCTTCCGGGTCTATGAGGATGTCGTCATCCATGAAGACTATGTGGCTGTGCCCTCCGGCCGCCACAACTTCCCGGGCTCCCCGGCTGAAGCCTCCCGCGCCGCCGTTGTTGACCGGATTGTGGAACAGGACTACCCCGGGCCGGGCCAGATCGGCCAGGGCCTGGACATCGTGAGGCTGGTTGTTGACTATGTAAAGCCCGGTGGAGGTTTCAATTTCCCTGTTTTCCCGGCGAGTGCCCTCATAGGTTTCGACCAGTCTCCGCAAATCATCCGCCCGTTCAAAGGTGGTGACCACCAGGGCCAGAGAAACCTCGGGCCGGCTTGAAAGTGCTTCGGAGGCATAGAAAGCCTCCGGCAACTCGCCTTGAGAGTCGTCCGGCGTCCAGTCAAACCAGCAGAAGTCAGCTTCCGCCGGAAGATGAAAAACCAACCGCTCCCCGGAACCGGAAAGACGTCGGCTGGCAACGGTCAGAGGTTCCCTTTCGGGGCCGGAACTCAACAGGTCAAACCGCCCGGCCGCCGAATCCCGCACTTCCAGCCTGAAATCGGCCAATTTGGTCAAGCGGCGCCAATTTTTCTGGTGAAAAATATTCATATAGGCGCCGGTGCTGATGGTGAGGGCGCCATTGGCGGCCTGGTCCCGCCGGAAATACAAATCATCGGCGCCGGGCGGGTTTTGGGACCGGACCCGCTGCAAAATCTGTCTCTCCTGGTCAGGGCTCATAGATACTCATGCAGCGCGGTCAATAGTAGAGTGCCGAAGTGTTCCGGAGGAAGCGGGGTGGCGGCAACCGGCCCGGCGACGGCCAGGCTTCCCGAGCTGTGCCAGATCAGAAAATCAGTGGCGGCGCTCTGTTCGTCGTCCAATTTCAGCCCTCGCGGCAGGCTGCCGACATGATCGCCATACCAACCCAGGAGCAGCGGCCGGTCAAGGTCCAGGCCGGCTAGTTCCCCCAAAAAGGAATCGGCGTTCCGCAGATGCCGCGCATAAGCGAGCATGCCTTCATCCAGGCCGCCGGGCCGGCCGAAGCTGTCTTCAATATCCTTAAGGTCCGGCTGGCCGGCCAGGCGTCCGCTGGGCCACGGGCCATGGGCTTCCAGGGTTATTATGAAGATGAATTTAGGCCCTCCCCCGGCTGGCAATTCGGGCTTCAGCCTTTCAGCTATGGCGGCGTCGGCAATGTAAGGGCCAAAGCGGCGGGCGCCTTTGAATTCATCCCGGGCCAGGAAGCGATGGAAGCCCAGATTGGGCAGAGCCCGGTCCCGTCTCAGGAAAGCCGGTGCGCCGGGGTGGATACAGACAGCCTCGTAACCCTGGCCGGTCAGCCAGCGCGGCAGGCCGCCGACGGCGGTTTTGGCGGCCAAGGCATAGGGGTTGAATTGAAAACTGCGCAAGTCAGGTCCGGCCAGGCCTGTCAGAACGGCGAATTCGGTGCGCACGGTGTAGGCCCCGTAGGCAGTTACCCCCAGCCGTCCGGGCCGCCCCTCGGCGGAAAGACGGTCGAAGTTGGCGGTCCAGGCCGGACCCAAATCGGGCCACAGGCGCCGGAGATGAAAAAATGATTCCGCCTGAACCACAATGACGTGAGGCTGGCCGCGTTCCAACGGCCGTCTGAGATGGCGGGGCCAGGCGCAGACCTCGGCCAGGCCGTCAGGGGCCGGTCTTACCGTAGCGCCGATCTCGGCCAGGCCGAAACGGTTTTGCCAAATTCCGCCCAGGACGGCCGCGCCTATCAGCCCGTATCGCCGGCCGTCCCGGGTCGGTTCAAAGACCAACGAGCCGGTCAGGGGCGTTCTTTCTCCGGCCCGGCTGACGAACCAAGACCAGGCCAGGGCCGCCAGAATAGCGGCCAGACCGCAAAAAAGCCGGGCCGGGCCCGACAGCACGGTGACCTCGGCGAAACGCCGGAAAGTCAGACCGGCGATCAACAGAGCCGCCGAACCGGCCAGGAGCGGACCCAGCGGGATGTAGGGCCAATAAAAGCTGGGGAAGAAAAACAATTGCCGGGCCATCTGGATATCGGCAAAGACCAGCGGTTCATGCAGAACGGTTATTTTGATCCGGTTGAAGTAATACAATAGGAGAGCCGGTCCCAGCAAAAGGCCGGCCGCCCAGACCGGGCGGCCGGTCAAAGCGCTAAGGGCGGAAAAAAGCGGGAGTCCCGTGGCCAAAAGGAAGGCATCGGCCCAAACCGGCCCTGGCCGTCCGTGGATCCCGGATTCCCGGCGGTGGAGGGCTATAAGACAGCCCCAAAAAATCGTCAGCCCCAGCCCCTCCAGAAGCGGCCTGCTCATTTCGACTTGAACTTGGCCAGCACAAACCCGCCCGCGGCATGAGGGCCCTGCCGGCCCGCCACCGGGGGTTCACTGGCCGGGACGGCCCGGACCACCGAGAATCCACAGCGTTCATAAAACTCAAGTGACTGCTTGGCCGCGGCCCAGGCGTAAAGACTGACCCCGTTCAAAGCCTCCTGTTCGGCCCAACCCTCGGCCAATTCCAACAGAGCGCCGCCCAGGCCCCGGCCCCGGCAATTTTCAGCCACCCACAGGGTATTTACCCAGAGGGTGTCGGGAACGGAAGCGGTCAGGACATTCTCCAGCCTGGTCAGACGGGCGGGCGTCAGGTATTTGCCGGCCAGGGCCGGCAGGCCCTGTTGAACTGAGGGATAGGCGAACAACAGCCCCCGTGGTTCTTCCGCGTCCTCCGCCAGCACAACATTTGCCGCTTTATAGACTCCCTCCCCCAGTCCGAAAGCCAAGGACAGGATATCCGAACTTCCCAGGCCGGGGAACAGGCCCCCCAACAATTCTTCGACCAGGCCGTCGGATACTTCGGCCACGATGGAGGCGATGGTCCCGGAGTCGGCCAGGCCGGCCCGCCGGAAATTGAATTCTTCGGGCCCGGGGGCAGCCTTAGGGGCGGCGGGATGATTCTTCATCTGGTTCCACTTTGAAATCGGTAAATCCGCGGCTGAAAAATCCGGCCACCGATTCCGGCAGGCAAGACAGGAGGGCCAGGCCGAGCGCCAGGGTTTTGGGGAAAACTATTTCCGGGGGGTTGTCCGGCAGACGCCCGGCGATGTGGGCCGCCGCCTTTTCCGCGGACCACAAAAATGGTTTTGGCCCTTTCAGGCGGCGCGACATGGAGGTATCGACATACCCGGGGCTGACGACGGTCACGCCCACCCCCATGGGGGCCAGCCGGGCCCTCAGCGACAAGCCGTAAAAACGGGCCGCGGCCTTGCCGGCGCAATAAGCCGGGCAGGATTTCAAAGGGTAATGAGCCGCCAGGGAACTTATTATGGCGATCTGCCCCCGCCCGCGCTGAAGCATCAATTCAGCCGCGGCCAGGGCTGTGCGGGTTGCCCCCTGGGCGTTGACTTCCAAAAGGCGCTCCAGGTCATCGGGCCGCTCCAGCCCCGATTCCAGGGTTGAAGCTGAAACGCCGGCATTGGCGAAAACCAGGTCCAAAGGCTTTTCGCGGTCTATCTTTCCGAACCAGTCCTTCAGGGCGCGGCCGTCACGAATATCGAAGCTGTCCACGGCGACCAGCGCCCCCCGGTCCCGGCAGGCACCGGCACAATCCATCAGGCGTTGATGATCCCGGCCGGCCAGAGACAGCCGCCGGCCGGGCCTGGCGTAGCGTTCGGCCAGAGCCCGGCCCAAACCGCCGGAAGCGCCGGTGACGGCCAAATGTGATAGAGCCTGGCGATTCAAGTCACAACTCCTTGTTTAGTAGGCGCTCAAATTCCCAGGAGCCGCAAGCAGCCTTCCAGAGCCAGATCCTGGCCTTCCCGGGTATAATAATTACCCGTCGTGATGGCCCGATCCCGCAAGAGGCGAAGGAAGTCCCGGCAGAGCGCGGGGTCCGGCTGAGGCGGCCGGCTCCAAAATTCATCCAGGTCGCCCTCGCCGCCGGAGGCGGCCAACCCGGGCAGGGCGTAAATGGCTTCTCCCAGGCAGAAAACCGGTTTGCCTTTGGCCAGGGCGGTCAAGCCGGTAGTGCTGTTGACCAGGACCAGGCCTTTTGACCCGGCGATCATGCGGTCGGTGTCGCCTTCATTGACAAAACATATCCGACCCTCCAGACCTACGGCCTTGGCGAAAGAGAGCGCGAATTTCCGGTGGCTTCCGATCTCCCAATCCAGGGGATGACTGCGGATGACCAGTGAATACTCCTCCGGCGCCCGTCGTTTAAAGGAAGCCAGTATGACGGTCATAAGCTCCTGGAGATTGATGAATGGGCAATAGCACCTGATCTGAGTGTCGGCCGGCAATTGCAGAGGCAGAAAAAAATAGGGGCGGCCGTCGGCCAGAAATTCCCGCAAGGCTGTTTCATCTTTTTTCCGGCGCCGGCCACGGGTGAAATGGCGCGGCAAAAGCCCGGTCAATTCCCGGAACACCGTCTGGGGGCGATGGGTGCGGTAGCGGGGGAAGATCGGCCAAAAAACGACGTTGCCGAAATGATGCTTGATCGCGTCCCGCACTTTACGGTGTATATCCGGCTTCAGGTCAGGCGGCGGCGGATACGGCGGCAGGCCGGCGGCCAATTCCCTTATGAGGTCTGGGTCGCGGGGCAACTCGGACCGGCCGCCCACGCCGTTTTTTGCCAGGGTCACGAAATGAGGCCGCACATAGCCCTCATCGAAAACGAAAATCCGCACTCCCCGGCGGCGGGCCAGTGTGATCGCCGGCTGGTGCAAAGGCCGGCGATCGCCGATCAGCAGGAGGTCGGTCGCCCGGCTCCGTTCCAGGAAATCATTGAAGAAGGTCGGCCAGGCGTTCAAATCTTTCCGGTAATTGCGGGCGCCCGGCCACGGCCAATGCAGAAGGTCGCCACCGCAGAAATTGATTTTGTGGACAGTGTGCCCTTTGGCCGCAAGTTTCAAGCCCAGCCTGCGCGGGAAGGAACTTTGAGGCATCTGCAGGAAAACGAAAACCCCCAATTACGTCACCTCGTGGCGCGATCCCTGATGAAATCCCGGGCTTCGTCGCCGGCCATCACTTCTTCGACCCTTTTTTGGGCCTTGGGCAATTCCTCGGCCACCAGATCCAGCACTTCGATCAACTGTTCCTCCTGGTGGGCGGCCGAGATGAAAAAGCGCAACCGGGCCGTTCCTTCCTCCACTACCGGGTAGATGATCGGTTGAACATTGATTTGCCGCTGATGAAGCGCCCCGGTCAGGTAGCCGGCGGCCAGGGAGTTGCCGATCATTATCGGAATCACGGCCCAACCCTGGGCCCGGCCGGTGGAAAGGCCGCGGCGACCGGCTTCTTCCAGAAACAGGCGGCTCAGCCTGTGCAGGCGGGCGATGCGTTCGGGTTCCGCCAGCGTCAGTTCCAGGGCCGCGGCGGCCGCGGCGGCCAAAGGCGGAGCCATGCCCACGCTATAGACGAAACCGGGCGAACTGAACTTCAAAAGATCGATCAGGGCCGCCGATCCGGCTATGAAACCGCCGCAGGCGCAGAAAGTTTTGGATAAGGTCCCCATCTGGATATCAATATCCGCCCCGGGCAGATTGAAATGTTCCTTCACACCCCGGCCGCTCGGCCCGAGCGTGCCTAAAGAGTGCGCTTCATCCACCATCAGAAAGCATTGGTGGCGTTTCTTTATTTCCAACAGTTCCGGCAGGGGGCAGATGGAGCCGTCCATGCTGAACAGGCCCTCGGTGACAATGATGGCGCGGTTGTGTTTCGGCCTGTTTTCCGACAAGCAGCGCTCCAGGGCACCCAAGTCGTTATGAGGGTAGGCGAAGCGGCTGGCCCCGGAAGCCACGGCTCCGGCGATCAGGGAGTTGTGGACCAGGGCGTCGTGAGCCACAAAATCTTCCGGGCCGAACAGGTGAGACAAAACGGTCAGGTTGGTCAGGTAGCCGCTGACATATATCAGGCAATCCTCAACGCCGCAAAAATTGGCCAGGGCCCGCTCTAATTGCCGGTGGGGAGGACGTTCGCCGGAGACCAGGCGGCTGGCCCCGGCGGAAGTTCCATATAGTTCTGCGGCCCGGGCGGCGGCGGCGTTTACTTTGGGGTGCCCGTTCAGATCCAGGTAATCATAAGTGGAAAAATTGAGATACTCCTGGCCGTCTATGACGGTGCGGCCTTTGGGCAGACCTTCATGTTCTGGGAAAAAAGGGTCGAAAAGCCCTAGTTTGACCGAAACTTCCCTTTGAAGCATTATATGCCGAAAGGCCGGAATTTCCTCGATCCGCCCGCTGCGGCGGGCGGAGACCCGGCGGCGTGGAGTCTCCTCGGGCCGGGCCGGGGACGCCAGCGAAGCCAGGAGCCTATTTTTGGTCTCGGCGTCCAGCCGAAAAGGCTTTTTGTCTTTATCGCTCATCCACTTTCATCCCCCGGGGCGGCCAGGTCAAGCCGCCGGCAGTTCGATGCCGTGACGCCGGGCCATGCTTTCCAAAAATTCCCGTTCCTCGGCAGCCATGCCGGATCCGGCCAAATCCGGGCGGGCCAGGTCCAGATACAATTTCTCGGCCAGGCTGTGGAGGGATTCATCTTGGCTGAGGGAGCCCAAATTAAGGGCGCCGCCGGCAGCTTCTTCCAGGCCGGAGAGCAATTCGGCCATCATCAGGGAATCCATGCCGAAACTTGAAAAAGGCGCCTCGGGCGAGATGCGCCGGACCGGCAGCCGCAGAATGTCCGCCAGGCGGCCGGTCACGAATTTGACGATCTCTTTGACGGCTTTTTCCGGGGTCTGGCCATTGATCAAATCGGCCAGGCCCACTTCATTGGCCTCGCTGGCGGAAGCTGGGTTCAAGCCGGCGAACAAAGGCTGGCTTAAAACCGGCAGCATCCTTGTTCCGCGCCATTTGGAGCGGGCCAGGGTGGCAACGGCCTCCCCGTTCTCCAGAAAAACGGGCAGCAGGTTCAAAGCCTCTTTGACGGTCATGGCCCGCTCGCCCATGAGCTTTTCCAGCGTGCTCAACAGTTCCGGCCGCCGGGTGAGAAGGCCGGCATCCCTGATGGCCCCCCAGCGAACGGCCAAAGCCGGCAGCCCTAGAGAACGGCGGTAAACAGCTAGGTTTTCCAGGACCATATTGGCGGCCACATAATTGGCCTGGCCGGGATTTCCGATAAGGGCGGCCAGCGAAGAATAGAGGATGAAGAAATCCAGTTCCCTGTCTTTGGTGAATTGGTGGAGGTTCCAGGCCCCCCGGGCCTTGCCGGCCATGACCGGGCGCAGCCGTTCCGGAGAAAGTTTCAGCGCCTGGGCGTCATCATAGACGGCCGCGGCGTGGATGACTCCTCTCAGGGGCGGTTTTCCGGCCAGGGCCCAGGTCAGGGACTCGGTCAAGGCCGGTCCGTCAGCCAGGTCAACCCGTACCAGTTCCGCTTTTCCGGCCCCGGCCGCCAAGAGATCAGCCAGTTCGCCCTCCGCCGCCCGGCGTCCGAGCAGAAACAGATGACCGGCCCCTTGTTCGAACAGGTGGCGGGCGGTGGCCAGACCGAAACCGCCGCTGGCTCCGGTCACCAGATAAGAAGCGTCCTTTTTAAGGCCCCAAGGTCCCGGGGCCGTTTTTTTCGGTTTCGCTCGCGGGCCCGGCCTGACCGGAACTTCCGCCGCTTCCAGCCCGGTCAGATCCACCACCATTTTACCTATGGGCCGGGACTCCCTCAAATGGTTGAAGGCGACCCTGGTCTGCTCGAAAGGCATAACCGTGCAAGGCAAAGCCCCGACTTCGGCCCGCCGGAACATTTGCTCCAGTTCCCCGGCCAGGGCCGCGGCCAGGGCCGGATCAAAGGACATCAACTGATCCACATCAATGCCGAAATAGCTCAGGTTGCGCCGGAAGGGGTAAAGGCCCAGGGATGAATCCTGATAAAAATCCCTCTTGCCCAATTCCAAAAAACGTCCGAAGCTCGCCAGGCAGCCGAGGCTGCGGGCCACGGCCTCACCGGCAATGGAATTGAGGACCGCATCCACTCCGCGGCCGCCGGTGGCGGCCAGGACCTGGTCGCTGAAGGACAGACAGCGGGAATCAAAAACTTCGGCCGCTCCCATCATCTTCAAAAAGCCGCGCCTTTCCTCGGAGCCGGCCGTGGCCAAAACCGTCAACCCCAGGCGCCTTGATATTTCCAGGGCCGCCAGGCCCACGCCCCCGGCCGCTCCATGGACCAGGAGGGTTTCGCCAGGTCGCATACGGGCCAGGTGCGCCAGGGCGTACCAAACGGTGCCGAAGGCCACGGGCAAGCCGGCAGCCTGACGGCCGGGCAGACCGTCCGGCAGACGCATGACCGCTGTTTCCGGGGTCGTCAGGCGGGTGGCGAAGGATTGGGAAGCGAAGAACATCACCCGGTCGCCCGCGGCCACCCGGGAAACTCCGGGGCCGGTGGCCAGGATATGCCCGGCCCCTTCCAGGCCCAGGCGCGGACCGAAAAACCCGTCGGCCAGGGCTTCTTCAGGCAAAAGCCCGGAAGCCCACATGACATCCCGAAAATTGAGGCCCACCGCCTCTACCGCCACCTGGACCTGGCCCGGTCCGGGGGGCTCGGGCAGAGCCTGTCGCACCCAACGCAAATTATCTATCCGGCGCTGAGGGCCGCTGATTTCCAGGCGATAAATGTCTCCGGAAGCGGCCGGTGGCCGGTCGGATATCCCGGCGGCCGGCCGCCAGGGCCGAACCTCGGAAGCCAGATTTTCCCGCCAGGTCGCCAGGGTCGCCCGTAAGGCGTTTTTTTTCTGGTCCGGCCTTAAACCGACCGGGGCCTGGTCAGGCTCCAGGCCAACGCGCCAGGGGAAGGGGATATTTCCTCCGTCCGGGACGGCGGTCAGCGGGAAAGGCTGGACCTCCAGGCGCGGCAGCCATATCCGGCCTCCGGCCAGGACCGCCTCGCGGTCGGTGGACCCCTCGGCCACCTGGTCCGCCCAAGCCGTCAGCAAGCCGGGGGCGGGATCATGGATATCCACCAGGCGTATATCCAGGCCCGGCAGTTCATTCATCAAAGTGCGGCCGTAGCCCCAAAGGGCGGCCTGGCTGGGGAGTGCCGGAAAAACTTCCGTCGGCAAGGCTCCGCCGCACAGCAGCCATAGCTTCAGCGGCGGCCGGCCGGCCCGGTCCCAGCCTTGGACCAGGGCCGAGGCGGCCACCAAACGTTCTTCGCCGACCACGTCGGCCCCGGCCTCGGCCGGCTCGGTTTCCAGGCCGAAAGCGAACAGGAGATTCAAACGTCCTTCGGGCGCGTTTTCCTGAAACAGCCGCGCCCAAGCCGCCGGGCCGGCCGTTGGATTTTCATTTTCACCGGGCGGAGCGGTCATTATCCGAAGCTCTGGGCGGCCGGTCCGGCGGCAATGATCTTTCAATCCCTCCAGCCAGCGCCTGGCTGAAATCGAGGGCGCGGCTTCGGTCACCGCCAGCCAGGAGGCCTCCGGTTTTCCATCCGCCGAACCGGCCCGGGCCGTTTCCGGGCCGGCCTGACCCGACAGGAGGCACAGATCATCCGGGCCGGACCAAACTTCCGGCCCGGCCAGGCCGCCGCGGCCTAAAATGTCCCGCCATTCCTCGGCCGTCCGCAGACGGGAAACCGGTTCCCCCGGGTCTGGGGAAAGATCCCACCACCAGGGTTCCAAGCCCAGGATCAAATCAAAAAAATCGGCCGGGCCGAGTTCCGGGGCCAGCAGTAAACCGCCGGGATTAAGCAGGGACTGCAGATGGCCGAGGGTTTTTCCCGGGTCCGCCTGGCCGGATAGTATCCAGGGGGCGACCACCACATCGGCGGCCGGACCCCGGGCGGACAAGCGCTCCAACTCTTCCGTCTCGAAACGCCATCGCGCCGCCCCGTCGACCTGGGTTCGTCCCTGGTCGCCGTTGGCTTCGCCCGGCTCTATCACCCTCATTTCTACCGGCCGGCCGGCCAGAAACGGGCCGACGCTTTCCCACAGGTTATCGCCGGACCACAAGTTGTCCAGAACCAAAACCTTTAAAACAGCCCTTTCCGGCAGGCGGCTGATGACCTGAGCCAGGGCCCTGCCCAGAGCCATATAAAAATCAGGCACGGGCCTGAGAGAAGAAAACAGAAGGCTACGAGCTGTTTTGGCTATCCGGCTCAACTCGTCAGACGGCCCCGAAAAGCGCCGGAAACCTTCAGCCGCCAAGGCGGCCAGGCGGGCTTCGGTCACCGCTTCCGGATACTCGCTTATAAAGGTCCGCCACAGGGTGGCGAAAGGCAAAGGCTCGGGAGACGGGCCGTGGCGTGACGCGAAATCCCCTAGAAAAGCAAGGTAAGCCTGGCGGCCCTCATAGGCCGGATCTGTCATTTCCTGGAAAATCTCGCCCTTGGTCCTGGGGGCGGCCTCAAATTCCCGGACGGCGGCGGCCAGAGTCAGGCTCAACAGGGCGCGGGCCTCTCTGGAAACCGGGGCCGCTCTCTTAAGTTCCGCCGTCAATTCGCGGCGGATGGCCGGGGCGGTTCCGGCCAGGTCCACCAAGGCCAGGCGGGAGAGTTCGGCGGGCTCGAAGTTCATCCGCAATAAACCGGGGGCTGAGGCCGAAGCCAGCTCGGCCCGGATCAGCCGGCAATCCTGGACCTGGGCCACGACCACGCCTTCTTCGTCGAACAATTCAAAATCCGCCCGCACGGCCTCGGGGGAAGCCCGCTTGATGGAGGCCAGGGCGAAAGCCGGGCGGCCGCCCAAAAAAGAAACCCGTCCCAGCCAGTGGGGCAGATACAGGCCGGTGAAACCGGCCAGGGACAGGCTCAAAAACAGGGCCTGGAAAGCCGCGTCCAGGAGCCGGGGCGGCAGGAGGCAGGTGGGATCTTCCCCTGGCCCTTGGAAACGGGCCAGGATCTCACCCGCCTCGTTTATCCAGAGCCTGTCCACAGCCTGGAAAGCCGGACCATACTCGATTCTGGAAAGAGCCGTGATTTTATAGAGGAGCGCGCCATCGACCGCTTCGCCGAAGACCTCGGGGGCGACCGCCAGACGGGCCTGGTTTGGAGGCTGGACCCCGGAAAAGGCCCTGACCCGGCCTTCGGCGTGGGTGATCCAGGGTTCCCGGGCCATGAAGCGCCGGGAGACGAGCCTGAAAGTCTGGGCCTTTTCATCCAGCCGCGTTTCCAGGACTCTGAGTGATTCTCCCAGTTCCAGGCTTTGGATCAGGCGCAGATTTTCCACTTCCGGCCTGGGCGCCCCCAAGGCCAGGGAGGTGGCCTTCAAGGCCATTTCAGCCATGGCCGCGGCCGGAAATAGGATCCGGCCGGCCACCTTGTGGTCGGCCAGCCAGGGTTCGATGGCTGTATCGAGCTGGTTTTCCCATAACCATTCCGCCCCGGGCCGGCGGCGGCCCAGAAGGGGGTGATCGGATGAGCCGTAAGTCAGGCGTCCGCACTCGGGGGACGGGTCTTTCCAGTGATATTCCCGGTTCCAGGGATACAGGGGCAGGTCGAAAAGCGGCGGCCGGTCCGGGAATTGCCGGGACCAATCCAGGGGCCAGCCCCTGGCCCAGGCCGTCTTCCAGGACATTTCCAGGCGTTCTGTAGTTTTTTCGTCCCTATGCAGGGTGGACAGGGCCGCAGTGCTGACCGCGTGAAAAGAGGAAGTTTCCCGCACATAAAGGTCCAGGACCTTGCTGGGCCCTATTTCCAGGAAGAACCGGGCGCCCAGGTTCAAGGCCGTTTCCAGGGCGGGCTGGAAAAGAACCGGCTGGGCCATGTTGCGCCACCAATAGTTCAAGTTCAGGCCCCGGCCGGGTTTCAGGCGGCCCGTCACCGTTGAAACAAAGGGCAGGCGTCCCGGGCCGGGAACGAGGGCCGGGGCCTGGGAGAGGAATTCTTTTTTCAGGCCGTTCAACCGGCGGCTGTGGAAAGGATATTCCACATTCAGCCGGACGAACAGGCGCCGTTCTTTTTTGGCCAGGGCCCTGACCTGGTCCAGGGCCTCCGCAGCCCCGGTCAGGGTGACGCTTTTAGGGGCGTTGACGGCTGATATTTGCAGGTCCAGCCCGTGTTCGGCGATCCAGCGGGAAGCTTTCTCCGCGGAAACACCCACCGCGGCCAGGCTGCCCAAGCCGCGGGTCCGCTCCTGGATCAGGGCGCGGTGGCGGATGTGGGCGATGGCTTCTTCCAGTTTGAGGATGCCGGCCGCCCAGGCGGCCGCAAGTTCTCCGAAACTGTGGCCCATGACCAGATCGGGTTTTAGTCCCTTGGCCGCCAAGGCCTTGAAAAGGCCGGCCTGAAGGGCGAACAACAGGGGCAGGGCGTGGATCTGGAGGCTAAGCTCGGCGGGGGAAAACGGTTGCCGCAAACGGTTCAATATCGACCAGCCCCACAGTGGTTTCACCAAGGTGTCGATTTTTTCGACCGTTTCCGTGAAGGCGCGGTCGTAGCCCAAGAGATCGCGGCCCATTTCCGGCCAGAGGCCGCCGTTGCCGGAAAACATGAACACGGTCAGGGGACGGCCGTTCCCGGCCGTGCCGGTCGCGGCCAGAGCTTCTCCGAAGACAGTCTGAGGCCTGACCAGGGCCTCATCTGCAGCCGCCAGCCGCAGGTTGGCCGTCAATTCCTCGCGGGAATCGCCGCTGATGATCACCCGGTGCGGCAAGGGCTCCCGCCGGGCCAGAACGGCGGCCGCGACTTCCGCCGCCGGCCGGTCCGGCCTGGCGTCCAGGAAATCGGCGTAGGCCCCGGCCAGGGCGGCCAGGCTGGTCCGGCTTTTGGCCGTCAGGGGCAGGAAAAGTTCCTTCGGGGCTCGGGCGGCCCGCCGCGTCTGTTCGGGGCGCGCCGGCTCAGGCCCTGCCGGTTCGGGGCGCTCCGGGCCGGCCTCTATAAGGACATGGGCGTTGACCCCGCCGAAGCCGAAGGAATTAACCCCGGCCAAGGCCGGTCCCCCAAGGTCGGGCAAGGGTTGGAGCGTGGTGGGCACCTTGAGTTTCAGGGCCTGAAAGTCTATTTCGGGGTTGGGTCGGTTGAAATGGAGGCTGGGCGGAATAAGGCCGTGCCGGAGCGTCAAAACGGCTTTCATCAGGCCGGCCGCGCCGGAGGCCGTTTCCAGGTGGCCCAGGTTGCCCTTGACCGAGCCGAGCCAGAGAGGTTGGCGTTTGTCCGGCGGCAAGGCCCCGCCGATGGCCAGGGCCTCGATAGGGTCACCGACGGCCGTGCCCGTGCCGTGGGCTTCCAGATAGGCCAGGCGGGCCAGGCGCCTGGGCCGGCCGTATATTTCGGTCAGAAGCTCCTTCTGGGCCCGTTGGTCCGGCAGGGCCGGGCTGGCCGTCCGGCCGTTGGCATTCACGGCCGTGGCTTTGATCCGGGCCCAGACGCGGTCGCCATCAGCCAGGGCCTTTTTATAGGGCTTGAGCAAAAACAGGCCTCCGCCTTCAGCCCGCACATAGCCCTGGCCGCCCTCGTCAAAGGGGCGGCAGCGGCCGTCTTCGGCCAGCATGCCGGCCCGGGAAAAACCGATGAAACTCATGGGGTTGGTCAGGCTGTGGATGCCGCCAGCCAGAGCCAGGGGCAGACCGCCGCTGGTCAGGGCCAGACAGGCCTCGTGAAGGGCCACCAAGCTGGAGGAACAGGCGGTGTCGAGGGTCAGGCTGGGGCCCCGGAAATCGAACTTATGGGAAATCCTATTGGAGACGAGCGACAGGTTAAGGCCCAGCATGGAAAATTCATCCATCAGGCCAACATCGTCCACACGGCTCAAGCTGGCGTCCTGGGAGGCGGCGCCTATATAGACCCCCACCTCCCGTCCGGCCAGGCCGGAAGGCTTAAGGCCGGCGTTCTCCAGGGCTTCCCAGGTCAATTCCAAGGCCAGACGCTGCTGAGGATCCAGGGAAGCGGCTTCCTTGGGGCTTAGGCCGAAAAATTCAGCGTCGAAATATTTATACCCGGGCACCACGCCGGCCGCGAAAGTGACCGAGCGGCCAGGCGTCCCCCGCCTGGTATGATGGTAGCGGCGCTTATCCCAGCGCTCGTCATCGATTTCCGTGACCGCGTCCCGCCCTTCGGCCAACAGGCGCCAGAACGATTCCGGGTCGCCGGCCCCGCCGGGGAAACGGCAGGCCAAGCCGATGACGGCTATGTCATGTTCATGGGCGGTCATGGGAAAAAGCCTTAAAAATTACAATCTCAGCACCACGCCGGTGGCCACGGCTATCTGGTACAAGACCTGGGTGATGTCCTTAACTAACTGCATATTCTTGGTGTCATAGGCAGGCAGCACCAACAGCCGGTCGCCGGGGCCCACCCCGGCGCTGCGGGCCGAAACCACTTCCCCGCTGGGCTTGATGGCCAGAATGTTGCCCCGGTCGGCCCGGTCGGTGTAGCCTCCCGCCCCGGCTATGTAGTCCTTAAGGCTCATATTGGCGGCCCAAGCCAGGCTGTTGGGCATGATCACCTCGCCTGAGACCAGCACCACCCCGCTTTTCTGAGGTATGACTATGGTGTCGCCGTCTTCCAGGATCAGGTCCGCCACTTCGCCTTTCCGGCTGACCACCACGATCCCGTTGGGTTGGACCGTGGAAGCCCTTTGGACGAAATTGCTCACCAATTCCGCCTCCCGGACCCGTATTCCGGCTTCTTCCGCCGAGGAGGAAGTGGCGGTCAGAACGCTCTGTTCCAAGCGCCTCAAGGCGTCCTCGATGGCCTTTTTCTGCTCCTCGGCCACCCGGGGCCGGCGCAGATAGAGCGAGGCGTGGTCGGCCGTGGCTTCATCCACGGCCACATAGGGCAACAGGGACCTAAGGGTGACACCCTTGCGGACGAGATGATGGGCCGAAGCCCCGTCGCCGACCGCGCCGGCCACATTGACCATTATGGCTTCACCCACCCCGGCGGCCTGGAACTCCACCGTGTCGTTGTCCTGCAGAACGAAGTCGCGAAACGCGTCCAGGGTCAGGTGGGCCCGGTAAGGCGCCCGGTTCCGGACCCCGGAAATACTGGCGTGGGTGACGCTGTTCAGGGGAGAGGCCAGCCTGACCAACAGCTCTCCCTTCGTCCGGTCGCCCGCCAGTTCGTAGAGAGCCGGTTCCGGCAACCGGCCGACGGCGGCCACGCTGGGCCCTTTTTGCCTCACCACTATGACGTCACCGTCCTCCATCCGCACACCAGGCAGATCGCCGTTGAGGATGAAGCCGTAAAGGTCCATCGAGGCCAAAGCCCGTCCGCCCCGCCTGATTTCCAGGCGGCGATAGCTGCCCTTGAGGTTGTTGACGCCTCCGGCCTGGTCGAGGTAGTAAAGGGGGGACTCGGTGACGCCCCCGGCGTAGCGGCCGGGCTTGTTGACGAACCCGGTGACATAGACGGCCACCGGCTGGGCGGTCAAAAGGTTCACATAGACATCCACGTTGCCGGTGAAGACAGTGGCCAACTGTCTTTTTACCGCGGCGGTCAATTGGTCCTGGGTTAGGCCCTGGACATGCACCGGGCCGACTTCCGGCAGAAAGAGGTTGCCCTGCTGGTCCACGGGCAATATTTCGTCAAAACTTTTGGCCCCCCACAGGCGCACGGCCACCCGGTCGCCCGGGGTTATCCGGTATTCCTGGTTGAGATTGTCGAAATAGCTGGTGGCGAATTTACCCGTGAACAGGTTGCTCCCGAAGGGCCTTAAGTTTTTCAACGACCCGTCGAAGGGGCTATGGGCCCAGGCCGGGGGGTAATCACGGGCCGGGCTGGGGAAGAGTTCCGGCCGGGCGGCCGGGTCCACCGGCGGTTCAGAGCGCCCGGGCGAAGCGGGTGAGGCCAGTGAGGGGGGCGTGGTGGGCGCCAGGGAAGAGGGAGTCTCCAGGCCTTGGGCCAATAAATGGCCGGCATCAAACATAAAAATGGCAGAAAACAGCGCCAGCGGAAGCGCCGGCCTGGGGCGCGGCGGTTCAAAGGGCCGGAAGCCGAAAAAGAGGCGATTAGTCAAGCCAGGTCCCGGTCAACTTTCACAGAGTTTCATCAATCATTCCTTGCCTTTATGGCTCGGCCTATGAGAATCTAGCTATTTTACCTGAAAATGCCTTTCAAAGCAATACGTCCTGGCACCTGTTGCGTCGCCGGCCGATTTATAGTATCTTCGGGCCAGAGGAAAAACGTGACTTGCGCTCTGAAAAACGGCCCCCGGGCTTGGCGGCGGGCTAGGTGGACTTTGGCAGTGGTGGCGGTTTTTTTTAGCCTCGCCTGCGTCGGTTCCGGCCAGTTGCGGACCTCCGGCCTGAATAGCCCCGCCCCGGCCGACGATCCCCTGGCCGCCGCAGCCGCCTTCGGGACCACCGGCCAGGTCGATATGCTTGAGGGTCCTTGGGGACCGGGCCGGGCCGTTTTTGGCGAGAAATACCTCTCGGCCCTGGGCCAGACCTGCCGCCGGGCGGCCTTCATCGCCGTCACCGGCCAACACCGTGACCTGGCCGTCTGCCAAGACGGAAAGGGCCGCTGGGCCACGGCCCCGGACATCTTCATCCCGGCCGGCGACCGATCCCGGCCCCTATGACCACCTCTTCCGCCTGGGCTGTCCAGGGCCGGGTCGTCTGGGCCCTGATGCTGCGGGAGATCCATACCCTTTACGGCGGCGCCCGCCTGGGCTATCTCTGGGCCCTCATCAACAACTGCTTCGGCGTGGCCGTCTTCTGGCTCCTCCGGGCCATGCTCGGGACCAGGCCGCCCCACGGCATGTCCATCGCGGTCTTCCTGGTTTCGGGTTTCACTATCTGGTTTATAATAAACCGTATCGTCAACAGCTCCATGCACGCCATCAGCGGCAACCGGGCTCTTCTGACTTTCCCCCAGGTGACCCCCCTGGACGTGATGCTGGCCCGGGCCGGGGTCAGCACGGCCACGGAAATCCTCGTCGCCTCCCTAATCATCGCGGCCAGCATGGCCCTGGGGCAAACGTCCCCTGATCCCAATTGGGCCATACTTTTGGCCGCCTTGGGCCTGACCGTCCTTTTCGGCCTGGGCCTGGGCAGTTTATTGGCCGCCCTGAACGTCATTTTCCCGTCCCTGGAAAAACTCGTGCCTCTTGTTTTCCGGCTTTTGTTCTTCGTCTCGGGCATATTTTTCTCCGTCAGCGTCATGCCTCCGGCCATCCAGAAATACGTGGCCTGGAACCCCATTCTGCAGATCATAGAACTGACCCGCCTGGGCCTGAACCCCGCTTACCAGGCGGCGGCGATCGAGCCTCTCTATTTGGCCCTGACCGTTCTTCTTCTCCTGACTTTGGGTTTACTTTTGGAACGCTATGTGCGAACATATACCCGTTAGGGCTTGATCAAAAAGCTATTTCAGGCCGGCCGTCAAAGCCGGGGAGCGGGGACATGATCGAGTTGCGCCGGGTGCGCAAGACTTTTCACATCAAAAACAAAAACCAGCGCCGCCTGGTGCTCAATGGCGTCAGCCATATCTTTGAACCAGGCCGCAACACCGGCATCCTGGGACGCAACGGGGCCGGCAAATCGACCCTGATCAACATCATCGGCGGCAATGAGCCGCCTGACAGCGGCCAGGTCATCAGGAGCAGCCGCCTTTCCTGGCCCATCGGCTTTTCCGGCTGCTTCCACAGCCATCTGACCGGCCGGGAAAACCTGCGCTTCGTCTGCCGTATCTATGGGGCTCCGATCAAAAAAGTCACCGATTTCGTGGCCGACTTTTCAGAACTCGGCCCCTATATGGACATACCGGTGAAAACCTATTCCTCGGGCATGTCGGCCAAACTGGCCTTCGGCCTCAGCATGGCCATGGAATTCGATTTCTATCTGATCGACGAGGTCACCGCCGTGGGCGATGCCTCGTTCAAGGCCAAAGCCCAGAAAGTATTTGAGGAACGTCGCGGGCGGGCCACACTTTTGGTGGTTTCCCACAGTATCCAGACCATCAAAACCTATTGCCAGGAGGCCCTGGTGCTCGACCAGGGGGAGTTGAAGCCCTTCCCGGACATGGACCAGGCCATTGAGCATTACCAGCAAATCTGCCGGACGCCGGCCGTCTTCCAAATGACCGGGACCGACGGGCGCTAACGGGAAAGCGGGCCGGCCCATGACTCGATGGACTTTTCCCAGAAGATGGCTCAGGCAGCCCTGGCGCGATTTATTGAGGAATATTCAGCGGCGGTTTCATGAAAACCTCTGGACCATTTCCCTGCGCCGCTTCTTTCTCCTGACCCTGTCCCCGGCTCTGCTGGTTTTTATCTATACGGCCCTTCTGGCTTCCCCCATGTACATATCGATGTCCAAATTCGCCATCCGGAACATGGAAGCGGGCGGCGGCCTGGTGGGCGGTTTTGACTTGATCCAGCAATTTGTCGGACGCGGCGACAATTCGACCGCCGGTGATTCCTACCTTATCGCCCAATACGTCGTTTCCTGGGACATTTTCTCCAAAATAGACGCCCGGCTGGGCCTTAAGGAGCATTTTCAGGATACCGGGCGCGACCTTATCTCCCGCCTGTCCGGGCGGGCAACTCAGGAAGACATACTGGACTACTGGGCCTGGGTGGTGAAACTGGATTTCGACCGTGACACCGGCCTCATCTCCTGCCAGGTCAAGGCCTATACCCCGGAAATGGCCCAAAGGATAAATAAACTGCTCATTGAATACAGCGAGGCCCTGATAAACGAGATGAACCGGCGCGGCCACCAGGATTCCCTGGACATGGCCCAGGCCGAGGTCAAAACGGCCGAGGAACGCCTGAGCCGGGCCCACGCCGCCATGCGGCAGATGCGGGAAAAGACGACCCATATCTCGGCCCAGACCGCGGCTGAAACCTTGCAGACCATCATCGTCAACCTGGAAGTTGAGGCGGCCAAAACGGCGGCGGAACTAAAGGAGGCCCGGGCCTATATGAGAGACGACTCCCCGGCGGTGGAGACCCTGAAAAGGCGGCTTTCGGCCATCAACGACCAGTTGGCCTCGGAGCGCGGCAAATTGTCGGGCATGAACGCCGAAAGTCAGGATCGGGAATATTTCAGCGCGGTGGTGGGGGCGCTGGAAAATATGCAGTTGGAGGAGGAATTCGCCCGCCAGCAATACACCGCCGCCCTGGCCACCCTGGAGGCGGCCCGCATCCGCAGTGACGCCAAAAACCGCTATCTGGTGGCTTTCGAGCCGCCGCTTCTGCCGGACGAATCGCTCTATCCGCCCATTCTCAAGTCAACCTTCCTTACTTTCCTGGGGACCATGCTGCTTTTGGGGCTGGGCTCGCTGATAACGGCCGCCGTTCGCGAACACGCCGGGTTTTAAAGCCTCGCATTTTTATAAATTGCCGCCCGCATTAAGGCGCGGTCTTAAGGCGCGGCCCATCGCCGTCGATTACGGGTGAATTATTTTGTGATTGCCTAAGAAATATGGTATAATAAACTATGAATATTTTTATGCGCTGGATAGGCAATACCGACCTGGCGGCCGCCGAAAACAGGTAAAAACTATCAGGGAAACGAGGTGGAAGGGATGTCTAGCGTAAAGAGCGAATCAGAACCCCTGGCCGGGTCCGGCTATATGAACCCCTATGATTACCACAATTTTTCCGACAAAAAATCACTCCAGGAAGCGGACCGATTGTTAGGCACGGCGCTTCACAACTATAAAACCGCGGTGGGCTATGGGTTGATGAAGTATAAATTGACCAGCGACGCGCTTGAATTGGCGCTATGGGACATGGATATTTTGGATGGCGACCCCCTAAGCTCCAAGAACAGACTCACCTATTCGCAGGAATTCCGCAATATGCTCGGCTATGCCGATGAGAACGATTTTCCGAACGTCCTGTCAAGCTGGAGCGACCGTCTCCACCCCGATGATAAAGAAAGGGCCTTGAACGCTTTAAAGAGTCATCTTAACGACTATTCTGGTAAAACGATTTTTGATGTCACCTACCGAATGAGGATGAAAAACGGAAAATACCGATATTTTCAAGCTTTTGGCACCACGATGCGTAGCCCCGCCGGCGCCCCGATATGTGTGGCCGGCGCCTTGGCGGACATAACGGAAAAGAAACAGACTCAAGAACAACTGGAAACGATTTGGAATCGTGTCGAAAGCGGCATTGTCATTATCGACGCTGAAACCCGCGAATTATTAGTCGTAAATCCGGCCGCCGCCAGCATGTTCGGCAGCGGTATGGAAACAATGCTTGGGAAAAAATGCAATGAAGTGTTCTGCACGACGGAAAGATGCCCGATCATGGAATTGAATCAGGAGATAGACCGTAGCGAGCGGATATTCAGGAGGGCCAACGGCGAAAAGATAGCCGTCATCAAATCCGTATCCAAAATAGAATACAACGGGCATCTGGCGCTGCTTGAAAATTTTACGGATATATCGCATATGAAAGTGGCGGAGGAAAAACAACGCCAGTTGGAAATCGCCGAGCAGGCCACTAAAACCAAATCCGCCTTTTTGGCTAATATGAGCCACGAGATCAGGACTCCGATGAACGCGATCATCGGGATGACCGAACTTTTGCTATGTTCAAACAACCTTTCCACCCATGACCGGGATTGCCTGAACGATATCAACGTATCCTCGCATTCACTTTTATCCATCATAAATGATATTTTGGATATGTCTAAAATCGAATCGGGAAAAATGGAGCTAAATCCGACCCACTACAATTTCAAGGCGCTTATAGACAATGAAGCGTCCATGTTTTCCTATGTGGCCAAAAAGAATGGGATAGACTTCATTTTGGAAGTGGAGGGATCGCTTTCCGAGGCGCTGTATGGCGACGATGTCCGCTTGCGCCAGGTGCTGACCAATATATGCGGAAACGCCGTTAAATTTACGGAAAAAGGCTCTGTAACGCTGAAAATAATCACGTCCGTGGAAACCAAAACGATTACTCTGGAGATAAAAGATACCGGTATGGGTATCCGCAAGGAGGATATTCCCAGGCTGTTCCACGCCTTTGAGCAGTCCAAATCAGAGAAAAACAGATATATCGCGGGAACGGGTTTGGGCCTCGTTATAAGCAAGTCGTTTATAGAGATGATGGGCGGCGAGATCCGGCTTGACAGCGAATACGGGGAAGGCACCACCTTTACGATCACGATCCCGCTGGTGGCGGGAGATCCGTCCAAGGTCAAGCCTGAAGATGATGTCCACGTTCAAGGGTTCTGCGCGCCGCAAGCGAAAATCCTGGTGGTGGACGACAATGAATTTAATTTAAAGGTGGCCCACGGACTATTGGAATTGTTCGAAATTGATGCGGATACGGCGTCTTCGGGCCAGGAGGCGATTGAACTGGTCAAGAGAAACGATTATGATATCGTATTCATGGATCATATGATGCCGGAGATGGACGGCATTGAAGCAACGGCGGCTATCCGGGCGCTCGGCGAAAAATATAAAAAGCTTAACATTGTCGCCTTGACAGCCAACGCCATCCAGGGCGCTGAGGATATGTTCCTGGCCAATGGGCTAAACGGGTTCCTGTCAAAACCCATCGAAATGCCGGATTTGAGGAAAATTCTTGTGGCGTGGTTGCCGCCTGATAAAATCGTAAAGAAGTCGAATAAAAGGGAATATGAGGCTGAAAAGGCGGACAACGGGACGGACGGCTGTTTTTGGGAAGCCCTTGAAAAAATCGAGGAGATCGACGTAGAGATCGGTTTGCGCCGTTTCAACGGCCTGAAAGGGATGTATCGCGATAACTTAAGGTTTTTTTACGAAAAACTCCAGCAGGATAGCGATAAGTTGGGCCTGTTGATGGACGAAAAAAATTATCCGCATTTTTCCATAGCCGTTCACGCGATAAAATCAACGCTGGCCAGCATAGGCGCGGCGGAGATGTCGGATATCGCGTTCAGGTTGGAAATGGCTTCAAAAAATAAGGAAACCGATTATTGCGTGACGCATTTTCCCGGCTTCCTTGACAAGCTCCGGTTTCTCTATGAACGGTTATCGTTGCTTTTCCCTCCCGATAAACCAGCCGCGGAAAAGGAAATGGGCGAAATAGCGCAGCTTGCCGAGAACCTGACCAAAGCCAATGACGCCATTGAGGCCTTCGATAACGACACCGCCATCGAAGCCTTAAACGGTTTATTGGCGTATGATTTTGGTGAAAAAGCCAATACCTTGATGGCGGAAACGGTTGCGGCGTTGAAACGGTATGATTTTGACGGCGCCAAGGATATTCTGTCAAAAATATGAAGGGGGTTGAGGTCATGCTTAACAGGGAACGGCTGATAGCCATTGCTGATTTGAAAATCGCCAATCGGCTGCTGCAGATGACGCCGCAGCGGCTGGACGAATATGTTCAGGAATTGCAAAATTTTATCGACAATTTTCCCCAGTTTGAGGTCGAAATAAGAGAAGTCCTGGAAAAAAAGGACGCCAAATCCTTATCCGTAAAAGTGCTGGCTTTGCGGGAGGTATTGATTGAAATCGGAGCTGACGATATTGCGACCGAGTGCTGGAAATATATAAACAGCTTCAACACCGAAAGATTCGGCAAATTGGAAGCTTATGTGAACTTTTTACTTTCCCAATTGGCGGCGCTGTCAATAGATATACAGATGGCATTAACCAAAGATGATGAAACCGCCGAGGCGGAACAGCCAGATGAAGGTGCCGCTGGAAAGCCCACTGTTAAAATTATACTGGCGGTCGACGACGATCCGCAATGTTTGGACATTTTCAGATTGTCGCTTAAAGAAGTCACATGTAAAATCATTGCTGTCACATCAGGCCCGGCAGCCTTGAATGTTGTAAAATCGCAAAAACCGGACCTGTTTGTTTTTGATATCGATATGCCCGATATGAATGGATTGGAGCTGGCTAAAAGGGTCAGGGAGGACGGTTTCAAAGCGCCCATTGTTTTTATTACGGGTAATGCCCAAAAAGATATTGTGGCGAGGGCCCTGCAGGCGGGCGGGAATGATTTTATTATAAAACCGATCAACCCCCAAACTGTGGTCGGCCGGATAACCAAGTTTATTTAATTACCGCAGGTATATGGCTTTGCCTGAAACCGGGAGTTTCTGGAGGCTCGATTGATTATCCGGCCTGATATCCCCCGCCGGGTCCAGGTAATATGGCGGTATAGTCCTCCCGGCGGGAGGTTTTTTCATGTGAAAACCACGAAACCGTAAGTGTGGACGGGATTTCCGCCCTGTACGTCGAGGCGGAAGCCGGCCAGTCGGCCCTGGCCCCGGGCGGCCCGGGGCCAGGCTTGAGTGTTATTTGTCGGTGAGCGGCAGCCCCCGCGACTTTTCCTCGTTGTTGATGAATATTCTCAAAGCCAGGCGGGCTTCTTCCGGAACAGGCAAGGGCTTGTGGGTGGCCAGGATGTGGCGGGCTTTTTCCAGGGCGCGCTGAGTCATATCTTTGCCGCCGTCCTTGAGCCAGCTATGGCGCATGCGCCGGTCCGTCAGGGAGCCGTAGGACTGGCTTTTGCGGTGTTGGAACGTGCTCTTGTGGGTCAAGAAATCCTTGAAGGGTCCTACCTCGTTGATTGCTTCCACCGCCAGAGTCTCGTCGTTGACCGGAATGCCGCCCAGGCTGAAAAGAATCATTTCGGCTATATCCGCGTCAATGAGCAGCTGGGCATAATCCATGGTGACGCCCAGTTCGAGCATGCCAAGACCGTAAATCAGGTTGACGCCTGCCAACGCTGGATACAGAGCGGTAATGGCGGTCTCGTAGGCGGCTTGCGCATCGGCGACCTTGCTGTCAACCTACCCGCCGGCCGTCCAGCTTGGCAGGTTGTAATATTGAGCCATGGCCGCGACGGCGGCGCCGATCATGCCGAGTTCGGGGGAACCAACGGCGGCCGCGCCGGTGCGCAGATCAAAGGCGGTGGTGGAACTGCCGTAAATAACCGGGGCGCCGCGTCGAACCAACTGGTTCAGGACGATCCCTGAAAGGACTTCGGCGTTGTGAGTCACCAGGGTGCCGGCCAGGTGGACGGAGCTGGAGCCGCCGGCCATGGCCATGGACAGGACGTTGCATACGCAGTTGTTGCGGGCGGCCACGATGATGACGTCACAGGTGTTGTCCAACAGGCGTAGCGGGCTGACCGGGCAGATCAGAAAGGACATGATGCGGTGGTCCTCGACCGGATCATCCGGAAAGTGGGCCTTGGCCACTATTTCGGACATGTCCACCAGTTTCTGGGCGATTTCCATATTGTGAGGCATCATGACGATATGCTTGGAGGTATTGTTAACCAGGGCTTCATAATCATGAAGATGGCCGATGGTTTGGGGCATATCGTGGGAGCCGGCCGGTTGCTCGACCACGGAAATTACCTTGATGGTGTCGATGACCCTGGCCAAGTCGGCCAGGTCCTGCTTGCATGTTTCCCGATGCTCTCCAGTGTCGATGTCATAAATGTTCAACGCTTCACCGAAGTTGGTAAAGGCGACCCGGTTGCCTTCAATGACCGCATCCTGATTGGCGTCACGGCCGTGCATGATGACCGTTTCCGGGCACGAACTCAGAGCGTCTTTGACCAGGAAAGGGGGGATTCGGACCACTTTGGTCTTGGGGTCGACTTTGGCCCCGGCTTTGTCAAAGAGGTCCAAAGCCTCATCGTGAGCCACGAAAATACCAGTGTGTTCCAAAACTTCCAGAGTCGCCCGGTGAATATGGTCCAACTCTTCCTCAGTAAACGGGTGTAGCCTGAACCCGCCGCTGGTTGTGTAACCCGCGAACTTATCGCGTCTGCGCATAAGATACCTCCTTTTTGTGAGAATGCCTAGCCAGAGATAGAGCAAAAACGGGGCCAGCCCGCCGGGTCACAATTTACATATATAAATAGATATATTAATATGTAGTCAAAAATTTTCACCGAAAGGCGGGTTGATTTTTAGCAAAAAAAAATTTGCTTTTTTTGCTATTTTCAGCAATAATATTTTTGCGCCAATATTCCCGCCTGATTTGTTTCCAAGGCGGAATGCAAAGGTGGTGAAGCCATGACCTCCAAGACTGGCCCGGTCTGGCCCGGGGCCGAACTGGTTCAGCAGATGATTTCAATTTTAGGTAAAAACCCTGAAGCGCTCAGAAGTCTTTTAGATCTCTTTCCCCTCGGGGTGCTGGTGACCGATGACCAGGGCCGCCTGATATACTACAATAAGGCCCACAGCAAAATCGACGATCTGACGCCGGAAGAAGTGCTGGGCCGGCTGGAAATCGAGGTGTTGGCCCCCATTGCCGGGCCAAACATCATGAAGATCTGCCAGATGACGGCTGAGCCGATTCTGGGCTATATTTTCCCCTACCGCACGGCCAAAGGGCGGGTGGTCAACGCGGCCTACTGGGTCTTTCCGATTCACGAAGGAAAAAAGGTCAAAGGGGCCATTTGTTTCACACAGCCGCTTTTAGGGGAGGTGACCCAAAGCCGGGCTCACAGCCATCCACCCATTCAATGGCCGGGCGCGGTGCCCATCAATATGCCGCAATCCAAAGTGGTGGGCGGCAGCCCGGCCTTCAAAAAAGCGCTCAAGATAGTCAAGACCAACGCCAACAACCCTTTCCCGCTGCTCATCGCCGGAGAAACCGGCAGCGGCAAGGAAATGCTGGCCAAGCTGACCCACCAGTCCTCAGCCCGCCGCCATGGGCCTTTCCTGGCCCTGAACTGCTCGGCCATTCCAGGCACTCTGCTGGAAGGTCTTTTGTTCGGCACGGTCAAAGGCAGTTTCACCGGGGCCATCGACCGGCCGGGCTTTTTCGAGGAGGGCAACGGCGGCTCCATCTATCTTGATGAAGTCGATTCCATGTCTATGGAACTGCAGCCCAAGCTTTTGCGGGTCATCCAGGAGATGAAAGTCAGCCGGGTGGGCTCCACCCAGGAAATCGACCTTGATTTGAAAATCATCAGTTCCATCAGCTCTTCACCCCAGAAGGCGCTGAGTTCAGGGATCCTGCGGCCGGACCTTTTCTACCGCCTGGCCGTGGTGGTGGTCAACATCCCGCCCTTAAGGGAACGGCCGGAGGATCTCGAAGACCTCAGTGAGCACTTCATCTGCAAATTCAACAATATTTTGGGAAAAGGAGCTCTGAAGATCGATCGCCGGCTCAAGGAACTGATGGGCGCCTATCACTGGCCGGGCAATGTGCGGGAGTTGGAACATATGCTGGCCGGCGCTCTGGCCCTGGTGCAGGATGAGCATGTCATCGGCCCGGAGCATATCCCCGATTACTACATCCAGGCTTTCAACAGCGCCTTCGTGGCGAAGCATTCCGGCGGCGGCCGTGATTCGGCCGCCCGGCCGGAGGCTGAATTTTCAGCGGAATCGCCCTTGGAGGCTGATCACGGCCTGGACGAGCCAATGGAGAAAGGGATCATTCGACGGCTGAAGCGGGAAGAAAGGGATTTGCGCCAAAGCCTGACCGAAGGTCGGGGCAATTTGACTCAAGCGGCCAGGCAACTGGGTATTTCCCGCCAATTGCTGAGTTATCGCCTGTTGAAGCATGGCCTCGACTACCGCGATTTCAAGAAAATCCGGTAGAGCATTTTTTATAAAAATGTTAAAATACTCCAGAACCCGAGGGCGGCGGTTTATTGAGAAGACTTTTCACTAGCCAAAAGGCTTGACAATCTAGATGACTTGTGTAAAAATAATGTCAGAAAATCAATTATTTATACCAGTAAAATCTGCTCTTTTGCAAATAAAACTTGGTGATATGCGCTTGGGTTGCAATTTTAACTTATAAGGTATTTGCGGGGGTATATTATTGATTTTTATATTTTTTGGTTTTTGCCTCAAGCATGATGCTCTTTATGGCTTAAGTTAATGTCACCACAAAATCTGGTTGTTTTCTTATTGTGGAGGGCAAAAATGTGTAAAATACCATGTTTTACATGGTCGGGCGGGGCGGCCCGGTCAGGGCGGCCTTCCGAAGCCCATCTTCTCTACTCTCACTTTCAGGCAAGGAGCTTTGCTTTATGAAAAGAGCCGTCCAAACAGGCATGCTTTTGCAACGAGGTTGCGGCTTGACTCTCCTGACAGAGGACGAAGTCCGCGAGACCCATTACGCGGGCCTGGAAATCCTGGCGAAAACCGGTGTTTTCGTGGAATCGGCGGAGGCTTTGGAAATCTTTCATTCCATCGGCTGCGTGGTGGACAAGGCTGAAAAGCGGGTCCGCATTCCGGCCCACCTGGTTGAAGCCTCCCTGGCCAGCGCCCCTTCCCAGTTCATCATCCGCGGGCGCGACGTGGGCAAGAGTCTGGCCGTCGGCGGCAAAAGAGTCAGTTACACGCCTTTCGGTGAAGGCGTTCGGGTCAACGATCTTTATACCGGCCAGCAGCGCGATTCCAAAAAAATGGATCTGGCGGCCATAACCCGCCTGGCCGACTGGGTCGAGGAGTTTGACATAATCCATCGGGCCGTGGCCTCTCAGGATGTCTCTCCCTCTTCTTATCCGCTTCACAACTTTGAAGCCATGGTCCACAACACCACCAAGCCCATCTCTCTGGGCGGGGGCAACGGCTTTCTGGTGGATAAGATGATTCAGATGGCGGCCATGGTCCGGGGCGACAAGGATTCCCTGAACCTGGAACCCTTCATGGTCATCAGTACCTGCCCGGTCAGCCCTCTGCGCCTGGTGAGCGAATGCTGTGAAATAGCCATAGCCGGCGCCCGTCACCGCATCCCGGTGCGTTTCACCACCATGGCCCTGTCGGGCAGCACCAGCCCCATCACCATGATCGGCACCATGGCCGTGCAGAACGCCGAATTCATGGCCTGCGCCACTCTGAGCCAGGCCGTGAGCAAGGGCGCGCCCATCTTCCGCAGCGGCACCTCGACCCAATTGGACATGAAAAAGGGCGACGCCTCGGTGGGTTCCCCGGAAATGGCCATGATGGCGGCCATGAACGCCCAGATTGCCCAGTTCCACGGTGTGCCCTCCTGGACCGGCGGCACATAGACGGATTCCAAGATTCCGGGCGGCGCCCAGGCCGGTCATGAGAAAACTCTGACGGCTCTGTTGGCTGGCTTGGCAGGGTCCAATGTCATCTACGGAGCGGGTATGTTAGAATGCGGCATGACCGTTGATTACGGGCAGCTCCTCCTGGATTCCGATATGCTTCAGATGATCCTCTTCCTGCTTCAAGGCGAGGAAG
>Ga0082212_10001921_pt1 | contig 30549 bp, 35 predicted proteins | sample TergutNt197P3_FD_71548 | JGI IMG/M metagenome (GOLD analysis project Ga0082212, IMG submission 71548) | Neocapritermes taracua P3 segment gut microbial communities from Petit-Saut dam, French Guiana - Nt197 P3 | ecosystem: Host-associated > Arthropoda: Insects > Digestive system > Gut ...
AGTAAAAATGGAGCAAAGATATTTTAGATAGTTGGCTTTTGCCGTGTTCGCTTCGCTCACACCGCACCGCCAACCCACGCCCAAAAATGGGCTTCGCCATTTTTCGGCTTTGCCCACCCACCACCCTAAAGAGTGCTGAGCAGACACAACGAAAAAATAAAGTTGAAAATTAGCATAAATTTAGTATCTTTCCTCTTAAAATCCTCCTCCTTGTTATTCCTTATTTTTTGTAAATATTTGATAAATAGGTGTTTATGTTTTATGCTTTTTTGCATACAGCACAACAAACCATTTGGGCAGTAAAAAAATACCGTCCATTTTCTTAAAAAAATAATATACTTTCCTCTGCGATCTTTCCTGTCTCCTACACGCTATCATTCCACACTGAGTTTATTGTTCTTTTTGCAAGTCGGGATAGTTATTCACTCACCACAAAGATATGGAACTGAAAATCAGTGGGTTGAGAAACTGCGGTTGACACAGTTGTCTCAAAATCAGGATATAATATCCTGTAAATTTTTGTTAATGTCGAATGGCTGTTTAGTATTCAACACGTTGTAAATGACGACCAAAATTTTTCGTGTAATAGCGATTAATGCTTTTTGCGATTTCATTCGTTTTGAAAGAATGTGAAATTTTTTTCCTAAAAACGTTTTTTTTGATTTCACAGCAGCCCACGATATTTGTACTAAAATTTTTCGTAAATATTTATTTCCGTGCAAAATTTTTGTTGAGCGTACTTTTTCAGATGTTTCATCGTTTCGCGGTCTTAAACCAGCCCACGCAACAAGACTTGTTGCCTTTCCAAATGCGCTCATATCACCGCCTATTTCGGCAAGAATGCACAAAGCGCTGAGTTTTTTAATACCCGGTATGGTCATCAGCAACGAGATTTCCTCAGCAAAATATTTATTTGCTAATTCTTCTAAATGGTTAAGGCAAGTAGCCTGCTGTTTTGTTATTAAATTGATTTGTTCCATACACTGTATAAGTATCTCAATATCAGCGTCTTCGACCTTTCCTGTCAAAGAATCGATAATAACTTGCTCGCCGTGTTTGTTTACGGTGCGTCCGTGAACAAAACGCCGAAGTTGAACAGGGTCGCGCTCCCCGCCAATAAGCGCATTGATAATTTTGCGCATTGACACGTTGTTGCCCTGATTGGAAACATAATTGCTAAAACGGATATTGCAGCGCTGCAGCTGATTATCCATTTGCTGTTCAAAACGAACTCTGTTTTTGGTCAGACGCGCTTGATGTCTGCTGTATTGACGCATTTGCTGCAAAATATCATTTGCAACAAAACTGGGCTTAAACAGGTTCTTTTGTAAACATTCGGCTATCCAGGCAGCATCTTTTCTGTCTGTTTTTCTGCCGGGCAACTGCCGAATAAAATAGGGATTAGCAACCGAAATCTCAAAATCGCTCTCCAAAATGTGATAAATCGGCATCCAATAGATGCTCGTACTTTCCATCGCAACGCGCTTGCAACCGTGTGCCAAAAGCACTTTCCGAAGGTTTAACAAATCGGGGGTAAGCGTACCAAAACGCTGCTCGAAAACTTTTTCGCCGAATTCATCAAGAATACAGCAAAAAATACTACCTTTGTGGACATCAAGTCCGCATGCTTTTTCCATAAAATTTGTCGGAAATTAAGTTAATATTATAGATTAAAAAAAACAAAGGTAACAATTATGCTTCGAGCATCGTACGGCAAGCCGATAAAGTTGCGGACTTGATTTTTATTTATACGCTTGAAAATAAAAATATTTTTATGTAATTTTGGTTAATTCTTTTTTTGCGGTGCTATGAAAAATAGTTATCTTTGTTGTGTTATACTTATCTTTAGAATTATGGGACGCAAAAAGAAAGACCGCCAGCCGGTAGAACAGTTGTTTTCTACTGCTATGACAATGCTTGTACCCTCCCACATACTGGGGGATTTTGAGATGTGGGATGCCCAAGAGAGTAAAGACCGCTGGGTGGGGTGTAAAAAATGTTTGATTTTTTAAATATATTTACGTTCTAATTTTGTATCTTTGCAAAAATTTTTAAATATGGCAAATACAGATTGGAAAAATAAAGCAACTGAATATTCTTGTGATAAGAAGTTTTTGAAGAAGCGAATAAAAGAGTTAACAAAGAGTCGAGACGAATGGAAAGACAAATCCATTCGCCATAAAGCCCGTGCTGACAAATTGGAAGCCGATATAAAAAAAATCAAAAACAAATTGAACGAGCTGATAGATACTTAATAAAGTATGAAAAACCTCCAAAGCATCACAGTTATTCGTTGTCTGTCATTCAGTTGTGTATAACACTTGTTACCACAGCCGGTATTAGTTTCAGGTCGGTAAGCAAGATATTTATAAACTTGAATATTTATTTGAATCTTAACTTTGGCGCCCCTACGCATACAACCGTACTAAATTGGACAAAGAAACAAGGGATAAGTCATTTCAGGGATAATGAGTTTTACGGAGAGGTAAAATGGGTTTTAATAGCCGATGAAAGCGTTCAATTCGGCAATAAAAAGTTACTGTTGGTGGTGGCTGTACCCGAGCATAGATGCAATCAGGAAAATGCTCTGTCATACAAAGATTTAACACCATTTGTTTTGAAAGTAAGCGAATCATGGAAATCAGAAGATATCGCTTTGCAAATACGGCAACATATTAGTTTGGAACAAATAGCCTATTGTATTTCTGATAATGGAAGAAATCTAACTCTTGCCTTCAAGTTGTTGAATTGCAAACATATAATAGATATTAATCATAAATTTTCCCTGATTATTCAGTCAGTATTTGAAAATAACAGCCATTTTAATGATTATACAAAAGCATTAGCCTTGTTCAGAGCACAAAAGTCAATGAGTAAAATTGCTCGTATTGTTTCTCCTAATCAACGCGTTATGAGTAGATTTATGAATTTGATGCCATTGTTTAAATGGGGCGTAAAAATGATTACTTTATTGGATAACAATCAATTAACAGTAGAAGAAAGAATTGCACTGTCTTTTTTAGAGCCGCACAGAGTCTTTATTTTGGACACTTATCAACTATTGCTTAGATTGAACAATATACAGCAATTATTGAAAAACAAAGGGTTCAATGATAAAAACGCAAAAGAAGCCCTGTCGCTGTTTTCAGATATGAATAGTGATAATTCATTGAAAATACGGGAATTGTTGACGGATTACTTTACGGATTTATCAGACAAGGCAAAAGAAGGTAAAACAATTTGCTGTTCATCGGATATAATAGAATCCTGTTTCGGTAGATACAAAGAGATTGTAAAAGGAAATAAATCAGTCGGAATTAGTGACTTATGTCTTTGTATTGCTGCTATGTTAGGGGAGAACAATCTTGATAAAACAAAATATACAATGGAAACAATTAAAATAAAGCAATTGAAGGAGTGGAAAACAAAAAATATCAGCAAAACCTTATTCGCTGAAAAAAGAGAATTAAACAAAATGTTGAACGAAGTTATTTGTTAAAAAATAAACATTTTTTACATCCCACCCGTGAGGTTAAAATCAGGATTATTCATACGTTCCCACAAACCCATATAATTGATTGAAAAGTTGGTACTCATCCAATGTGATATAACAGTTGCGGGAATTTCTGCGTTTTTATACTTCGCCATATCTGTCAACGAAATATAATCTTCTTTTTGGTGCGACAACAAGATTATTTCCGTTCCCTGTACATTTATTGTGTCTTTTTTTGCCATAACTGTCTGTTAAAAATTAGAATTGCAAAGTTAATATTTTTTGCGTATTAAATTTATTCCCTATTACAATTCATTCAAATATTTGGCAATAAAATCTGTTTTTAAATAATTTTTGATGACAGAAAAAGGAACTGTAATATGTACACAACCATCATCACCACACGCTATTTCATATTTTTCATATACAAACGTAATAGTTTGTTTATCAAAATAAAAAACATCAGATACAGGAATAAGTCCTTCTTCCCACACGCAATCATAATCTTCTACATATTTCCGTAAAGTCTTATTCCATTCTGCTTTATTATTATCTTTATTTTTCAAAATATCTGATATTATAATTATTTGTCCACTGTTTTTGTCAAAAGTAATGTATTTCTTTCCACCATTACACCCACCGACTCCACTCACATTCCAGCATCTATCATATTGAATGGTTACTAAATTGCCATTTATTAAAACAATATTCAACGAAAAGTAGTCCGACAAATAACTTATTCCACGTTCTTCAATTTCTTCATTGCTTTGTTCTTCATGGTTTTGTTTTGCTTCATTAAGAGCTTGTAACAATCCTTTTTTAGAATAATCTGTTGCTCCTATGGGGCTTTTACTGTAAATCTCATTCAATAGCTTTTTATCTCTGATTGAGGGGAACTCCAAAATTTTATATTCGAAGCAAAGTGCAGTATCAACTACTTCAATAATATTATGTTCAATAAATCTTTTGTACAAATCAGGTTTCAAAGGATTTTCTGAAACTGCAATAAGGGTGGACATTTTTAACCAACCTTTCGTAGTTTTAAATACAGTATAACCAAAACCGTTTTCAATTTTTTCAATAAAAACAATATCATCTTGTACTAAATAACCGCTTCTTTTAGTAGATTCATCTGGCGAATCGTAAAAAAAAGTTTTTGAAATGACTGAATAATATATGTCATTAGATATGTTGTTCAATGAATGTGCTTTAACTAAATCTGTAAACGTTTCATTTTCTGACGAATTGACAGACGAAACAATAGTATCATTTTTTTCTTGTTCTTTGGTAGTTTTTACAAAAAATGTTATTACTACATTCAAAATTATAATGATAACTATTGATATGCCAGCAAATAATACCCATTTTTTGTGAGGGTGTGAAGGCTGCTGTAGTAGTGGTGATGTATCAGTTGTTAAATCTTCGGTTGCAATGTCCATATCCTCCTCTTCGTCAATTTGTGAAGGTTGTTGTGTCAGCATTTCATTCCTTTCATTGTTATTTAGCCACTCGCCACAATGTTTACACTTTACAGCAATAGATAAGATTTCTTCGTCGCAATAAGGACAGTTTTTTACCAACCATTCGCCACAATGATTACATTTTTTTGCAATGGCTAATATCTCTTCATCGCAATAAGGACATCTTTTTACTTCTTCCATGATATTCTATCTAAATAATGTTGCTATAGCACCTACTACGGAAATTAAAATAATCAAATCAATTAATGAAATGATAAAACCTGTAACAGCAAGTCCTCTCGGACTTTTAAACATTCCTATAAATGACAAAAGTAACCCCAAAAACCACATAAACCAACCAACTCCGGGTACCCAACTTAAGAAAAGGGCTATCAACGCTAATACAAACCCTGCTGTACCAACTCCATTCGATTGCGATTGTGGAGTTTGATTGACAATAATTGTCTGCCCTTGTGAATTTTGTTCACTCCTTGGCACTTCTATTGGTTGAGCATAGATAGGGATAGTTGTTGCTGTGGTTTTTGTTTCTGGTTTTTCTTCAAACCATTCACCACAATGTTTACATTTTTTCGCTGCGGCTCGAATCTCTTCTCCGCAATAAGGACATTTTTTTACCTCTTCCATAACTTCATATTCAAAATTACTTTTATTAAATTACTATTTCGTTGTCACAAATGTCAAGATTTCACGTCTTTGTCGCCGTGCATCTTCCCCGCTTGCGCCCAACGCCCGGCATATTGCCGCAGTTGCGGCTTCCAACACACTTTCCAACGAGCCAGCGGCGGCGAAATTAGCAATTATTTTCAAACGACGGTAGTGCCGCAATTGTGGCAATATGCTCGTTAGGCGTTCGGCATTCATTTCTCATATTCTTTTCTTTTTTTCTCACTAAATTCAATGGGTATAATCCATTGTGTCCTAAAATGTTTCCCTTGAATATAAATGACATCCCAATCAGGAATTAGTTTTATTACTCTAACGGCTTCTTCGTTAAATATTTCATTATCACTTCTTTGTTTGATTACAACTTCATCAATTTTTCCATCTTCATTAGCCGAAAAAGCCACAATTACGTCAATCGGATCATTTTGTTTCGGCAAATTATCCCAATCAATAGTAGTGTAAATAAAATTTAACAATGTGCCATTGTTTTGACTATATGTTGACTGTCTTGTCTTTGAATTATCAAAAGTTTTTATATTTACTAATTTTCCTTCGAGAAATTCAAATTCAAATTCTTTTATGGAAACTGGTATTTCATGATTTAAAAAAGATAGTTCTTTTCTATCATAAACAATGTTCTTTGAATTTATCCAATTGGCTTTCACTTTTCCGCCAACTACTTTTTCTTTAAATAACGAAGTCAAATCTGCTTTTATGGAATCTTCATAATAGCAACAACTATAAATGCCTGTTAAATATAATTGTTTCTTTATTATTTTCCATGTTGCATGGTATCCTCTGCCGCAATCGGTTGTTGTACAAGTTTGTTTGCCGCCAAATAAATTGGCAATTAAAATATTATTGATATAATAAATTTTGTCAATAGATACCGTGTCAGACTTATAAAATTCGTCTGGCAAATACAGATACACAGCAAGAATATTCCCTTTGTAAACGAGTTTATCTGGAATTTGAGGTGTTGCATATATTCCAAAAAATCCTATTGATATAAACAATTTTATCAATATATACTTTTTCCAAATCATATTCAAACTCTGTACTTTCAGAAAACTGTTGTTAAACATTCCTTTGTCAAATTGTATTATTTTTGATTATCATTCTTTTTTACGCGCCACACACTTTCTGCTGACGCCTAACGTCCCAGCGGCTTCACGCAGGCGGGGGTTCACAAAGGTTCGGGCGGGCGATGCACTTGCAAATTTGCACAAATGTTTCTGCGGGCTTACACCCCCGCTTGCGTGAAACCGCTCGTTAGCAGCAGTTTATTTTTCCAATTCATTTAATATCATTTGTTCATACTCCACATCAAAGTCAATTTTCAATTGATTTTTGTATAACTCTATCAATTGTTTCAGTTTACTGACTTGTCCCGAAAGGCGATAATGGTTTGCCAAGTTTATGAGAGCCATTGGATAACCATAAACCGCAATCCCTGATATGCGAGGAAAATCATTCTCTTTAACATTTCTGTAATTGGTCAAATTTTCGGCTCTGAAGAGTTGTTCAAGTTTGGAAACATCAATTTGAAATTTAGTGTCCTTTGTTTTTATTGGTGTCAGTCTAAAAACAAGTCCGCAATTTTGAAAATACTCATTTATTCCGCCATAAAAACTTGGGTCAGCACCTCTAAAATAGATTGGACGTTCTGCAAAATTATTTTCAACAATCTGTAAAAGCATTGCTCGTTGAGGACTTAACAATGTTCGTCTTATTGGCTCTTCGCTTTCTGTTTTTGAGTGCATTCGTTCAGATTGCAAATCTGGTGCTACAATCCATTCCATTTTAAAGCCTTCGGGTAACTCAAATTTTAATCTGTCCGCAGGCGAAATATCAATGAAAATATTTGTTTCTCGCCATTTGAAAGGATGAATATCCATTATTTGTTTTTCAGTAAGGTCAATATTTATCTTCCGAACACCATTGTCTAATCCATTTTTTAGAAAATTCACATACCAAGGTCTATCAATGAAGCCAAGAGGCATTACCGTTATATCTGTTCTGAAATTTTCACAAAGTTGCAAATAAGAGCAAATATTAAAATCAGCATCTCCTCCTGTAAAAAGAATGGCATCTTTCTCACAACTTGCCAACAGATTTCTGCCCAATTCTATCAACCAATCAGGAAATACTCCTTTTTTGAAACCAAGTTCATAATAATATTTCAGTTTCTCTGAATTATAATCTTGCATTGCCTCAAAAGCATTTGAGCCACATTCTGCTGAATAAAAATATTTTGCGTCTCCGTAGTTTGGATTTAGTTCGAGTGCTTTGTCGAGATATTCAAATATTCGTTTTGAATACGAAAAATCATATCCTTTCAAAGGTCGGCTGTCGTATGCACGATAATGATTAAACCAACCCAAATAATAGTATATTTCCGCATCTTCGGGCGATTGCTCCAATGCTTGTTCAAGCAATTTGATAGCGTCATCGTAATGTTCTGCCTTAAATTTCTCTAACGCTTGTTCTTTCAATGATATATTTTGCGAAAAAGCGCAAGTAGAAATAATCATTGCTGTCAATACTAAAAAAAGTCTGTCCATTTTTCTTACTGTTTTGTGTTATACTCTTTCATTATCATTCTCAGTTTTTGTCGTTTGCCACTGCGCTGTCCGCAAATTGCTGCTAACGTCCCAGCGGCTTCACGCAGGCGGGGCTTCCACTACACTTCCTGCGGGGTAGTAACGTGCAAATTTATACAAAATTGTCTGCGGAGTTACTGCCCCGCTTGCGTGAAACCGCCCGTTGTGTGTCAGTGCATTCATTTTTGCTGTTTTTATTGATTTTAACAAATCTAAATATCTTTATCATTTAATCTTGTTCAATGGAAGTGATTTCCATATTAACTTTTTCGGCTTTGATTTTTGTTGAAACTCTATCAATCCAATAAATTAATCCCAATGCTACTAAGTTAAAGTGAATTTCAGATCTTTCATATTGACGGTTTAGATTGAAGTCAAACTCTGAAAGACCAAAGTCAAATTTCATCTCTATGGAACTTGAAAAATCAAAGCCGACTGAAACATAAATACCTGCAACATAGGAAAAGGCAAAACCGCCAAAGGCAAAACCTAATAACTGTAAAATTTGATTTATCAAAGAATGCGTCAAAGCATTATTTGTATGTTGTATGCAAAGTATGCCACAAAAAATCGAATATCCGAAAAATAAAAGCATAGAAATATAAACAAGAACTTCAAATCCTGAAACCTGTATCGGGCTAAAAAGTGAATACAAAATAAATAACTCTCCAATTCCACCACCAATAATTTGATACCAGCCAATTTTTAAAATGTCGGATTTACTCTTTGTCTTCATACTTTTTATTTTTTAAGTCAATTTCATTTTTCTACAGATTATCTCAAGTCATCGACAACAATTCTCTTGAAAACGGACACTGTCCCGCATTGCACACAACGTTTTGGCGGCTTCACGCAGGCGGGGGTTTCACAAAGGTTCGGGCGGGCGATGTACTTGCAAATTCGTACAAATGTTTCTGCGGAGTTACACCCCCGCTTGCGTGAAACCGCTTGTTGGGCGCAGGCATTGTTTGTTGTTTCATTTTAATTGTTTCATTTTCTTATTTTCAACCAATGAACGCATTTGCGTAATGGCAACATTGTTCAGTTGTACAAGCCGTTCGTACTGCGGGAGTTCCTGCCGAATGAGCAAAGCGTTTATACTTTCCATATTCGACAAAACTACAAGTTGTTCCAATGTTGCATAATCGCGGATATTGCCTTTCAAATCGGGATTTGTATCTCGCCATTGCTTTGCCGTCATTCCAAAAAGAGCAACATTCAGCAAGTCGGCTTCTTCTGCGTAAGTGTAATTTATTTGTTCTTTGGTAACGATATTCGGGATAATATGTTCCTTAATGGCATCTGTATGGATACGGTAATTTATTTTTGAAAGGGTGCGTTGTAAATTCCATTCGAGAGATTTTTGTTGTATTTCGTCTTCTTTCAAACGCTGAAATTCTTTGATAAGATAAAACTTAAATTCAGCCGAGAGCCAAGAACCAAACTCAAAGGCAATGTCTTTATGAGCAAAAATACCTCCACCGTAACGTCCTGATTTTGAAAAAATTCCAATTGCATTTGTGCGTTCAACCCAACGCTTTGGAGTAAGAACTAATCGCCCACTTTCATTTTTAATCGTATGGAATTCCATACGGTTAAAATTAGGGTTATATATTTGCTCCCAGAGTCCCAAAAATTCAAGCGTGAATCTCGTACTCATCCAATTGGAAACCACAATTCTTGCTTCAAACTCGTCTTTGTAACCAGCCATATCGGTCAACGAAATATAATCGTTTTCTTTTGAAATGATTATCGTTATTTCCGTACCTTTTACATTTATTGTTTCTTTTTTAGTCATATTGATTATTTTAAATTCGATATTGTGTTATTGTCTATATTACATCCCGTTAAAGGGCTTTCAGCCCTTGGGGATAGGATTTTAATTGGAGTTTGTATGTGGTTTTTCATAATTTCTTCATTATTTTCATAAAACTGTCCGCAACCAACTTTTCATCAGGTATTTCCGAAAATGCTAACGGTGTCAATTCGTTTTGATAGGTTGAACGTAAATTTATCCACAAAGCAGGGAAATCTTTGAATAATGGAGAATCTTTGGCTGTTTTGTCAATCGGAATGCTTTTGAAAGTGCTGTTCCACCTTTGAAAACAACTTTTTCGGCATTTGGATTGTTCGCCATTCGCTGTAAAACACGGGTAAGCCAGTAATCTTTTTCGATATACACGTCCAAAATGCCTATATTTTGGGAAATTTCGCTGATTACAGCCGTGAAAAAGTTTTTGTTTTCGTGCAAATTCATATTATTCTCCATTTAGTTTTTGTTGGCAAAACGGTTTCGGAAATTCCGAGTTTATAAAGCGAAACGCCGTTTAGCGATTTGTCAAGCATTTCAAACAACGACTTTTCTGCATTGTTGTTGTCTAAAATTGCTGCTGTTAATGCCCTCACATAATCAGTATATTTTAACGCAAGTTTAGTGATTTTTTCTTGTTCTTCTGTTGTTAATTCGCTAAAAATCTGAATTAACCGTTGTATTGCCTCATCTGTTGTCATTGCAGGAATATCTCTAACAAAGCGCACAGAATCAAGTATTTGCAATAAGCGATAATTGTTTCGTGTTATTGGATTTGGTTGTAAAATGAAAGAAATTTTGTAAATACCGCGTTTTTTTGCTCTGCGATACTGATTTGTGCCGATTTGTATTTCATTGGAGATCTGCGTTGTCAGCAACAAATGATTATAAATCGAATATCCTGTGATATAGCCAATTAACCTACCGTTTTTTTCAATAAAATCTTTTACAATTTCGTAAGAAGAGGGTTGCAAATTGCCAAATTCCGACTTCTTAGGTCTGTAATATTTTCCTTTTGAAAGCCGCATAATCATTCCCTTATCCGCAAAAATATTCAGTGTTTTTACGATCGTATTCTTCTTTTCGACATCAATGTCGAAATCGGTATAAGCAAAAACCTGTCCTCTTGGGATTTTTTTCAATTTTTCTGCTATTTGCTCTACTATCTTCATTAAAAAAAATTTTTGCAAAGATAAAATTTTTCTTTTTATCTACGCAAAAAAAATGATTTTTTTTTGAGTTTTTACCCGTAAAAACTCAAAAAATCAACTGGTTTTTTTTCTGTCGTGTTTTCTTGTTTTTACGGGTGATTACCGGAATGTTGTTTTAATGGTAATTTTATTCCGCATTTCCAAAATTTGGTGAATTGTGTTATGGGTGTTTCTTTTAGTTTTCTATTTTGGAAATCGGGAGTTGAATTGGCGTTTGGGAAAATTATCACACAATCTACCACTTCATTTTCATTGTTAATATTCATTTTTTTCAAAACACCCCAATCACGAGCATAACCGCTTAATTGGCGAATATCATTAATATCATATTTGCCGTCTTCACAATAAACTTATTTGTATTTTGTGTCGATAATCAATTTGTGGTCAGTTTTCAGAAAATCAACATTACCATACTTGCCGTGTGGTTGGTACAAAATCGTTTTTCCGTATTCTTCTCTCAAAAGTGAATAAACATACAACTCAAACAGTTTGCTCATATCAACCCGAAACGGCGAAATCTCTTTTTGTTTCTCTTTATTGTCGGTATTGGCAAAGGAGTAGCCGAATTTTTGCATAAGTTTTTTTGCCAAATCAATCGCCTCAACATATTCTTTGTAAAGCGAATTGACTTTCAACATTTTAATTTGTGGATAGGAAATATCGTCTGAAATTTTTTCAAAGGAGTGCAGTATCTGATTTTGTTTCTGAAATATAGGTTTCATTTGCTCTTTGTCAAAATGTTTCAAATAGCGTTGAACCATTAACAAAGTTTTTTTCAGCAATCTGTTTTCCAAACAATTAACACTGTATTCCTGATACCTGCAAAAGGCTCTGTCTTCTCGTTTTACTGCAATGTTTTTCTTAATTTGTTGCGACCAGATAATTTTACCTTTGATTTTGCTGCTGAGGTTTTCTTCAATTTGAATATAGTTTTTTTTCAATCCCTGTTTTACGATTCCTTCCACTAATTCCAAAAAATGAGCAATCAGAAAGAGATTAAAATCCATTTCAACTTGCGTATCGGGTTTGATTTTTGGTTCTTTTAAATTGAAATGGTAAATTTCTTTTACAAACTGTGCTATTTCAGAATGTTTAAGGCAGTGCATAAACATCTTGAGATAATCCAAATTTGCAATTTTAGGTTTAACAAGGATGTAATGATTATTGACGAGCCAATCAATTCCTACATAATAACTTACGGAATAATTATAGGGATTAAGTCCTAAATACCTGACTTCGTTTTCGGCAAAGTCAAGATTCAGGTTTTTCAAAGATTCTTTTTCTTCTCCCTGAAATGTTTGTTGTTCTTCTATTACAAAACCTTCCATTCCGCAATTTTATCTTTCAGTATTTGTCGGTCGCAAGTGATAATTCCGTCTTTTTGATACTCCCAAAGTAGCGGAATAATTTCGTATTCCAAACGGCGTTTCAGTTCATCTTCGGTTTCGCAAAGGAAATAAGAGTGTCCAACCATTAAATCTTCGGCGTCAAGGTCTTCGTTGATATTGCTTTCAATAAATTTTTCAATATCTTCAAACAAATTTTCTGCTTTTGCTTGCGTATTACCTTGATATTTATCATACATAGAAATCACATTTTTTTTGGATTTTAGCGAAACAAATGCAAATCGTCTTCTCAAAGCGTAATCAATAGTTCCGATACTTCTGTCTGCGGTATTCATAGTGCCGATAATGTAAAGGTTTGGCGGTACTCCAAATTTTTCTTGCGAATAGGGCAATGTTACGGTAATTTCATTTTCCTCGCCAAGCCGTTTGTCTTTTTCTAACAACGTAATTAATTCGCCAAAGATTTTGGAAATATTGCCCCGATTGATTTCATCGATGATGAGGACGAAGTTTCTTTGTGATTTTTGACTACTATTCTCTTTCGGCTTTTCATCCATTGCTTTTTTGAATTTAACCAACAATTTTAAAGGAGTTCCAAACCAGTTTTTAAAATCGTAATCATTATCAAACTCAATAACTGCTGCTTCGTTTGCTACAATATCCTGTAAACTTGTATATTTAGGGATATCTTCTTGTCTGCATTTAGAAGTTTTCATCGTTTCATTTCCCAACAATACTTTTATACGTTTTAAATACTTATTTCTGGTAGCCGTGTATTTTACATTTATTGTCTGCAAATATTTTTCAAATCCGTTTAATGTGAAATCATCAATTGTTTCAACAGATTCTGTATCTTTTGCATTATCGCAAATATCTTTAAAAATCCCTTTTTTTACTCTAAAATTTCCTGTACTATTATCGTCATCGTCAATTTCCGGTTTCAATCCTTCTACAAATTCTTCATAATCGAGCGATTGATGAAATGTTGTAAAAGCGATTTGTTCGCTGTTGATTAACTCTTTGTAACGTTTCATTAAATCGGAACGATTTGTCGGCGTTTTACCGTCGGCAATAGCAACGGCTATTTCGGCTGTTTTGTAGGTTTTTCCCACTCCGGGGGCGCCGGTGAGAATGAGGTTTTTGCTTGATTTGAGAAGGTTTACAATAGGGTCATCATAATTGTTTTCATCTTCAATTTCCATATCATCGTCTTTTTTATATAACCATGCTTGTCGAGAAAATTCAGGGAATGATTTTTCTGTTATTTCGTTTGTTTCCATTTTAGATTTTATTTCAGAAATAAAATTCAAATACTCTTTTGCTTCAGGCATTTTTAAGGAACATTTTATACCGTATTTTTCTTCGAGATAATTTGTATTTGTATTGTCTAAAGAGAGAAATTTGTATGGACGAATCCAAAATAAGCCCATTGTGATATTACGGTTAACCATATATTGTTCTTTTACCGTATCAAATATGGAATAGAAGTCATTATTATAAATGTCATCTTGCAATACTTGTTCAAATAAAGTCCATAAATTTTCTATATCATTTGTTCCTTTTCGATAATCGAGTGGAAAAAAACAAGCCTTCATATTATGTAGAATTGGTATTCCTGCTAATGATGTAGGCACTTCTGATGTTATATTAAAAAAAGATTTAAACTCTTTGGCTAATAATAATCTGTTTTCATCCGTCATGCCTCGATTAAAAATGCCAATGAAAGTAAACGGGTCAATATTATCTGTTTTTTTTAGATAACCTGTAAACTTGGGTTTTAATTTATTAAAAATAAACGCTATCAAATCATCTCTTTTTGATTTGTATTGTAATATTTTGTCTGCTAATTCCATGTAAAATGGAATCCAATCAAAATCATCATTCATATTTTTCATTAATGTATTAATTCCTATTTCTTCTATTGCTTGCACCAATTCCGGTCGCATTGTCCATTCAAAATGCCTTCCAACGTGTTTTCCTGTCATTGGTATTACCCAATATGTTTTACTTCCATCAGTATGAACAACATTAAATCGTTTCAGTTTTCTTTGTACGGCAACGGCAAAGTTGGTAATGCTACCATTATAATGATGTGGACTTTTATTATACTTTTCCCCCAAAGCCTTACAAGTTGATTTATGTTCCGGTTCGTTGTAAAACTTGCTCAATGCCTCTTTATAATTATTCAACATTAATGTTTCATCTTGCAGAATATTTTTCCATTCTTCTACAGATATATCAATATCGCAGGTATAATATCCGTCTTTTACGATTACTTTTTTTTCTTCCATTTTTTTATTTTTTAAAATGTTTGCAAAGATATATCATTTCCCACCTCCACCACCGCATCAAACCCCTCTTCCGTTTCCACATTTTCAACGTATTTCAGGTTTTCTTTTACCCATGTACAGTTGGCGGCGAGTTCCAATTTATCGGCGTCCGGTTCGGTGGCGACGATGTCCATATTTTTACAGACCAACGACAGCAGTAGCGGCAGTTCGCCGTAGCCGCAATTTTTGATTAACACGCGGTTTTTATCTCTCAACTGCGATATAACTTCTTGATAATTATTGTTTTTCTTCAAATTTCTCCGCACCGTGCGTTCTACCGAAGGACCTTTATAAACGTAGTTATGCCACACCAAATCGGCGTAATAATCGGCGGTTTCCACTTCGGCGGCGAGTTTGGCGTATTCCTGTTTATAAAATTGGCGCATATTTTTCGCATTTTCGGAAAAAGTCTCTCCCATAGCGTTGTACGCCACACGTGGCAGCACGTTGATATGAATTTCGCCCCTGCGCAACATAAACTCTTTTTTGGGCAAAAGATGTCCAACGCCGTGAATCATCACGGGTAAAATGTCTATTTTAAGTTGTTCCGCAAGGTAAAAAGCGCCGCGATGAAAACGCTGTATCGAGCAATCTTCCGAGCGCGTTCCTTCGGGAAAAACCATGATAGAGTAGCCTTTTTCAACGATTGCCTGCAACTTGTCCAGAGCATTTTCGGCGCCGTTGGAGACGGGGTAAAAATCGGCATAACGGATTAAACGTCCGTAGAGCGCCGAATTCCACACCCAGTCGTTGGTTAGAATGATAAGTTTCGGCGTAAGGCTGATGATACACATCAAATCAATATGCGATTGGTGGTTGCAAATGATGACGGAAGGTTTATCAAAAATCGTTTTATCAAAGTTGTTGTAAGTGGTTTTGACGTGCGGAATCCGTACCACCACATAATGTGCCACCCAGCGCATAAAACGGTGATAGCGAAACTTCTTTTTGTCGGTCGTTTTACCCAGCGTAAACATAAAAAATCCCACCACCGTAATCACCAGACTGCCAAAGAGAAATATCAAAAAAGCATAAACCGACGCCGCCAAATTGACCACCGTAATGGGCATCAGTCGCCGTTTTCCCTTTTTCAACGTCAGCCAGCGGAAGATGACCGGCGGCAGCAAAAACGCCATCAGCACCACCGAAGCCATGCCGATGATGGTGATTTCTGCCAGCGAGCGCAGCGCCGGATGTTGCGCCAAAATCAACGACCCGATACCGATAAACATCACGATAGACGACAGTGTAATGCTGTTTTTATACGAAACCAACAGTTTGCGTTTGTAGGTATATTCGTACATTAAACCTTCGGTGATAAAAATCGTATAATCGTCGCCCTGCCCGAAGATAAACGTGGCGAGAATGATATTGACAATGTTAAAATGGATGTCAAAAATATTCATAATGCCCAAAATCCAAAACCAGCCGACAGTGAGCGGCAGGAAGGCGAGCAAACTCAATTCGATGCGTCCCAACGTGAAAATGAGGAAGGCAAAAACGATAAATCCGCAGATGAAAAGCACCAAATCGAAGTCCACCGAAAGGGCATTCACCATCGTGCGGCTGATGGTTCCGGCGTCAAACGAAAACGAGTTGTCGTTGATAGCGTTCAGTTGCGTTTCCAGCGAATCCAATTCGGTATGCGTGGTATGCAACAGCGTCATCACCATGCCGGAACCTTCTTCGTTTACGATGTAATTACTTGCTAATGACGAAGTTATCGGCTCAAAATAATCAATTTCCCGCACTTCGTAATCGGCGTTAATAATCTCGTTAAAACGGCTGAATGCGCCCGATTTGAACCCATTTTCAACTCCTTTTTCATCAATTTTCGATAAAATTTCCTTTTTACTTTCGCAAAACGTTTTCCAACGTTCCAACCGTTGCTGCTGCATCTGTTTCGACGGCAGATAAATGCCCACTCCGCTGATTTTCGTCAGCGTTCCGGCGACTTGCAACGTCTCTAATTCTGCCTTCGACGCTTCGTAGGCGGCAAGCGCTTCGTCGGTATTTTTTCCCGTTGAAATATAATAAATCGTTTGCTGTCCTTGTTCTAATGTAGCGATAAGTTTCTTAAAATCAGCCTTTTGCGTCTCCGTCATGTAGTTGATGTTTTGCATATTTGCGTCAAACTTGGTGTTGAAACTCAACACGCAAAAGAGAACCGACAGCGCAATAAACACCCACGCAAACCAGCGATTTCGTTTGGGTTTCCACGAGAGCATTTTCCCGAAAAGAAGTTCCTCTTCCATCGTTTTTTCGCTTGTTTTTGCCCGCTTTTTCAAGAGATGCGGCAGGAAAAACAGCACAAAACAAATCACGCCGGCAAGCAGCAGCGAAGCAAAAAGTCCAAGGTCGCGCATCGCCGCGCCGCTGATGAAAGTGAGGCTCAAAAAGGCGCCAATGGTGGTAATATTGCCAATGGTGAGCGGCACAACGATGTTTTTTATCACGTTAGGAATGTGCGGCTCGTGCTTGTTGTTCAGAATAAAATGGAGCGGATAGTTGATGGCGATGCCGATGATGATAGAACTGATGCCGATAGCGATAAGCGACACTTCGGGGCGCAAAACGGCAAGCAACCCCAAGGCAAACAGCCACCCGAAAATCAACGAACACAGCATCCACAGCAGTTTTCTCCCGCTTCGGAAGGCGTAGATTAAAAGGCTCAAAATGAGTACGATAGAGATGATAGAAGAGAGCAAACTGTCCTTTTTCAAACGGTTGGCGTTGGTAACGGCGATGTCTATCGAGCCGAAATAGTGGATTCCGATTTTTTGGTCAAAACAATCCTGCGTATGGGCAGCAGAGCGGTCGATGAGTTTGAGGATTTCGGCATTTTCGCGCGTTTCACTTATCGGAAAACGCGTTTCAACAGTGATGATAGCCTCTTTCCTGTCGCTCGAAAAGATAAAATCGTTGTACAGTCGAAATTGTGTACTTGCTTGAAAATCACGCAGTCCTGCCAAAACAGGCGCCGAAAAATGCAACGGGTCTGCTATGATATTTTGTTTCATCACCATACCGATTGGCGACGAAAGCATCTGTTTGTTATTACTCAACTGCAACGCGATATTTTCGTCGGTCAGCAACGAATCCATACGCCGATAGTCCGCCTCCGTCAGAAAATAGGGCATATTTTCCACCAAAAACTGCGACACCGCCAATATCTGCTGCTGGTCAACTTTATATTCGATTTTTTTGAAATATTTTCCGCTCGAATCGGCGTTTTCCAACTGTTCCACGAGGTGGCTGACGGCTTCTATCATCAACTCCTCGTTGGGCGCAGCGGCGCTATCTGCCATGCTCACACTCACCAACAGTTTATTCGTTGCACTCAAATGCTGATAGGCGTAATTGATGCGGTCGGTATCGCCATCTTTCGGCAAAAAAGCCGAAATATCCTCCTGAAAATTAATCCGCGAAGCAGAAAATGTCAGCAAAATCATCAACACCGCCAACAGCCCAAACAACGCTATTTTACGCCCCGAAAAGTAATTATAGATTGAAAGTATAAATTTTAACATCTACTTCGTGAAATTTTTCTGCAAAGATAGATGAATTTATTGAATTACATGAAAAACGGTAAAAAATCAATCCTGCACATCATCTAAATCACATTAAAATCAAAGTTCAGACAAAAATCGTGAATATCTCCAATAAAGTACTATCAATTCATGGAGAATTGGAAAAAAATCGTGAATTTGCCTACTTGCGCAGCGATGAAATTGTGAAGTTGTCGGACTATGTGAAAAACGGTAATTTTAGCGCCCCCGTATATGCCAACGCCGCCAAACGACAAACCATTCCCGCTTTCAGACAGGAAGGCGTATGGCGCATCGCAAAAAACTATGTTAGAAACAATTAGGGTTTAACTATATAGATTACATTAAATAATTTCAATATCTGGATTGCTTCGCTCCGCTCGCAATGACGAAAAAGCATGCCGTCATTGCGAGGGCGATAGCCCGAAGCAATCCAGAAAATAAAGTTATTTGTAAATATTTTTTAGACATTATATATTATTTATTATTTATATCCAAAGTAAAACGCCGTTGTATGAACGCTGTTTTTTAAATTATTTTCTGCGGAAATAACCATAAAAATACCATTTTCCGCAGAAAATAATAAAATTATTTGCGGAATTAATAGTTTTTTGTACCTTTGCCGCAGAAAATAATTTTGATGATATGAATAAGATTATTGGAAGAGTTGCTGAAATACAACGACTTACAGATTATGTAAACTCTGATAAAGCCGAATTTTTAGTTGTTTATGGACGGCGAAGAGTTGGAAAAACGTTTTTGATAAAACAATTTTTCAAAGAAAAATTTACATTTTATCTTTCGGGCGCCGAAAATGCAACCAAACAACAACAACTTTTCAATTTTAATGCCGCTCTTAACAAACATAGCGGCAAGGAATTTTCACCCGTTGACAGTTGGCAAAAAGCATTCGTACAGTTGGAAAAATATCTGAAAAACGTGAAAACAAAAGGCAGAAAAGTAATTTTTATTGACGAACTGCCATGGCTGGATAACGCAAAATCAGGTTTTCTATCGGCATTTGAGTACTTTTGGAACACCTACGCTTCGTCGAAAAAAGAGATTTTTCTCGTCGTTTGCGGCTCGGCTACTTCGTGGATTATGAACAAAATAATTCGCAACCGCGGCGGACTGCATAACCGCGTTACACGACAGATTTTTTTACAGCCGTTCACCCTTAACGAAACCGAACAGTTTTTGAAATCGAAAAAAATAGTTCTGTCGCGGCTTCAAATTGCCGAATGTTACATGATCATGGGCGGCATCCCCTATTATTTGGAACAACTTGAAAAACAATATAGTTTAGAGCAAAATATTGATAATCTGTTTTTTGGAAAAACCGGTATTTTGCGAGAAGAATTTTCAAAAATCTACTCTTCACTCTTTAAGTCGCCGGAAAAATATATGAAAATCATTAAAATTTTGGCTCAAAAACGAAAAGGATTGCTACGCGAAGAGATAGTGAAATTCTCGAAAATCCCCGACGGAGGCGGATTAACCGCTATTTTAGAAGAGTTGGAAATGTGCGGATTTATAACCATCAACAACAATTTTTCTACGGTTAAAAACAACCGGCTTTACCAATTAACCGACTTTTATTCACTGTTTTACATCCATTTTGTGAAATCCAGAAAGATTACCGATAAAAATTTTTGGACAAACGCCATTAATACGCCTTCACATAACGCTTGGGCAGGGTTTTCGTTTGAATTGATATGTCAATCGCACATAGCACAAATTCGGCGAAAACTCGGAATCAGCGGCGTGGTTACCTATACTTCCTCGTGGCGAGGTCGGAATGAAGACGACGGCGTGCAGATTGACCTCATCCTCGACCGCAATGACAATGTTATCAATGTTTGCGAAGTAAAATTCTCAAAAAAAGAATTTGTCATCACCAAAAATTACGATAAAAACCTGCGAAACAAGGCATGGACATTCGCCGAAAAAGCGCGTACAAAAAAGGCAATACACATCACCATGCTTACCACCTACGGCGTAAAACGCAACGAATATTGGAATGATATCCAAAGCGAAGTGTTGTTAGATGATTTGTTTGCATGTTGAAATGCTGCTATTTGAACGCTGGTTTTTAAATTATTTTCTGCGGAAATAACCATAAAAACACCGATTTCCGCAGAAAATATTTTTTTAACAGTAGTTTTTTATCTCTTTAATCACGCAAATATCCACCGAAAAAACTTCGCCGGATAGCCATAAACCACTGCCAAAAGCACAAACAACGTGTTCAGCAAACTGATACGGAAAAAATCGACACTCGGACGGAAATGACTCACCCGCTCTCCTTCCGGCGCATAATAAACCCGTACCGGCAGCGAAATCAGTCGGATTCCGCGCCACGCACAACGCACAAGCATCTCCAACTCCGCCTCATAACGGGAGGTGAACGGACGTAACCGTTTCATCTTCTCCAACGGATAGAGACGATAGCCGGTTTGTGTGTCGGGCAGTCGCGTTCCCGTTTGCAGCGCAAACCAAAAGTTGGAAAATCGGTTGGCAAAGGTGTTTTTCTTGGGCATATTGTCCTGCGTCAAGTTTCGGTTGCCGACAATCAGGGCGTTCGGATTTTTTGCTGACGTTTCCACAAAACGGGGAATGTCTTCGGCAAAATGCTGTCCGTCGGAGTCCAACGTCAAGGCGTATTTGCAGCCCAACTGTTTGGTGGCGGCGAAACCGCGTTTCAGGGCATAGCCCTTGCCTTTGTTTTTGGGGTATGAGACGACGGTTATTCGCCCTTCGTATTGCGTCAAAATTTCGCTTGTCCGGTCGGTGGAGCCGTCGTTTACCACAACAACGGTAGCGATATGTTCCAAAACGGAATCCAACACCGCCGCCAACGTTTTTTCATTGTTGTAGGTAGGAATTACGGCGCAAATATCGGAATTTTTCATCGCTTTCGACGGTTTTACGGGTTTACAAACAGCATGGAAAGTTTGGCAAATTGATTCTCTTTTGCAGAAACAACGGCACTGATTTTATACGCCTCATCGCCTTCCGAAGAAACGGAAACAGAAAACGTAACCTCATTGTTTTCCAACGGATTAATCACATTCAGAAACTTTATATTGTTCACTTTCTTCAAAAAAAGTTCACGTTGCAACGCCTCTTCCGACAACTCCTTGACTATTTGAATAATACACACTCCCGGCGTAATCGGATTTCCGGGAAAATGCGCCTGATAAATAAAATGCTCAGCGTTCAACGCAACAGTATAATCCGTTCCCGTTGCCGTTTGACAAGCATTTTTTATTTGAAAAAAATCGTTTTTTAGTTTCATAGATTTATCTTTTTTATTCGGACATCTATCGGACAAATCTTGGCGTGCGGTTCTGTCGGAAATTTGCACGAAAAAAGTTTCATTTATAAGTGATTGAATGGTGATTTTATATTTGTATCCGATATAATTGCAACTCCGGTATAAATCTAAAATCTTTTTCGTTAAGGGTAAAAAGTTCAATGCCGTAATATACTGCTGTTGCCGCAATAAGAGCATCGGGCAGATTTAGTTTTTGCGACAAACAATATTTTTCTACAAAATCAACAGCAATTTTTGAAATCTCAAATTGTATGCTTAAAACAGGAAAATGTTCAATGCTTTTAGCTATTTTTTGCAAATCAACTTTATCTCTTGCTCCAAAAAACAATTCAGCCTTTACAACATCAGATATAACAATATTATCATAACCGATTTTGTTCAGTTCGGAGCGAATGAGAAAATTTTTCCGAAAAATTTCAATAAATATGTTCGTATCGCACAGTATCATAGATTTTTTCATTTTTCAATGCCCCACGCTTGTTTTCTCAATGTCGTAGCATCTATATCTGTGTTTTCCCACATGCCAAAAACATCTGAAAAAGGGTCTTTTGCAAGATTTTTTTCCAAAGACTGCGGATATTCATACCGTATAGAATGTATGATATTATTTGCTATCAGCATTTGTTGCGATGCCGGTAATTGGCTGATATTGTACATTATATCTGTTGCTTGCATCATGTTTAATCAATTATTTACGAGTGCAAAGATACAAAATAATTTTCAATTCATTTTCACCCTATCCAGAAATAAAGCATCATTTCTTCTGTTATGAACAACGCCAATAATTACAACTTGTGCTTTTGTTTCATCTATATAATAATGGATGTTGTAAGGAAAAATTTTGGTGTGGACTATTCGAACATTTTTGTATCGCACGGCAAATGCTGACGGCATTTTCAAAATAGTTGATAATGCTTCTTTTACGGCAAAAGAAAATCGTATCTCCAAATCCTTTTGCTGCTCTGCATACCATTGTTTAGCTGCGATAATGTCATTTTCGACTTCGTCAAGATAAAGAACTTTATACATTTTTATAAAGTTTTAGAGCGTTTCAAGTAGCATTTCAACAGGTTTCAAACATTCGGGATGACGTTGTGCTTTATTCAATCGCAGGTCAATAAAATCTTTTTCCCATTGAGGTATATCGTTGTTAAACAGTTCTATATCAGGATATTGAAATACTATGTTTTCCCATGTTTTCATTGGAATAAAAACGCCCATTGGCATTCCTTGTTGGTCTTTTAATACTTGTGTGTCTAACATGATGTTTTATTTTTGTTTATAATTGAGGGGGCAAAGATACGGAATTTTGATAACACACGTAAAGCCCATTTTTCTAATATTTAACTCTGTCATTTTCAACTTTTACCGATCTTTTTCAGCGAATAAGTAAGCCCGCGCTTATGATTTTTGTATTGTATTTCTCCGTTGGGCAGTCGTTGGAGTTCTTTTTCTTTTTTATAAGTTATGATTAGCGTGTCTTGAATAAAAACCCTATTTGATTGATTACCAATGTTGTAAACGGGGTTGTCAATCTCCATCATAAACTGAATATCCGCAGCCAGCACTTTTTTAATGTGCCATTTATCCAAAAACGGAACGACATTGACGAGTTGGCAGGTCTTGGGCGTGGAAACGAAATCCAAAACCTTCAATCCGAACTCGTTGATGATGGTTCCTTTATGTGTTCCGTCTGTCTGTTTGACGATGCAAATGGCTGTAATCTCGGCTTTTGGCGTTTCAATCAACATCCGAAAATCGTTTCTTTGGGCGTTGTCCATCAGTTCCGACGTCCAAAAAGGAGTGGCGGACGTCTCGCTCGACGTCATTTTTTTCGACGAAGAACAAGTTGTGAACAGGCACAAAAAAAGACTACCGAATATCAAACACCTCATCGCCTAACTCCTTGTTAATCTGTTTGTTTCTCATTTCAATCAACGTTTTATCTTCGTTCAACTCTTCAATTTCAACCGAATTGACCGTATAATCCGATTTATTGAAACAAATTTGTATTTTATTGAATAACTGTTTGATTTCCTTTTGTTTAGGAATCAATATCACCATATCTTCTTTAGTGCCAACCATAAATTGCGCCGAAAATTTCGAGCGGTCGAGAATGCCCGACCCGTTGATGCCGGAGACAATAATTTTACTGATTTCGCTAAATATTTTACTGGAATTGACCTCGATAATATTTTTCGTCGTTTCCGAAGTGAGCATCACCTTGTCGCCGTTCATAACAAACTCATACTGATAGGGTTTGGTGTATTCCCAGCGCAATTTATCGGGCTGTTTGAACGACATTCGTCCTTCGGAAAGCATCTCATCTTCCAAAATGGAAATGGTCTTTTTTTGCACAAAATCGCACCGCAAAGTCTGTAATTGTTCCGTCGCTTCGGTTATTTTTTGCATCATTTCCTTTTGCTGCGCTTCGGTGGCAGGGGTGTATCCTGCTTGCGCAAAAACGCTTGCAATCGCTCCAAATATGCAAATTGAAAGTATCGTTAATTGTTTCATCGTTAATAGTTAATGGTTAATCGTTAATAGTTAATAGTTAATAGTTAATGGTTCATTGTCAATTGTCAATTGTCAATTGTCAATTGTCAATTATTTAGCAATTAAAAGTACACCCATGATTACCAATCCGAATCCCATCCAACGGGTAAATGATACCGTTTCATGGAAAATAAATATTGCTGCCAACATTCCGAAAACGTATGCAAAAGCGGTTATGGGATAGGCGACCGAAAACTCAAAATGTTTCAAAATATATCCCCACAAAATGGTTGCTAAAATTAAACAAATGCCGCTGATATATAGCCAGGCGTTTGAAAATATTTGAGCAAAATATGTCCACGTCCAGTGAAATTTTTCTATTTTATCGACTGCTAATTTGAAACAAACTTGTCCGCTTGCCAACAAAAAGCATTGAACTACGGTTAAAATAATGACTCTTAACATGTTAAACTGTTATTTATATGATTTTTATGATGTTTTTGATAATAATACAAAGGTGTGGTTTTTTCCTTCAAAGTGGTTGTAACACAATATTTTAGAAATAGGGATTTGAGATTGTGAGATTTGAGATTTGAGATTTTTTTCTGTCTCATATCTCATATCTAATTGTCTCACGTCTAAGGAACTCATGTCGCACTTCAAAAAAGCCGGAATTTCGCCGCGTTGCAAACAGACCGCTGCCGCATAAACGCCCAACGCCGACGCAGTATAACCTTCGCCAAAGAGGTTTTTATAGTGCAAAAGCGGAACATTCGGAAATAGTTTAGCGCAATTTTCAAAATAGACGTCGTCGTTTTCCGCAACGCCGTTGGTTCCGACCATGATGTAGTCTATTTGGGATTTGAGATTATCGGATATGAGATTTGAGATTTTTTCCGTCTCACATCTATTAGTCGCATATCTCATATCTAAAAATTCAACCTCACACAGCGTTTTTTCCGATTTTTCCGTTGATAACATCATCGCAACGGCAATTTCGCCGCCAAAGGTCTGGTTCGGATTTCCCAAATAACCTGCCTTTTTCAACAGCGTAAAATAGGCGGGCGTCATTTCGTCGTGGGCGCCAACCAACGCCGTTTTTGTCCTGCCCGATTTCATCTGCAAAAACGCATCTTGCAACGCACATTCAAACGAAATACCTTTGTGGGCGTAGGTGGTGTTGTAGGCGTTACATTTGGCGTCGATGGCGATAAGCGAGCCGATGGTGTTGTGCGTGGATTGCATAAAATGCGTCGGATTGAGCAATTCTTCGCCTTCGCGCACAAGTTTATCGAGAAAAATCTCGGTATTTTCGATACATCCCAAGCCGGTGCCGGTGATGATGGCGTCGGGCGACGTAACGCCGCTTTCCGACATCGTTTGTCGCGAAACAAGCAGCGCACGTTTCAAAATTTTTCCCAAACGCCGCGACTCGTTTGGCGTGAAAAACTGTTTATAATCAGGCTCTAACGCACGCACGTATGGCTCGGAATAAAAAACCGGATTTTCAAACCAATCATCAACCAACGGCTGCTGCGCGGAGATTTGTTTTATTGCGTTTATGTAAATATTATCCATAATTCAAATGTATTATTTCATCACAAAATACTCTTCCTTCAACCATAATTTGAAGATAGGGTCTTGAATTTCAATGTTTTTCGCCGTAATGTCAATAATATCTTTCGACAAAAGGGCATCCTTTATTCTGATAACGTTGGCGGAAGTTCCGAGCCGATATTTGTTCAGATTTTCCTGTCCGAACACCGTTTCACCGTCAATAATGGCACGCAGAAAATAGAGTTGCGTGGCGGTAAGCATCTCCGCCAGCCCGACAAAAAGCAGACTTAATTGATGTTTAATGCTTTGCAGCGAATTATCAATAATTTCAACGGAACACTCCGTTTTTGTGCGTAGCCATGCCTGTTGCGCAAGTTGCTGCACGTAGTAAGAATGATTTTCGACCTGCGCCGCCAAATATTCCGCATCTTTGCGGGAAATGGATTTTTTGGTATCCTTAAAGCGTTTTTGTATAAATTTTCCCCAAACTTTGTTGTCTATTTTTTCCAAAAACATGATGTCGCCAAATTTGTAAAACGGCATTTCGGAATTTGCAAAAATATCGAGCAATAAGTGCCGTTTGCTACCGTAAAGGCAATATGCAACGTTGTGATGATGTTGCCAATGCGCCCGAAGTTTGCGTTGAAAAGCAAGCGATTCTTCAAAATTACCGATACTTTGAAATTCGTCAATACAAACCACGATTTTTATACCCTTTGCTTTGGCAATTGTTTCGGCAAGGTCAATAATTTGGTCGGGATTATTTTTCAACTCTTCCCATTCCATCCCAAACGATATTTCTGCCTGATTATCAGATGATAAAGTAATTCTCGGCAACCATCTTGAAAGAAATGTTTTGGCATTTTCAACCCATTCTTCCCATCGATTCGACGTTGCTTTAATGAGCGATTGGGCAAAATAAGTATAAAATTCCATCTCATTGCGCACATTGAAAACATCAAGCAAACAGACCTTAACATTCTTATTATCAGCCATTACCTGCTGTGCAACTTTTTTTACTAACGATGATTTTCCCCAGCGACGCGGCGAAATAACCATTGTATTTATCAACGAAATGAAATTTAGAGCCAAGTGTTTGCACTCTGCATCTCTGTCGGTAAAGTTCTGTATTTCAGCCGTTTTACCGTAAATAAATGGTAACATTTCCATATCAAAAATATTTTTCGGCAAAGGTAATCATTTTTTCTGAACTTACAACTTTGTAAGTTACATTTCTGTAAGTTACAATCTTGTAAGTTACAACTTTGTAAGTTACAACTTTGTAAGTTACAATCTTGTAAGTTTTGTTATAATTTACTGAATATCAAACATGTATCATTGCCTCCGAATCCAAACGAATTACATAAAACGTGTTTTAATTCGACTTGCGATGTGCGATTTGCGATTTGCGATTGTGAGATTTGAGATTTGGGACTGTCTTTTGTCTCACATCTCATAGTCTCACATCTCATATCTGAATACGGAGCGAATGGTAAATCGGGCATTTTTTCGGAGAAATTCAGATTTACGGGAATGAAATTATGTTGCAACGCCAGAAGAGAAACCACCGTTTCTACGCTGCCTGCTGCACTTGTGGTATGTCCGGTAAACGATTTCGTAGAGGAGACGGGTGGAATTTTTTCGCCGAAAATCCGTACTATTGCCGTGCCTTCGCTCAAGTCGTTATTTTCCGTTCCTGTTCCGTGTGCGTTGATATAGTCAATTTGTTCGGGGGCGAGTTGGGCGTTTTCGAGCGCTTTTTTCATCGCTAAATAGGCGCCTTCGCCATCGGGCGAGGAGGCGGTTTGATGATAGGCGTCGCAGGTGTTGGCGGCGCCTGATAATTCTGCTAAAGCATCCTGATTTTGAGGAGATTGCAGGTCAAGCCCGCAATGACGGTGAGCATCGCGACGGCGGGCGTTAAAATGCTCCTCGCTTTCCATTACAACGTATGCGGCGCCTTCGCCGAGGTTTAAGCCTGCGCGTGTGGCGTCGAAAGGTCGGCACGGTTGGCGGTCGAGGATCATCAGCGAGTTAAAGCCGTTCAAATGAAATTTTGTGATACATTCGCTTCCGCCTGCTACAACGATGTCGGCGCGTCCGCTTTTCAACAACTCGGCGCCAAGTAAAATGGCGTTTGCTGCCGAACTGCACGCCGTTGAGATGGTATCTACTTGCGAAAAGATGCCGAAATAGTCGGCAATCATTTCGGTGCAGGCTCCGCAGTCGTGGGTTGAGATGTAGGCGTTTTTGGTGTCGTTTTCAAAAAAATCGAGGTAAAACTGCTCGCTTTGGTCCATGCCGCCGACGGTGGTGCCGGAGATAATTGAGAGTTGAGAGTTGAGAGTTGAGAGTTGAGAGTTTCCAATTTCCGATAAACCTGCCCCTTCTTTGGAGGCAGGGGCAAGCCCTGCCATTACGAGGGCTTCTTTTACGGCTAACATTCCCATGAGGGAGGTGCGTGTAGTTGGTTTGTTTTCAGGGAGTTGGAGCGCTTTTATCATCTCTTGGTCGGTCATTTTTACTTCGCCGACGGGAAATTCGGTGTGCGTTGTTTTCAGATAACGCAAAGGGGCAATGCCGCTACGGTTTTCCCGCAACGATTGCAAATTTTCATCAACATTGTTGCCCAATGCCGATACGATGCCCATTCCGGTTATAAAAATCTTCATGTTGATGTGGGATTTTGGGATGTGCGATGTGCGATGTGCGACGTGCGACGTGCGATTGTTTTTCTGTCTCAAATCGCATATCTAATTGTCGCATATCTAAACTATTTCGTTCTATTTGCGACAATGTACTCTGCCAATACTGTGATGGATTTGAAAATCTCTTTTCCCTGTGCGGGGTCTTTGAGTTTGATGCCGTAATTTTTTTCCATTAGTACGATAAGTTCCAGAGCGTCAATCGAATCCAAGCCTAATCCTTCGCCAAACAAAGGGGCGGTTTCGTCGATGTCTTCGGGTTTTACATCTTCCAAATTCAATACTTCGATGATTTCTTCTTTTAGTTTTAAAATTAAATTTTCCATTGTATAAATGTTTGATATTTAATAAATTATATTCGTTAATAGGCGTAAAAAACTTTATCGTTTATTCCTAAGTCAAAACGTCCGTCGGACATGGAGGTCGGGAGACCGTTTTTCAGAAAACGCAACTCAAAAGTGCCGGAGAGGATAACGCGATTTACCGCATCATCAATTTTAAGTAGTTGAGTACGTTTGAAATAGAGTTCTCCGCCTACTACGTCAAGTATCGTTTCGTTGTCGTTTTGCACCATTTTTACCGTACAACCGGCAGTGGCAAGGTCTATTTTTACGTTATTCAGTTGCATTAAGTCCGCATAATTACTTATCGGTTTTTCTACCGGAAAAATAAAAGCCATAGTCATACGGTTGCCGGAATAATTGCCGGTTACTCTTCCGTCTAAAAAAAACTGCAATTGATGATCTTTATAGACTATTTTGCAAGGCACAATGTTGTTTGTTGCCAAAAAATAAGTCCGTTCATATTCTGCGCCGAAAGAGTTGTAACCCCATTCGGTGTAGGCGGGTAAATTTCCGTCGTTTTCGTCCGGAATAAAAATGGTTCTATCCATTTCGTCTTTTGAACACGCTACTAACAGCGTGATTGTCAATAACATTAAACATATCTTCTTCATGACTGTGATTTTTTAATTGATAACTGTGTAATTTAATTGATGTTTTTTGCAAAGCGGTATTTGAAACGATAATTGCACTCCGAAACCAAATGCGTCGTTTGCGTTTACTAATACATTTTGTTTGTCGTTGGTAAGCATCAAGACCGGAAAATGAAACTCAATGTTTCCAAAAGGCTGATTGGTATTCCCTATTTTTAAGCCAAATCCGCCATATAAAAAGCCGTGAAAGGCTAATTCGTCTATTTGATCGGAGACCTCGGCATCGTATTTGTTCATGTGGGAATTTTTGAACGACACATCATTGTTCGAGTTTACCAAAAAGTTCAATGACGTTCCCAAAAGAAAATAGTGCCGCACGGGATAATCTATTTCACGTGGAAAAAATCTTATTTCCATCGGTATTCCAACATAGTAATTTTTTTGTGTTATATCTTTGATTCTGACGTAATTAGTTGTTCCATCTGCACTTTCATTTATTTTCCAAAGAAAATAATCTTTATCGGAATCATACACTATTTTATTAAAAGAAAATCGCACGCCTGCCGCAACAGTAAACCGACGATGTATCAAATATTCGGGTTTTATTCCAAAATAAAAGGACTTAAATGTTTGTTCATCATAAATAAAACCGCCATAATAATCATCTTCGTAGTTGTAATAAGAAGATTTATTTTCTCTAATCATCGGTAACTTATTGGATCTTCCGATAAGCCCATCTACTCCGGCTTCTATACCCAGCCGAAATCGGGGCGTTGAGATGATTTCTTCCGTTTGCGCTTGCGTTTGTGCGACAAACAGAAAAATAAAACATGTAATAAAAATGAGTCTGTTCATAATTTTCTAATTATATAATACTTTTAACTGTTCTTCCGTAAATTCCGTTTCACCTTCTTCATTTTTCACCAACATCATCATCACTTCGCGTCGTTCTTCAAAATGCTCAATCCATGCTACAAGTACGTTAGAAGTGGTTTTATTGCAAAAAGCGTTCCGAACTGCGCCGACAATTTGCCG
>Ga0082212_10001922_pt1 | contig 30547 bp, 37 predicted proteins | sample TergutNt197P3_FD_71548 | JGI IMG/M metagenome (GOLD analysis project Ga0082212, IMG submission 71548) | Neocapritermes taracua P3 segment gut microbial communities from Petit-Saut dam, French Guiana - Nt197 P3 | ecosystem: Host-associated > Arthropoda: Insects > Digestive system > Gut ...
TGAATTTGCATACCATCTAAAAATAATTGTTTCATAATACCCTCCGAAAATTGATTTTGGCGATATGATAATTATACCATTTTTAAACTGGTTTTTCAAGAGGTTTTCGGAGGTCACCTATTGTAAAAGACGGATTAAAACGTGGCAGAAAAACAAATTAGTGGGACTTTATTTCAACCCCCCGACCCCCATCTTATGCATCCCGACGAATTATTCGGCGGGTATCGTTGGTATCACGACGAGGAATTGCTTTCAGAAGACGAATCTGTTGCGTCGTTCCCTTGGCTGCAATGCGTCAACGAACGCGCAAGCCTTTTGCGAAAAGGCGTTTTAGGAGGCATAGAGCCGTCGGAATATATAAAAAAAGCAAGGCGCGATATTACCGCAATGACGCCGTATCTTGATTCAGATGACGCGCTTACGCGAAAGCGGCGAGAGATGTTCTATTTGAACTATTATGGATTTATGCAAACGCTTTCAGAAAGAAACTTTTTTATGTCGGGGGCGCACGGCTTGACCGTTTCGGCACCGTTTAACAGGTTCGAAATCGCAGAATATGCGTTTAATATCCCGTGGCACATGAAAGCATATAATAACAGAGAGAAGGGGCTTCTTCGCTACGCATTTAATGAAATGCTTCCCGAATCGGTCGCGTGGAGAAAAAAATCGCCGTTTCCTAAAACGCACAACCCCGAATACTTAAAGCTGGTTACGTGCGAATTAAACGATATTATTAACAAAACCGACTGTCGAATTATTGAAATATTTGATAAAAACAAACTCAAGAAATTGGTCGAAAGCGGCGGTAAAGTATTCAAGAATAATTGGTTCGGACAGTTGATGAGCGTTCCGCAGATATTCGCATATATGATTCAACTCGAGCATTGGTTGAGGGAATTAGATATAGCGGTACAATAATCCCGCTCTGCATCCGTTACGGTCATTTCAACTATACTGTTGCGTTCATACGCTACAGTAGTTCTTATAGGCGTGTAACAGCGGGTGTGTCCAAAAAAAGGTGTCTCCATTAACACCTCGCGTTCCGTTCCGATTAGCCGCTCAAAAAAATCCGCGCGCATTGTTCCCTCTAATTGTTGTAATTGTGCAACTCGTTCCGCTTTAAGCTTCTTAGGAAGCTGTCCCGTCATTTTTGCCGCAGCCGTTCCTTCTCGCGGCGAAAATGCAAACGCATGAACCTTCGCAAATCCGATTTTCTTTGCAAAATTAAGCGTTTCCGCAAATTCTTCCTCGGTTTCTCCGGGAAATCCCGCTATTATATCGGTGGTCAGTGCGGCGGAAGGAAAATGCTTCATTATAGTTTCGGCTTGAACCGCAAATTCCCGAGCGGTATATTTACGGTTCATTCGCGTTAACACCGTATCGCTTCCGCTTTGGAGCGATAAATGAAAATGTTCGCATAATTCGGGACATTCCGCTAAGCTTATTATATCCTCCTCGCTAATCATATCCGGCTCAAGCGAAGAAAGACGTACCCGCCGAACGCCGTCGATTTGTGCAACGGCTTTAACCGCTTTTACCAACGAGCTTTGATACGCGCAAATATTAATCCCGGTAATAACAATTTCCTTATGACCGACGCCCGCGAGAAAACTCGCTTCTTTTTGAATTTCATCAATCGAGCGGCTCTTTACCCGCCCGCGCGCCTTCGGAATTATACAATAAGCGCAACACCGATTGCACCCGTCTTGTATTTTTAAAAAAGCTCTCGTTCGCTCACTCTGGGGTGAATATAGCGAATATGGCGACGGCGGCGGTTTAATTGTATCTAACCCCTTGAATATCCCCGGAACAATCGTATCCGCTCCCGTTTCTGCCGCTTGAACCGGGAAAGCCTTTGGGAAGCACCCGCATAAAACAACATTTGTAAGAGGATTTTCACGCTTTATTCTTGAAATTAAGCCTTTTACCTTCCGCACGCTGTTTTCCGTGACCGCACAAGAGTTAATGATATGGATATCGGCGGAATGAGTCAACTCGGCGGGAATATATCCGCTTTGCTTCATAATCTCGGATATTCCCGAGCTTTCATATTGATTAACTTTACAGCCGAAGGTTGTAACGGTAAAATACATTAGTTTTCCCCCTTGACATTCTTAAAATATAATGCTATAATTTTGTAGAGTTTTTGTACAGAGTTTTTGTACAGAGTTTTTACGGCTCGGAAAGGCACGGTTATAAATATGGTTGAAAAAAAGATTGAATTTGCTTATGATGAAGTAATCGACGGGGTGAAGGAATTTGTTAAAATTGTCTCTGAGTATAGTTTCGATATTGATATTATATCGGGAAGATATGTCATAGACGCAAAATCAATTATGGGGCTATTCAGCTTGGATTTATCGTCGGAGTTGACAATAGCGATTCACTCCGACAACTGTGGCGCGCTTCTCGAAAGGCTCGATAAATTCATCATTGAATAACATCTATCTTGTGAAAGCTGTTGTTTTTTAATATCGTTGCCGTTTTCTTGTCGATTACCTCGCCCGGTACAATTATCGGAGCGCAAGGCGGCGTAACGGCATAAACCCCCGCGCATATCCTCCCTGCGGACTCGGTTGTATCGACCGTTAGCTTATCTGAAAAATATGCGTCTCTCGGCGATATACATACATTTAAACGAACAAGCTTTTCTTCCGTCTCTTCGTGCGTTTTCAAAGGGGCGGGTTCTTTTTTTTGCGGAATCGTATACATTGCCCTGTATACTCTTTCGGTATTGTGTTTCTCGGTAACGGTGGAAAACAATAATATGATGCGGCGAGAATCGTACAGTTCACAGGAAATGCCGTTATTGCGAAGCTGAACGGCGTATTCGTCGCCCGAATAACCGTATGCGTTTGTATCAATTGTAATACGAAGTAAATCGCTTTCAAAAAGGCGGTATCCTATTTGAGCGAGCCGCTTTTTCAAATCTGTCACATTACTAAACGCCGCTTTTGCCTTCTCTTTTTCATGGGCAATATGTAGGTTACACAGGTCAAGGCTGTCTAATATAAGATAAGAAGGACTCGAGGTTCCGAAAAGATTCATAGCTTTAACTGCGGAATCGGCTAATTCGATATGCTTTTCGGCTATATGAAGGTATGCCGCGCCCGTGAGGGTCGGAAGGGTTTTGTGTGCCGAATCCGCCGACATAGCCGCCCCCAATTGAATAGGGTGCGAATCGGTAAACACAAGATATGCACCGTGCGCGTTGTCAACCAATAACGGCACCCCCGCAACGTCACAGGTTTTTGCAATTGATTTAATATCGCGAATTTTCCCGTAATAGTCAACGCTCGTTACAAAAACAGCCGCCGTTTGTTCGTTAATACGTTCGGAAACACAATCATCTGTATAAACCCAATCGACGCCAAAGCCGAGAAGTATTGCCGCGTCAATAAAGCTTCTGTGTGTTCCGCGAAAGGCGGTTACTCTTCTGTTGGCGCAAAAAGCGAGCATTGCGAATATAGCGAGCGTGCTTCCCGAACAGGAAAAAAGCGTTCGCCCCGCTTTAAACAATTCTGCGGCAATGCGTTCGCTTTCCTGTACAATATCAGTTGCACCGTGAATTTCGGTAATGTCAAGCTTGTTGTGTTTACCTTTATGACCGGGCGTGTGACAACGCTCAAAGTCGGATACGGAATATCCGCCGATAAAATCGTGTATCGGGGTTTTCATATGCTTCCCGTTATCGGCTTAACGGCAATTTCGCCGGAATTGTCTACTTCTACGCGACAACGGTCATGTTTAATCTCGATTTTTTTTCGTTCGCTTCCTATCCTTATGCTTACCCCGGGCCATATCGCCTTACGCGCATCAATATGCAGATTATCGTTATCGAGAAAACTCGCTTCAATTTCCGCAATTCTTTTCCTGCCGAGCTTTAACTCATTTGAAAGCTTAAAACGCGCGCGGATTGATGTGGCGAGGGTGTCTTCAAGTGCGCGGGCGACCGTTCCGTGCTTTTTCTTTGCGTTATTGATTGTGTCAATTTTTTGGATAAGCTTCCCGATTTCCTCGGTAAGCTTAGCTTCTTCCTTCTCGAGTTCGAGCTTTTCCTGTGTCAAAATCGCTCCGTTACCCAAGGTGAGACCCGTTTTCGTGTACGATTCAGAGCCGATTGTGTTAAAAACCATTCCTTTGAGACAGGTCATTTTCCCGCCGACAATTACACCTTTACCGGTTATTGCAAAAGCGGTTCCGTGACAAAAAATGTCGCAGGCAACATAACTGCTCGAGGTTAAATCCCCCCCGCAATCTATTGTGGTGCTTTCGCAAAAGCCGGTTTTAATATTACCCTTTGAGGTAAGAGTTGTGTTGACGCAACCCATTTTTACTTCGATATTACCGCCGGCAATAATCTCGGCGTTATTAACGGTTCCGTTCACTAAAATGCTCTTCTTTGACTTAACCGAAAAGCCTTCAAAAACATTTCCCTTAACTTGAACATCGCCTATAAAATCAATATTTCCGGTTATCGGCCCGACATCTTCGGCTATAACCAAAATTTCATCAACGGCAAAGTTGTCCCTCGCCCATTTGAGGTTTCCGTCAACCGCGGCGATAATTGCGGTTTTATCTTCATTAAGAATTGTACCCGTACCCAAAAGGTAGTTAGGCGGTTTTCCGGGCATGGGCTTATGTGGGTTACCGCAGACGTCCATACCGTCTTCCCCGGGTGTTTCGGGAGTAATATCGGCAATAACCGTCCCGGCAAAGATGTTTTTTACTAAGCCTAAATCCTTAAAGTCCATCTCGTCTCGTTCGTTTATCTTTGCCGATAAAGCACCCGATGTCTCAAAATGATACTCTACAATTCCGTTTATTCCGTTTACTGGTTGAACGCCGCGCGCTATTATTGCGCGTTCGCCGTAGTTTTTAGAAGCTATTGCTTGAGAAATGGCGTTTTGGTCTACCTCAATACTGACATCGCTATCCTTGACCTCGAGCATTACCTGTTCAAGAGTTGCTTCTGCGCCGCCGTTATGCGGTGCGGAGATAATTAAGTACGCAATCATCTTATCTTCGGACAATTGTATTGATACAACCGAATCAATCGCATCATCCGCTTCATTGGCGGGGGTAAAGGCCGACTCGTTCATACAGCCACCTCCTATTCATCGCTAATATGCCGACAATGATAATTATAACACAGAGATTTAAAACAATCAAGGCTTTTTTATGAATTGTTTAATTTTTTTCTGTGTTGTTTATTTTTTTTAGTGAAAATCAAAAATTAAAGGGTTGACTTTATAAAAGAATGTGTTATAATTATTTGGTATTTTAAATTCGAGGGAGATATATTGTAGCATGATAATGAAAAAGAGATTGTTAGCATTATTTTTGGCGACCGGCACAATTTTTATGATGTTGACGGCTTGTGAAAAAAGCAATAATAACGTCGTGAACGATACGGTAGGTGAAGAAAAAAACACAGATGAAGCCGCGGAAGAAACGCTGTATTCGCTTTTACCGGTTGAAATCCCGGAGGATTATAACGTATACGAGAACAACGAATATGATTTTTCCGTGGGCGTTCCGAACAGATGGACTGTTACCGAAAGCGTTGACGACAATACTGCGGTCACCTGGATTGATTCGGATAATTCAACTATGGATATAAGGGCTAATATAAGTTTAATTGTATCTTCGAGCAATTTAGAAAGTCAACTCGATTTACAAAGTGAGGAATTTCAAATAAGCTTTCAGTCTAAAATCGAAGAGACATATAAGGATACGTACGGGAATCTTACTCCCGGCGAACTCGAAGGGGTAAAATTGGGCAACAATTATTTTATTTTGTATTCTTGTTCCTATGACACGGGCGATGAGGAGCTGGGTATAGATAATGTCACGCTGAAGGTATATCGCGCAATAACGGTATTAAACGGTGAATTGCTCACCTTTATGTTCACATACCCCGCCGAAGCGGTCACAGATGATTCAAATGTTACCGCGACGCACATTGAAATGCTTTCAACTTTAAGTATAATTTAAAGAGTATAATTTATGGAGTATAATTTAAGCAACGTCCGTCGCGTATCTCCAAAAGAAGCTCCGCCTTTTTTGCGAGCGAGTCATTATGAGTAACGATTATGACCGTTTTCCCCGTTTTGTGGACGGCGAATATATGTTCTAAAACTTCTTTTTCGGATTCTGTGTCGAGGTTTCCGGTTGGCTCGTCCATCAAAAGAATATCCGGATTATTTGCGAGAGCGCGAGCAATTGAAACACGTTGTTGCTGACCGCCCGAAAGTTCATAAGGCTTTGCATCAGCCTTATTTAACAAGCCGACGAGTTCCAAAAGCTCTGCGGCTTTTTCCTTTTGCGCTTTAGATGTGAGTTTAATTGCGGGGTTCAGCATCATTGCCGTCTGAATATTCTCCAAAGCGGTGAGATTTTGCAGAAGGTTGAAAAATTGAAAAACAAACCCGATTTTACTCGCGCGTATTGCGGCTAATTTGCCGTTACTCAAGCCGGTAATGTCGACCCCGCCGATAAACACCTTCCCGGCGGTTGGTTTATCGAGTCCGCCGATTAGATTTAATAATGTGCTTTTACCGTGTCCGGACGGCCCGGTTATACAGGTAAACGCACCGGTCGGTATTTCAATGTCAACGCCTTTTAGGGCGTGCGTCTTAACCGCGCCTTTGCCGTACAGCTTTTCCAAGCCTTCTGTTTTTATAATGCTATATTCTTTATCCATATGAAACAGCCTCCACCGGCGTCAGTTTAGACGCTTTTAAAGCGGGGTACAAACCCGAAAGAATCGAAATGACAAAAGAAACAATGACCGCGGTTAAAACGAGTTTTATATCAATACTTGCCTCTGCGGAAACTCCCTTAAGCATATCCAACCCTTCTCTGTTAATAATCGGCGCGGCAAAAACCGAAACGACATATCCCGCTACTACGCCGACACAACCGCCTAATAAGCCGTACACCCCCGATTCAATTAAGAATACCTTAAAAATCGTACCCGCCCTTCCGCCGAGCGCGCATAAAATCCCAATTTCTCGACGTCTTTCATAAACGGCGGTCATCATGGTGTTTATTATACCGAAAGCCGCCGCGATTAACGCCACACCCGCTATGAGGCGGAGGGTCGAATTGACAGAGCCGATAATGGATAACACCGATTCGAGAAGCTTATCGTTTGTTGCGACCTGAACATTTGCTATTTTTAAGATAGCGTCTTCATAAGCCTCTATTTTTGACATATCCTTAACCCGAGCCGACATATAAGAGATGTAACCGTCCTTATTGAAAAGGCGTTGTACAACGGTAAGCGGCGCGAACATTGTCATATCGTCGTTCCCCTGTGTTTTTGCTAAAATGCCGATTACGGGAAGCTGTTCACCTTTAACGGTCACCGTTTCACCTACTCGAAGATTGCGCGTTTCGGCAAAATCAATACCGACAACAACCGCATTTTGGTCGTCGGACTCAAAAAATACCCCCTCGTTCATTTCCCACACCTTAAAGGCATAGGTTTCCCGAGGAAGTATTCCCGCGACAACGGACGGTTTATCTTTAATTGATGTTTTCTGTGTTAAATGCGGGATAATTGTGACATCGTTTACCGCCGTCAAATCCTCGAACACTTTGTATTCCATAGATTCGGATATAGTTTCTCCCGTAACAATCGCCATTTGATTATATATACATATATTTTCGGGCATTATCATAAAGCTCGCGCCGAGACTCTCCGCTTGCGCTTTAACAACCGATTGCATATTTTCGCCCATCGAAAGTAACGCCACGAACGACGCCATTCCGATTGAAATACCGAGAAGGGTGAAAACAAACCGCCCTTTTTTGCGGAATAGATTTCTCGCTACAAGTTTTAATATATTCATACCTAATCGACGGGTGTGTATCCCGCCGCCATTATTCCTTCTTTAATATCATCTTCGCTGACGCTCGAATCGTGTTCGACGGTTGCGTTTTTTTCGTCTAAATCCACAACGACATCGAATACGCCGTCTATTTTGTTCAACTCGGCTGTTATGGAATTGACGCATTTACCGCAAGACATTCCCTTAATCGAAACCACCGTTGTTATAATCCCTTGTGCCTCTTCACCATCTGCGGCGGCTCTCGCGTTATCAATTATATTGTTTCCGCTTTCAATCGGGTTTATCGGTTTATTGTCCTCGGCACAGGCGGCAAAAGCCACCGTAACGGCAACTGCGGCTATTAACAATGAAAGCGTTTTTTTAATTAACACACTCCTACAAAGCATTATATCCTCTTCCTCTTATATATGATTTGAGTTCGTTCGTGCCTAACCATGTTTCGTGGAGAATTGTGTATTTAACGCCGCATGAATCGGATACAACCGAGAGATTCAATATGCCGTCTAAAGCCATTAACAAATTTGTCAACGGAACAATACAACACACATCGTAGCCGCAAACGATTATTTCAGATGTATAGGCTGTTATTACGGGTTCTGTGGTTGTAGCGGGCGGTTCGGTTGTTGTTTCCGGAAGGGTTGTCGTTTCGGGGGCGTATGTTGTTTCTTGTACAGGTCGGTCGGTCGTTTCCGAAAAATTATCTGTTGCGTCTGTTGCTTCGGCAGTGACCTCTTGTGCAGTAGTTGCTACAACCTCGGGCAAGGGTGTGGTTACCATGGTTATTTGGGGCAAGGCGATTGTTTCCGAAACGGTTGTTGCAATTTGCGGGAGGGTGATTTTGTATGAAACGGTGAACCCGTAGTTTTCCATATGAGCCTTAATTGAATCGGCAGTCAACTTTTCATCGTGTACAACCTTTACGGTCTTTGTGTCCCATGTTACAGAAACGTCAACAATACCGCTTAAACCCGACAGTATAGTAACAATTGCATCCTCACACTTTATACAGTCCAACTCATTGACAATAAACTCGCTTGTCGCGGTTTGTTTTAAAGGCGGGTTGCAAAGAATCATCACGGGCGATTCAATTCCGACTAAGCCGGACAGAACCATCAAACCGTCGAAAAGGTCAACAACGCCGTCTTTGTTAAAATCGTACATTTCAATTGACGGTAATTCGACCAGCTCAACCATATACTGAAGAATTTCAATAAAGTCAAATAAATCTGTTTTTCGCATTTCCGGCTCAGACTCCGCTTCAACAACGCTTCCCGCTACGGGTATAATCATTGCACAAAGCATAACCCCCGCGCAGATTATAGCCGTTAATCTCATTCTGATACTCATAATGAAAACCATACCTTTCCGCCACCAACGTGGCATAAATAAAAGCCTATCCAGTTTCGGGTCGGCAAAGCCGCCCCTGCAACTTTTTTTCAAACTAACCTTCTAAATTATGTTTTCTTGTATTCTTCATGTAACAGAATAGCCCGCTTCGGATATTCTGTTTCTTATTGTATCCGCGCTTAAGCGCGATTCGTGTACCACCGTTATACTCCCCGAGTTGTAGCTCGCCGAAACGCTTATAACCCCGTCAATTGACGATATTACCGCCGCAATCGCGACCTCACAGCCGACGCAGTCTAAAGCAACATTAAATGTAGACGTTACCGTTACAATGTCCGTTGGCGTGGGCGGGAGCGGCTGAGGCGGGGGCAACGGTGCTTGTGTTGGCACGGGTAATGTAGGCGGTGGGACAGGGGGTTGGGTAGGCTCGAGCAACCGTATTTTAGGTTGTTCTGTGGCTGTTGATTCCAATTGTTCCTCAATTAACTCAACCGGCGTTACCGTCGTTTCTTGTTCCTCTTGTACAACCGCCGTAGTCGTAGTTGCGGCATTTGTTGTTGTCTCATATGTAACGCCCGTCGTTACCCGTTCCGTTATTGCCGATGTTGCATAAGAGGTTGTCGCAAGCGCGGTCGAGATTGATGTTGAAAACGAGGTTTGTTCTTGTGTCAACTCCGATGAGTTGACAGGCAAATCCCCCTCTTGATTCTCGCCACAGGCGGCGAAAGCCGTTATCGCGACAAAAGTAAGCGAAACGAAAAAAAGCGATATATTAGTTTTTTTCATATATAAACCGCCTTCCTTTAGTTGCCTTTATAACCATTATAACAAGGTAACCGACGTATGTCAAGACATTTTCAACAATTCGTCTTCATTAATTATCTTTACCCCCAACGCTTCCGCTTTAGTCAGCTTGCTCCCCGCGTCGTCGCCCGCAACCACATAGTCGGTTTTTGCCGAAACCGACCCCGCACATTTTCCACCCAAGCTTTCTATTAACGCCTTTGCCTCTTCCCGCTTCATTGTGGGGAGAGTACCGGTTAAAACGAATGTCAACCCGTTAAGATTGTCTGCTATAATTTTGCGCGTATATTCCATTTTTACGCCGCCGTCGCGCAACGATTGTATAAGCTTAAGCATTTGCTCGTCACCCATAAAATTGATGACGTTTTCCGATAATATATCCCCAAATTTATCAATTGTTTTAAGCTCGTCAATATCGGAGGATATAACAGAGTCTATATTGCCGAATTTTTCACAAAGCAACGTCGCCGACTGTCTCCCTATTCCCTTAATGCCGAGCGCGAAAATAACGCGGTCTAATGAATTATCTTTAGAGCGTTCAATTGAGCTTATAAGGTTTGCCGCCGATTTTTCTTTAAATCCGGGAAGGGTCAACAAATCCTCTTTAGTGAGCTTATACAAATCCGCGGCGTTATTAATCAGCTTATGCTCTGTCAAAAGCTCGACAATTGCTTCACCCAACCCGTCTATATTCATTGCGTCTCGCGACACAAAATGTTCAATACTCCTTAGTATTTGGGCGTTTTTCATCTCCTCGGGACAAGCGGCGGGAATTTGAAAGGGGGCGGAGGTGGGGTTAATTACTTTTACGACCTCGGGTATAATATCCCCCGCCTTTCGGACAATTATTGTATCGCCCTTATTAATACCGAGCGAGTTTATTATATCTTGATTATGCAAGGATGCGCGGGTGACGGTTGTTCCCGCTAAAACAACGGGGTCAAAAATTGCGACGGGAGTCAACGCCCCCGTTCTTCCTATATTAACCTCAATTTCTCTTACAATTGTTTCCTTTTCCTCGGGCGGGTATTTAAACGCCACCGCCCATTTTGGAAATTTTGCGGTATACCCGATAATTTCGCGCATTTCAAAATTATCGACCTTTATTACGGCGCCGTCGAGCGCGAAGGGCATTGTGTTCCGCAGCTCGCCGATTCTCGCGATATAATCTATTGCGAGTTCAATATTGTCAAAGGTCTTGTATCCCGTAATTACATTAAAGCCCAATTCTTTCATGTATTCAAGGGATTTTTTATGGCTAATCATATCTGTTTCACCTTGAATATTGAATATGAAAATGTCGAGACCGCGTTCGGCGGTAATTTTCGGCTCCTTCTGTCTTGCGGAACCGGAGGCGGCATTTCTTGGATTTTTTGCCAATTGTTCGCCGTTTTCTTTTTGTCTTTGTATAAGCCTTTCAAAGCTTTCGAGCGGCATAAAAATCTCGCCGCGAACGACAATGTTAATAGGTTCGGTAAGCTTATGCGGGACATTTTTAATCTCCATGATATTTCTTGTAATATTTTCGCCTATGAATCCGTCGCCTCTTGTCGCGCCGAGAACAAGAATACCGTTTTTGTATTCGAGAGAAACCGATAAACCGTCAACCTTCGGCTCGACTACATAAAGCGGGGTATCAACCGCCTTGCGTACCCGCGCGTCGAATGAGCGAAGCTCGTCGCTTGTGGAAACATCTTGAAGGCTTCCCATTTGAACCGTATGCGAAACCTTATCAAAGGTGCTTAACGCCTCGCCGCCAACGCGTTGACTCGGGGAATCGGGCGTAATCAAATCGGGAAAAAGCGTCTCTAACTCGATTAACCTACGCATTTTTATATCGTACTCATAATCGTCGATTGTCGGGTTGTCTAAAACATAATAGTTCCTGTTATGAATTTCTATTTCGGCGGACAGCTCCGCGTGTTCTTTTTCTGCTTGTTTAAAGTCCATATTTATGACCATTTCTTTCCGAGGCACAAAACTTCTGCGAATAAAAACCTATCCGGCTTCGGGGCGGCAGAGCCACCCCTGCCAGCTTTTATTCAAACTTATCCTCTTTGCTATAATATAATATGCGCGTATGATTCGGGAACCGTTCCGACTATAACGGTTTGTGTTATAATAAATTCCGTCTCGACATTAACCGAAGCGGTATACCCCGGTATAATTGCCGATATATCCGACGATACATTTAAAGTTATTTGGTGCAACGTCTGATTTATTCCGGCTTGTGTAAATTTTGAAACAAGGTTGACCGACGCAAAACCTCGAGGTGACAATTTCACGGGAATTGCCGGCCCTCTCCCATATAAAACATTAATACCCGAAACGGTTCCTATGGGGATTTTAAGCTCGCTTTGTCCGATTGAACCCATGCCCTCGTTAATTGTTTGTGAAACGCGGGCTTTTAACCGATTAATACCCGCCATATTGCTTTCGATTGATATAATATTACCGGCGGCGTCACGCGACAATTCAACTAAATCTGTATAATTATACTCCTGTGCTTGAAGCTCGTCCTGCACAGCCTGATTAATTATCCGTAACGCGACAACCCGACTTTGATACTCCCCCGCTTTTTGAATAATTGGTCGAAGACGTATATCGGCTAACACTATAAAAATGATTAATACCAACCCCGTTGCAATAAGCCTATAACCCGCTTTGCGGTTACTTTGCTTCGTTTTATTCAGCATAAATATACTCCTCCCCGTTTTATATCTATGCTTGTATTTCTGCTTTAATACTCGAGGCAACTTCAAAAAAGTGTTGACAAAAAAGAATATAATATGCTATAATAATGCTCATGAAAACAAAAGCAGTTATATTTGATTTAGACGGGACGCTTCTCGATTCAATGCACGTTTGGCGAGAGGTGCCTTATAATTGGCAAAGAATTGAAAAAGGTTATCGCGATGAGGTTGTTTTAAAGCCGGGGGCTTATGATTTTCTCGAAAGTCTTAGGCAAAACAATATCAGAATGGTACTCGCAACCGCAACCGACCGTTGCTATGTTGAAACGGCATTACATCGTAATAAAGGCCACGGTTTTTTTGACGCGATTTTCACCTGTCGCGAGGTGGGGGAGAGTAAGGAGTCGCCGTTAATCTATCATAAAGCCTTAGAATTTTTACAAAATACCCAAGAAATGAACATAAAAAAAGAAGACGTTTGGGTGTTTGAAGACGCCTATTACGCAATGAATACCGCGAAAAATGCCGGATTTAAGGTCGCCGCCGTTGAAGACAGGTGGGCGGATACGCTTTGGAAAATTTCCGCAGATGAAGCAGATGAGATTATGTCGCGGGTTGATTTATATATAAACGATTACCGCGAATTAAAACTCTGTCAATTGGGATAAAAGCTTTTCGAATAACACCCCGTTACGGCTTTCATTATCTGAATTTCCGTTAGCGGCATAGGTCAGCGCAACCGATTTTCTTGCAAATTCGGTTGCGCGTTCGATTGCCGTATACAAGTTATTCCCGCAAAGAATAGACCCCGTCAAAACGCTCGCAAAAATATCGCCGGTACCGGGGTAATGTACCGGAATGTGTTGATAGTTTACGCGCTTTAATTCCGATGACGTGCGTTCGAGTCCGATATTACAAACCTCGCCGTCAATAACCGCACCCGTTATAATGACCGTCGGAGTACGCTTACATAATCGCATCAGCCAGTTTTGGGCGGTCGCAATGTCGAGCCTTCCGTCCAATGGATACTCTTCTTCAAGTAAAATCGCCGCTTCGGTTAAATTCGGGGTTATTATATCGGCAATTTCGGTTAATTCGTTCATTCGCGAACAAAGCTCTTTTGTATAAGTCTGATACGGTTTACCGTTATCACCCATAACGGGGTCGACGATTTTTAACGCGGACGGAAACCCGCAAAAAAATTTGAGACACCCGTCAATTTGCGCGGAGGAAGCTAAAAACCCGCTGTAAATTGCGTTAAAATCAATTGATAATTGTTTGTAATGATTATAGCAAAGCCCGATATAGTCCGTCAAATCTTTGAAGACCATATCGCTGAAGCCGCCCGTATGCGTCGACAGAACGGCGGTCGGTACCGGGCAAACCTGTACCCCCATCGCCGATAATATCGGGACGATTACGGTTAGCGAGCATCTCCCGAACCCCGAAAGGTCGTGAATTGCCGCGACTCGTTTAATTTTCATAATATCGAAAAGTCTTGTTATCGCTCATTCCGAATCAACTTTACTCTCGACAAACTTTACAATATCCTCAACCGTCTTCACGCTTTCGACCTTATCGTCGGGTATTTCAATACCAAACTCGTCTTCGAGACTCATAACGAGGTCAACTATATCGAGAGAGTCGGCACCCAAATCATCTTGAATATTAGAAGCTAAGGTTACCTTTTCCTCACTTACATCAAGCTGTTCAACTATAATTGCTTTAATCTTTTCAAAAACCATTTTTTAAAAACCGTCCTTTCTTTGCCTTAAATTCTTTGCCTTAAATTATATTATAGGATATTATATGAAAATAATCAATAGAAATTTTCCTCAAAATATATCCAAATTGTTTTAACATTTGGCTTTTGCATTTGTGACTACTGCATAAATAGGTCTAAATTAAAAATATCCTTGATTTTTTACAAAAATTGGTGTATAATAATCCTTATATCTATGTTAAAAGGGGTACAGTGTTTAGAATGAATAAGAAATTCGGGTTGTTAGGTTATCCTTTGGGACATTCCGTATCAGATTACATACACAGGCGTATTTTCGAACTGTGCGGTGTGACCGATTTTGAATATAATCTTTATGAAGTCAGCCCCGACGAGCTTTCTTTAAAAAGCGGACTAATGAAAGAGCTTCAAGGGTTTAATGTGACGATTCCGTATAAAACGGCTATTATTCCGTTTCTTGACCGTCTCGATGAAACCGCGGCGGGTTACGGCTCGGTAAATTGTGTAAATTATAATGAGGAATTTAACGAGTATGTGGGGTATAATACAGACGGCTACGGATTTTTAAAGGCGATTGAGGTTTTAGGTGCGTCCTTGAAGGGGGCGAAGGTTCTGTTGCTCGGGTGCGGCGGAACGGGGCGAATGATGGCTTTTGAATCAATAAAAGCGGGGGCGGAGCTTACGGTTGCGATTAGGCGCGAGGCAACGGAGGAGAAGGCGGCGGCAAAGCTATCTCAAGATATAGTGGGCTCGGACGGGTCGGGATTAAAAAACAAAAACGGACAATTTGTTACGGCGACAATCGGCTCAATTAATACGCTCGGTAACACCCTTCCCCCCGCTCGAAGAATGAGAATTACCTATACCGATACGCTCAACGCCGTTAATGAATACGACCTTTTATTAAACGCAACCCCCTGCGGAATGTATCCGAATGTTGACGATATACCGCTCGTTCCGGAAATACTCGGTAAGGTCAGATATTTGTTTGACGCTATATACAACCCGACGCCGACAAGGTTAGCTTCCGAGGCAAAAAAACGCGGGGTGAAAACGCTTAACGGTATGACAATGTTAGTTCATCAGGCGGCAATTTCCGAGGTCATTTGGAACGGGTTAAGGATAAGCGACGACGACTCACAACAAATAATAGATGAACTGTTAAACAAACTTTAAAAGAAGGTATGGAATTTTATATGCGCGGTGCATTATACCTGTGCGGGTTTATGGGTTGCGGGAAGACTACGGTCGGTAGAATTGCGGCAGAAGGGTTAAATCTCACTTTTTGCGATTTAGACGAACACATTGAGGCTTATGTCGGACGAAGCATTTCGGATATTGTTAAAGCTGATGGGATTGACCGATTTCGCGATTTGGAAAGCGAGCTTCTCGGTTCCGTCTTTTCAAAATCGCGCGCAATAGTGGCTTTAGGCGGCGGCGCGGTTTTAAGGCGCGAGAATGTTGCTTTGATAAAAAAACGGGGAATATTAGTTTTTATTGATACGGATTTTTCTGTTTGTCGCGAGCGCATTAAGGACGACAATAACCGCCCTTTGGCTTATGAAAAAACAATTGACGAATTAGAAAAATTGTACAACGAGAGAAAACGGATATATCTTGATAATGCGGATTATACGGTGAACGGGAACACAAGCGTTCAAGCTTTATCGGAAGGGATTATTTCAATATACAATGATTATATACAACGCTAAAATTTACACGCTCGACGGAGAAAATACTACTTATGACAACGGGTTTATCGAGTTTAGCGGTAAAATAAAAGCAATAGGGCATATGAGCGATTGTCCGCTCACAACCGATAAAGCCGTAGATGCGGGCGGCGCGTTCCTTTACCCCGGGTTCATCGACGCGCACAGCCATGTCGGGGTTTGGGGGAACGCCGAGGGGTTTGAAGGGGACGACGGAAATGAGATTTCCGACCCTTGTACCCCGCATTTGCGCGCAATTGATATGGTTAATCCTACCGACCTTTGTTTTAACGAGGCGGTTAAGGCGGGTGTAACGACGGTCATGTGCGGGCCCGGAAGCGCGAATCCGATTGCGGGGTTTTTTTCGGCAATAAAAACTTCGGGGAGTCCGCGTATAGACAAACGCATTATACAAGGGTCGACGGCTATGAAGTTTGCGTTTGGAGAAAACCCGAAAATGGTATACCGAGAGAGAAGCGAGACGCCGGTAACGAGGATGGCGACCGCCGCAATTATTCGAGAACAATTGTACAAGGCGCAACGATATTTGAAGTCGGTAGACGCGCATAACGCCGACCCCGAAACAGAGTTGCCCGATTTCGATATAAAGTGTGACGCGTTGTTGCCGGTATTACGCGGCGATATTAAGGTTCACGCACACTGTCACCGTGCCGACGATATTTTCACCGCCATAAGAATAGCCGAGGAATTTAATCTTAAATTAGTTATTGTACACGGAACCGATTCGGCAATGATAGCGAACGAATTGAAAAAGCTTAATACGCCCGTTATAATCGGTCCTGTTTTGTGTGACCGCGGTAAGCCGGAAATGTTGAATCATTCGATTTGCACGGCGGGAATACTTTCAAATAAAGGGATAGAATTTGCTATTTGTACCGACCACCCGGTTATTCCCGTACAGTATCTTCCGCTTTCGGCGGGGCTTGCGATTCGGGGCGGCTTGGGCGCGCAAAATGCGTTAAGAGCAATAACCGTTGACGCGGCTAAGATTTGCGGAATATCGGACAGGGTTGGGAGTCTCGAAATCGGGAAGGACGCCGATTTTGTTTTGTTCAAAGGGAATTTTTACGATGTGCTTGAAACTCCAAAATCGGTGTACGTCGACGGGAGTAAAGTATAACAAGAGCGGAGGTGTCGGTGGCTGTGCCGCCGAGCAGTCCGCTTGACGGAGGCTAAGTATAATAAGAGCGGAGGTGTCGGTGGCTGTGCCGCCGAGCAGTCCGCTTGACGGAGGCTAAGTATAACAAGAGCGGAGGATTAATGGCGTTATTTTCAACTGAAATCATATTAGACGGCGAAATCCCGTCAACCGATGCTAAGCTTAAATGGGAGCGGGCGGCAGAATCGGGCGCGCGAGTGGGGCGGGTTAAGGGTAAAGCTTTATTTTTACACTCGCATAAGGAGCATAAATACTCCCTGCATTATTATCAAAGCTACGGCAAGGATTTGTGCGATATAATGTTTACGGGTGAGATATTTGAATATGACGAGGGAAAAAGCCAAATATCCGGAAAAATCACCGTTTCGGAAGCGATGAAGCTTTTTGCGTGGATTATTATTATCGCGTCGTTTCCGCTCGCGTTGCTTTTCAATTTGATTTTATATTATATAACGCCGTTCGTCGAAGGATATATGCCTTTTTTGACAAAGCTCCCCGAAACGGGATATAACGGGGTATTTTCTTTTGCGGGGGCGGCGGTCGCGCTCGTTATAGTCGGTATAATGAGCCTAAAGGTTGACAAACGCAAGGTTAAGACGGTTATGGATTATCTGCACGAGTTTTTACAACGGGAAGAGGAGGAAAAAACAAAATGAACAGCCCTATTATGCAGCTTTTTGAACATCTGAGTAATCCTACGGGGAACAGCTCGTTGTATATTGTTTTATTGTTTTTTTCGATTATATCGAGTACAATAATACTTTTGCCGTTTCACGAATGCGCTCATGCGTTCGTGGCTTGGAAATTAGGCGACAATACCGCAAGTGAACAGGGGCGGTTAACGCTCAATCCTTTGCGGCATATTGACCCGATTGGCTTCGCTTGTATGTTTTTAATCGGGTTCGGTTGGGCAAAACCGGTTCCGGTCAATCCGTTGCGCGCAAACAGGAATATCACTATGAGAAAGTTTATGTCGCTTACTGCGGCGGCGGGTCCCGCGTCAAATGTGTTGTTTTCTCTTATTTGTGTTATTATCAGCAAGATTATTTATATTACAACCGTTCCGGCAAGTATAATCGCTATTTTTTCCGAATTAAACGTAGATATATATACGAGATTCTACAATCTTTCTTTTCCTCCGCAATTTCTTTTAAATATGTCGCCCGATTATTTTAACAATCGGTTTATGGCGTATTTGGGCTTTTCGTTAATGATGATATCGTCGATAAGCTTATATCTTGCGGTATTTAATTTAATCCCCATTCCTCCGCTCGACGGTTCAAAAATTATGTACTTTTTCCTCAGCACTAATCAGATTAATTTTATCGAACGATATATGCCCGTAATAAGAATAGTTCTTTTAATGATATTGATTACAACGCCTTTTCTTCGATATTTTATTTCGGGGGTCAGCGATGCCATCATGGTGGGAATAAACTACGCTACATTTTTTATTACTCTTTGAAAGAGATACTAACAGGCTCTAAGGTTCGGAAAGGCACATCATGGAACAATTAAAGTTTAAATTAGAAATAAAAGCCGAAATATTTGACGGGCCTCTCGATTTAATGCTCTCTCTAATCGCAAAGCACAAGTTAGATATTCAGGATATAGAAATATCCGTTTTACTTGAACAATTTTTGAATTATATTGCCGATTCAAAGGAAAACGAGATTGAGTTAGCCGGCGAGTTTCTCGAAATGGCTGCGCGTCTCATATATATAAAGACGGTCTCTCTTTTGCCTAAACACGAAGCGGAGGAGCTAAAAAAAGAATTAGAAGGCGCGTTAATTGAATACGCTTTGTGTAAGGCTATGGCGGAAAAGCTCAGAAAGCTTTTTGTCGGCGATGTTGTTTTTGTGAGAGAGCCGCTTGAAGCCGAGATTGATATGACATATAATTTGGTACATTCGGTCGACGAGCTTATACTTTCAATCGGGGCGGTCGGCGTAAGGGAGAAGCTTAATGCGCCCGTTGAGTTTATAACCCCCATTGGTGAGATAAAAATTGATTATGTGAGCGTTTTCTCTAAGGTTGTATATGTACTGAAGCAAATAAAAAAAGGCGGAAGGTTAAAGCTTTTGCAATTATTCAACGACCTCGGACGCTCGGAACAGGTTGCGACGTTTATGGCGTTATTGGAACTTTCGAGCCACGGAAGAATATCATTTTCCGACGATTTAAACTATATTGAGTTTTCAAAAGGGGGTCATAATGCCGTTACCGAGAATTGAGGCTGTGCTTTTTGCTTACGGAGAACCCATTAAAGCGGAGAAATTAGCACAAATTCTTGAGCTTCCGAAAAATGAAATAATCGCAGAATTGACCCGACTAAAAAAGCGTTATGACAATAAGGAAAGCGGAATTGTGCTTTTAGAATTGGGGGGGAGTTATCAAATCGCGACCAAACCGGAATATGCCGAAGCGGTAAAGTCGGCAATTGATATTAAGCGACAAACCCCATTGTCACAGGCGGCTATGGAAGTATTGGCAATTATTTCGTATAATCAACCCGTTTCGAAAGCGTTTATCGAGAAGGTGCGAGGAATAGATTCGTCAAGTGTTGTCAACACTTTATGCGAACGAGGATTGGTTGAAGAGGCGGGGCGGTTGGATTTACCGGGCAGACCGATTGCTTATCGAACGACCGCTCATTTTCTGCGTTGTTTCGGAATGAAGAGGTTAAGCGATTTACCGCCCTTGCCCGGCGAGGAAGAACAGCTTTCGTTTCAAGAGGAGACTTAAATTTGACGGTCTTATATATAATAATCGCGGTTTTGCTTTTTATCGGCGTTTTGCTCTTTTTTTCGGTGATTGCATATATTGATTACGGAGATGACTTTTCTGTAAAGGTTAAATACCTTTTTATAACTTTATATGATTCAAAAAAGCCTAAAAAGCAAAAGAAAAAAAAGCATAAAAAAAGAGAAACAAACAAAAACAAAAAACAAAAAAAGTCATTCGCGAAAAAGCTTTCGGAAGGGTCGGGGATAGACGAACTCGCCGAGGACGTTAAAGAGGGGAATAAACGCGGATTTGATTTTGAAATGTATATGTTAATTTATGACGCGGCGAAAGCCCCGATTAAACGACTTATACAAAAGCTGCGGGTTGTAAATCTACGGCTCAATTGCGTAATAGGCGGGGACGACGCCGCAAAAGTCGCGCTAAACTACGGGCTACAGTCGGCGGCGGTTTCGGGCGGTTTAGCTTGGCTCAATCAAATACTGAAACTAAAAATAAAAGAGGTCAACGTAACCGCAGATTTTGCAAAGGAAAAAACCGATATACAAATGGAATGTAGAATTAAGCTTCGGGTTATATCGGCGGTTGTGTTTTTTATAAAATATTTAGCGAACGCAGCAAAAAAATGAAGCGTGACAGAGCTTTTTTTACAGCTCGGAAAGGTAAGGTTATAAAAAATGGCGCAAAATTTAGAAGGAATGATGAGTACGTCAATGGATAAAATTCGCGAACTCGTCGATGTAAACACTATTATCGGAGAGCCGATTACGGCACCCGACGGAACAATTCTTATCCCGGTATCAAAGGTTTCGTTCGGATTCGTTTCGGGCGGTTCAGACCTTCCGGCGACACCGCCTAAAAATGTTTTTGCGGGTGGCTCCGGCGCGGGTGTAACTATTAAACCGATGACATTTGTGGTAATAAAAACCGATGGCGACGTAAAGCTCCTTGAGGTTTCAAAGGAGAATAATATTATGGAAAGTGTGTTTGAATCGGCACCCGAATTTATCGAGAAAATAAAAGGGCTTTTTTTGAAGAAAAAAAAGGACGAAACCCCTGATTCTGACAATTCGGGTTAATAATATATACTAAGAATATCTTTTAATTTTAGCGATAAAATAGTCATATGAAAAAATTTATAATTAGTATAATAGTTTTATCGCTATTTGTCGGTTTAAGCGGCGCGACGGAAATATCCGTTTCGTTGCCGCGCCCGGGAATATCCGCAGTTTCGGCAATTGTCATAGACGCAGATACCGGGAAGATTTACTTCACAAAAAACGGCGAGGAGGTTCGAGCGATTGCGAGCCTTACAAAAGTTATGACCACAATTCTGACGCTCGAGGCGGGAGATTTGGATAAACCTTTTAAGGTTGACAATAAAGTAATCCACGTTGAGGGGACGTCAATGGGGCTTCGAGAAAACGACATTGTAACGAGGCGTGCGTTGTGCTACGGAATGATGCTTCCGTCGGGAAACGACGCCGCTAATGCCGCCGCGGTAAGCGTTTCGGGAAGTCTTTCCGAGTTTATTAAGCGCATGAACCAAAAGGCAGAGCAAATCGGAATGAAGGACACCGTATATGCAAATCCTCACGGACTTGACCAAGAGGGGCATCTTTCAACCGCACGCGACATGGCGGTGTTAACCGCTTATGCTTTACAAAACGGCGATTTCCGAGAAATCTGCAAAAGCAAAACCGCGCGCCTTGAATTTGGAAACCCACCATACAAACGCTCAATTTCCAACAATAATAAAATGTTGTTCAGTTATGAGGGCTGTATCGGCGTTAAGACGGGGTTTACCGATAACGCGAGGAGATGTTTAATTTCGGCGGCGGAAAAAAACGGAAGGACGTTAATAGCTGTTACGCTTAATGCTCCCGATGACTGGAACGACCATATAAAGATGTTGAATCACGGATTCGATGTTTTAGGAGCATTAGAAAAGGTATATGAATAACAAAATAAGACTTCAAAAAATAATAGCCGATTCGGGCTACTGCTCCCGCCGAAGGGCGGAAGCATACATTAAAGAGGGTAGAGTAAAGGTAAACGGACGAACCGTTCAAATCGGAGATAAGGCGAGCGAACGCGGCGATATAATCACCGTCAACGGCGAAAGAATTGCCTCAAAAGCAAAGCCGCGATATATAAAGCTTTATAAACCGAGGGGGTATTTGTGCTCGGCATCCGACCCGCACGTAGGGACAAAACGGTTGGTTACAGAGCTTTTGAATAAAATACCCGAGCGGGTTTATCCCGTCGGTCGACTCGATGTAAACTCAGAAGGGTTGATTCTATTGACAAACGATGGCGGATTTGCTAACAGAATAGCGCATCCGTCGAGCGCGGTGAGCAAAATATACCGCGTAACCGTTGCGGGTAAAGCAGATGAGCTTAAAGCGGAAAAATTGGCGTCGGGGGTAGACATAGGCGAAGGAGAGATTACCCGACCTTGTTCCGTTCAAATAATCACAGAGGAAGAAAAGCGAACGGTCATGCTCTTCGCTATATCGGAGGGTAAGAATCGCCAAATTCGAAGAATGTGCGAAGCGGTAGGCTTGGACGTATCTCGCTTAAAAAGGGTATCGGTCGGCGGCGTCAAATTGGGGGTACTTAAACCGGGTGAATATGCCGATTTAACAAAACAAGAATTGAGGTTATTGGAGGTTACCTGTGGTAGAAATAAAGAATCAAGTGAATCGAGACGGAACCGTAAGATTTGATGTTAAGGGTGCCTCGGGAGAATCAAACCTTATTTTAAAAATAAGCGAGAATAAAGCCGACGTCTTGGAAATAAAAGCAAGAGATGAGGATATATATGACGGATTAGTTAAAACCGCCTCTGCATATGCTTTTCGCAGGGGGATTTCTTTTAATAAGGAGAACATTTTGTGGAAACAAACGGGCTGCGACCGACAAAAACGAGAACAGTAATTGTCGAAGTAAACGAAGAGGAATATGAGTTAGAGATTGAGGAATTCTCGGATTCGGAAAAAGAAGATTTTAATAAATCTTGACATAAGACATAATATATGTTAATATAACAATAATAGCGCGAATTAAATTTTATTGAAAGTTTATCATAACGGGAGAGTACATGAATAAAAAATATAACGTAGGAATAATAGGCGCGACGGGTATGGTAGGGCAAAGATTCGCGCTTTTGTTGGAAAAGCACCCGTGGTTTAACGTGACGGTGCTTGCGGCTTCGCCGCGTTCGGCGGGGAAAAGCTATGAGGAGCTTGTCGGTGGCGGCGGGAGATGGCTTATGGATTCGCCAATCCCCGAGGCGTACAAAAAAATGGTCATTATTGACGCGGCAAATATAAAAGAAATTGCCGATAAGGTTGACTTTGTTTTTTGTGCGGTAGATATGAAGAAAGAGGACATTCGCGATTTAGAAGAAGCGTATGCCAAAGCGGAAATACCGGTTATCTCAAATAATTCGGCGCACAGGAATACACCCGATGTCCCTATGATTATCCCCGAAATAAACCCGGAGCATACCGAAATCGTAAAAGCACAGCGGGCGCGTTTGGGAACAAAACGCGGATTTATTGCTGTAAAGTCAAACTGTTCAATACAAAGCTATGTCCCCGCGTTACACCCGCTTATGAAATTTGGGGTTAAGGAGGTTGTCGCCTGTACCTATCAGGCAATTTCGGGCGCAGGGAAAAACTTTGAAACGTGGCCCGAGATGGTAGACAATGTAATTCCTTTTATCGGCGGCGAAGAAGAAAAATCGGAACAGGAGCCGTTAAAAATTTGGGGGAGCATTAAAGGCGAACAAATAGTAAACGCCGATAATGTAACAATAACAACACAATGTATAAGGGTTCCCGCGAGCGACGGGCATTTGGCGGCGGTATTTGTCAAATTTGAAAACCCGCCGAAAAAATCCGAAATACTCGATTTGTGGAACAATTACGGCGGTATTAAGCTTCCGTCCGCACCCGAGAAATTCTTAACCTATTTTGAAGAGGATTGTTTCCCTCAAACAAAGCTTCACCGTGATTTATACGGAGGCATGGGTGTTTCAATAGGGCGGCTTCGCGAAGACGCGTTGTATGATTATAAATTTGTATGCCTGTCGCACAATACGTTAAGAGGAGCGGCGGGCGGCGCGGTGTTAATGGCGGAGCTTTTCGCCGAAAAAGGTTATTTTAATTGAGAGAATAATCAGAAAGAAATGGTTACAGCTATGAAAAAAACAATATTTAAAGGTTCATGTACGGCGATTATAACGCCTATGAACCACGACTTAAGCGTGAATTACGATTGTTTCGGAACGCTTATTGAAGAACAAATTGAAAAAGGAACATCTGCTATAGTTGTCTGCGGAACAACCGGCGAAGCGTCAACCCTGACCGATGATGAGCATATTGAGTGTATTCGCTATGCCGCGGAAAAGGCAAAAGGGCGCGTTCCGATAATTGCGGGAACGGGGAGCAACGACTACAGCTATATGCTCGAGCTTTCCATTGCCGCGGAAAAAGCGGGCGCGGACGCACTTTTACTTATGACGCCCTATTACAATAAAACGTCGCAAAGAGGGTTAATCGCCGCTTTTACGGGAATAGCCGACGCCGTAAAAATTCCGATTATGTTGTACAATATACCGGGGCGAACCTGTGTCAATATAGAACTCAAAACCTTTACCGAATTGGCTAAACACCCAAATATAGTCGCCGTAAAAGAGGCGGGCGGGGATATAAATTATTTGGCGCAGATTATCGACGCTTGCGGCGAGTCGCTTGATGTTTATTCGGGCGATGACGCTATGACAACCTCGGCAATGTCTCTCGGGGCAAAGGGGGTTGTATCGGTATTGGGTAATATATCGCCCACGGTTATGGCTGATATATGCGGGCTTTGTATTAATAATGATTTTATTGCGGCGGGAAAGCTGCAGATAAAATATTTAAAGCTTTGCTTAGATTTATTAAAATTAGACGTTAACCCCGTTCCGGTAAAAGAAGCAATGAACATTATCGGTAAAAATGTAGGCGGGTGCAGAATGCCGTTGTACAAAATGGACGAGGCGGCTTTATCCGAGTTGAAAAAATCGCTCAAATATGTGAATTTAATATAAGGAATTGTCATAAAAATGATAAACATTGTGTTATCGGGCGCATTAGGAAAAATGGGCGGAGTTATAGCGGAGCTTGTTTCGGCGCGAAACGATTGCCGCATTGTCGCGGGGGTCGATATACGTGTATCGGATTTTAACGGACAATTGCCGATTTTTCCGATTTACAAAAGCGTTTTCGATTTAAAGGAAGAAATTGACGTTATTATCGACTTTTCACATTCGTCGGCATTGCCGGACTTACTTACCTATTGTAAGATGAAAGAGCTTCCGTTGGTTGCGGCTACAACCGGGTATGCCGAAGGTGAAATAAGCGAGATAAAGAAAGCCGCCGCACAAATTCCAATTTTCTTTACGGGAAATATGTCGCTCGGAATAAACCTTTTACAGGATTTGTCGCGGCGCGCGGCGAGGGTGTTAGGGGAACAGTTTGATATAGAAATTATCGAACGCCATCATAACCTTAAAAAAGACGCCCCTTCGGGAACCGCACATATGCTCTTTGATTCAATTAATGATGAATTTGGCAATAAAAAGTATCAGGTTCATAACAGAAACGGCGACCTTAAAGCGCGACGAAATAACGAAATAGGTATGCACGCTATTCGCGGGGGGACTATTGTCGGTGAACACGAAATAGTTTTTGCGGGACACGACGAGGTCATTACCCTTACACACTCGGCGTTGTCGAAGGAGGTATTTGCCGTGGGCGCAATTAACGCCGCCGTGTTTTTAAAGAGTCGGGCTAAGGGGTTATATGATATGTCCGATTTATTAAAGGCTATATAAAGCAAAACAAGAGATAAGCTCAAAGGACGAATTCATTTCGTCTGACGGGCGAATCTTGACGATGAAAGGCTAAACAAGAGGAAAGGCATGGTAATATATATGACGGATATTATCGTAAACGAGAATCAATCAATTGTGACATTTAATAATGTAGCCGCATCCTATGAAAATTCATTTATATGCGGAATATTGGAACGGGCGGCAAAATCGGAAATAAGCATAGATATGATTTCCCAAGCACCGGCGACCTCGGAACGAATAAGCTTTGGCTTTACTTTTTACGATGACGACTTGACAAAACTATTGTCAATCATAAATAGTTGTCAGTTATCGGAGGCAAATTGTAAGCCGCTCGTCAACAGCGGGAATGTCAAGGTTACCGTGAAATCTCGCGAAATGATTGATAACGCGGGGTTTGCCGAAAAGGTATTTGCGGTTTTAAGGAACATAAATTGCGTCCCTTTGCTTATTACTACGGGTATTGACGAGATATCGTTATTGGTACAGGGGAGCGCGGGCAACGATTTGGCAAAGGCTCTAAGTGAAACATTTTAAGATTGGACGGTAAAAAAATACCCGGGAGGGAAGAAAGTGAAAAAATCAATATTACCTAAAAAAATGTCTTGGAAAATTGCGTTCATAATAGGACTAATCGTTTTAATTGTCGCGGGGAGCGTTGCCGGTTATATGCAGACTCGTATTATAACCGAAATCGGAAAACATTCGAGACTGAGCCTTCAATATAAGCTATTGGAATTAGATGAAATTATAGGCTCCGAGTTCACGGACGCGGTCAATAAGGTTGACGATTTGTGTAATTTGACATCGGTATACTTTGATATCGACGGGTATAAAAAAGACCCCGAATTATATATTGAGCATATTAATGATGATATAGGGGGATTTGTATATAAGATAATTGAAGAAATCGGCTGTATATCCGCCGCATATATTTCCCTACACCCCGACTTGACAAACGAGAAGTATGTGGGGGAGATATATTATTGTAAAACAGAAGGCGGGATTGAGCGTTTTGATGATTCGGCGGAATATGAAGAATATTCCGAAGCAAACGAGGATTTACATTGGTTTTACGGCGCGTACAATACGGGTGAAGCGTATTGGTCAACTGTATACACGGAAGATTCGGGCGATATGGTCAGCTATACCGTTCCGATTTTTATTAACGGAGAAAAAGCCGGTGTTGTGGGAGCGGATATATCAATTAATCATATAGAAAGCGTAATAAAACAAGTTAAGGTATATGAATCGGGATTCGCGCTTCTTGAAGACAGTTACGGCGATTTTTTTGAAACAAATAATCTTTTTAGTCAACTCGGCGCGGCAGAAAAGGAAAGGCTGAGTCAAGTCTCAAGTAACGCAAACGGCGAAGTCTTTGAGATTACATTGGGGAGTAAGCACTTGGTCGCCGCGCATCCCTTGGTAAACGATTATACACTTTATATAGCCGCGCCGAAAAGCGAAGTAAACGCAGAGGTTACGGCGTCCTTAATAAGGTTTATTATTATTTTTGTTGTTGCTTATTCAATTGTTTTGGTTATAGCTTATTTTATCGGTAAAAATATGGGTAAACCCATTTCGGTGTTGTCCGCTTTTATGCGGAGAGCCGGTACAACGGGCGATATCGCATATGCAGACGGCGAAAAACAGCTTTTGAAGAAATACAGGCAAAAGGGCGATGAAATAGGCGCATTAATAGAAGACTGTAACTATTTTTTGAAGCATATTTACGGAGCGGCTTGTGAACTTGAGTCAATTGCGAACGGAGACCTTTCCGTGCAAATTAAAGCACTTTCGGAAAAAGATACAATGGCGGTTTCGCTAAACAAAATGATTGTAAATTTGAACAATATGTTTAATGAAATCAATAATTCGTCCGCACAGGTGTCGAGCGGCTCAAAACAGCTTTCAGACAGTGCCGTGTCCTTGTCGAGCGGCGCAACGGAACAGGCGGCATCAATCGAAGAATTGTCCGCGTCAATTGACATATTGCGAAAACAAACAGACAGAAACTCCGTTATAGCAGGGGAAGCGGCAGAAATGTCAAATCGAATCAAAGAAGACGCCGAAAAAGGGAGCGTCCAAATGAACAGCATGATGGCGGCGGTTACGGAAATATACGATGCCGGTGAGCATATTAAAAAGGTTATAAAGGTAATCGACGATATTGCTTTTCAAACCAATATATTAGCACTTAATGCCGCCGTCGAAGCGGCAAGAGCGGGGCAACACGGTAAAGGCTTTGCGGTAGTTGCGGAGGAGGTTCGCAACCTCGCCGCGAAGAGTGCCGACGCCGCAAGGGATACGGGCGGGTTGATTGAAAACTCGGTCGCTAAAGCAAATCTCGGAATGAGTATAGCCACAGAAACCGCCGAATCGTTAAAGGGAATTGTTGAGGGGATTAATAAAAGCGTCGGTATTATAGTCGAAATAGCAAATGAATCGAGCGAGCAATTAATCGCCATTAACCGACTTAATGACGGTATATCGGAGGTGTCTCGCGTAACACAACAAAACAGCGCGACTGCGGAGCAAAGCGCGGCGTCTTCACAGGAAATGAACGCACAGGCGAACATTCTCGAGGAAATGATTACAAAATTTAAGTTGAAAAAATAACAGGTTTTTTAGATGTTCTCAATTCTAAAGGAGTTACGACCATGCAAAAAATTGCACAAAATCTTACCGATTTAATTGGGAAAACTCCGTTGCTTGAGCTTTGCGGCTACGGTAATGAGCATTGTTTAAAGGCGAGAATTATAGCTAAGCTTGAATACTTTAATCCGCTCGGAAGCGTTAAGGACAGGGTGGGGGCGGCGATGATTACCGATGCGGAGCAATGCGGGAGGCTTAAGCCCGGCGGCACAATTATTGAATCCACAAGCGGGAATACCGGAATCGGTCTCGCTTTTACCGCCGCGGTAAGAGGGTACAAATTAGTTTTAACAATGCCCGAGACAATGAGCGTCGAGCGTCAAAAATTACTTAAAGCCTTGGGCACGGAAATAATACTGACCGATGGTGCGGGGGGAATGAACGGAGCTATTTTAAAAGCAGAAGAATTGAACGGTCAAATGACAGATTCCGTTATCCTCGGACAGTTTACAAACCACGCGAATACAGAAATTCATCGAAAAACAACCGCCGTTGAAATATGTGACGATATTGAAGAGGCAGGTGAAAGAATTGATTTTTTTGTATGCGGTGTAGGCACGGGCGGAACAATAACCGGCACGGGAGAGGTGTTAAAGGCAAAGTATCCCTCTGTTAAAATAATTGCGGTTGAGCCGTTTGATTCACCCGTTTTGTCGGGGGGGATAGCCGCGCCGCATAAAATACAGGGGATTGGCGCGGGGTTTATACCTCGGCTTTTAAACACTTCTATAATAGACGAAATAATAAAAGTAAAAACACAAGAAGCGTTTGAAGCGGCGAGGGCTTCGGCGAAAACAGAGGGGTTACTTGTCGGTATATCCTCAGGTGCCGCTTTATTTGCGGCAACCCAAATTGCAAAACGCCCCGAAAACGCTCAAAAAAACATTGTCGTGCTTTTACCGGATTCGGGTGAAAGGTATTTGTCAACAGAATTGTTCGTTGAATAATACATTCAAATCATATCATAATAATACTATACTCATTTACAGTAAATAAATAAGTCTTTTATTTACTGTTCTTAAAGAGAAAGGAATAGTATTATTTATGCAAAAACCGAAAAAACGGGCGACGCCCTTTGACATGATTTCTTCAGACGGTCGCGCCGTTTTAAGAAACGCCAATGCGGGAGCCGCCTTCGACAGCGTTGACGTAAACGACATAATAACGGACAAGGTTAATATTTCCTCACAAAATGCCGATACCGGGCTTCCGTCTTATAACCCCGACGATACAAGACCTTATGAGCAAAAGAACACGTCGGCGGGATTTCATAAAAGCGGAGTGAACAGTAAGTAATGCTAAACGCCCTCGAATTTAAACATTCGGGGGCGTTTTCTCAAAAAACGAGGTTTTATTCTTCCATTTGCTTACTGAAATACATTGCCGCCGCATTTACTAATGCCGTTTGTTCCGGGTTTGCGTATTCGTGCCCTTCTGCCGAGAGCATCATTACCGCCCCGCTAACATCGCCTTGTGAAATAATCGGCGAACAGGCGATTGCGTATCTGTCCATTCCTTCGATAGGATTTAATTGTTTATCTTCGTAGGATTTGTATACGTGAGTTTTCCTCTGTTCAATTAAATCTTCGAGCGAGTTTGATACACGCCTTTCCAAAATTTCCTTTTTCTGTATTCCCGAAGCCGCAATAACATGGTCTCGGTCGCATATAACGGCGGGACATCCGCCTATTCTTGATAATACCTCCGCATATTGTGAAGCCGTGTTTGAAATCTCACCCACGGGTGAGTATTTTTTGAAAATTACCTCTCCGTCAACATTAGTGTATATTTCAAGCGGGTCGCCCTCATTGATAACACTGATGCGGTATTCTTTGTCTTTTCGGTTCACTGAAGACTGGATTATATGCCCGAAAACCTCCTCGGTGGAGCATTTCAAAATATGGTCAATATC
>Ga0082212_10001923_pt1 | contig 30536 bp, 21 predicted proteins | sample TergutNt197P3_FD_71548 | JGI IMG/M metagenome (GOLD analysis project Ga0082212, IMG submission 71548) | Neocapritermes taracua P3 segment gut microbial communities from Petit-Saut dam, French Guiana - Nt197 P3 | ecosystem: Host-associated > Arthropoda: Insects > Digestive system > Gut ...
TCCCTTGCTGTCAGCTTGCCCTGCTCGTGTTGCCTACTGATCCGCTTTTCACCGCCAACCTTATACGCACGCTCCCTCAAATTAGCTAGATCTAGTAACTTACGCTCCATAATTTACGTCTCCTCTTGGTTAGGAAGTGGAAATGTTGAGAATTGTTTTGCCTTGGGTTGGAAGTGCACTTAGGTAGCTAGGCCAATACGTTAAGGGCAATATAGCAATGTTAGCTTTTGTTGCTTGCTTTATGGCGTTTTGGCATGGAATTCAGGGCTGGGTTACTTCGGCCTTCTCTATGCGATCCATAGCGCAGATGGACATTACTACTTTGATGTCCTCATCAGAGCGGCACCTGCCAAATACTGTATGTTTGCCGTCTAGGTGGGCGACCTTTTTTTTGTCCCCATTCACAATAAAGAACTGGCTTCCGCCCGTATCTTTACCGGCATGGGCCATGGACAATGCCCCAAGTTCGTGCTTATGGGGATTGTTGTCCGTTTCGCACTTGATTTTCCACCCAGGGCCTCCAGTTCCCGGCAAATCAGTGGCTCCGTCTCTGGTGTTGGGACACCCACCCTGTATGACAAAATCAGGGATTACTCTGTGGAAAGCTAGACCATCATAGAAGCCTTCCTCGACCAGTTTTACAAAATTGGCAACGGTACCTGGGGCCTCCTCAGGAAACAGCTCAAGATTGATACTGCCTTTGCTGGTGACTAAACATACTTGCGCCATAGCGATCTCCCGCGTACAAGCTCCGATTATACATCATTTTGCCAGACGAAACAGAAAAGGGGATGCTTGCCAGGAACAAAGCCTTGCCAAAAAGCATCTCTTTTTGTCGGCCAACTATTTTTTCAAAACCCTCTGGGTTTTGAAACAACGGCGTTAGGATTTTTAAGCCAGAGAAAAAAATCTGGTAGAATCAGTTTCGGTTTGCAGTATCTCGTATGCCTCTGCCAGGAGAAGTTTATGTTGGGAACAAAGCGGTTTGGAATAGCAGTGGTAGTTGTCCTGGCATCAATGCTTGGTTGCAAAGGCGTGCGGCCCATCCTGCCCCGAAAACCGTTGCCCCCTGACACGATTCAGATGCATTTCATTAGAAAAATTTCGGGTCCTCTGGATATTACGATTGATGGGGTGAGAATACCTGTAGAGCAGAAGAAAAAGAAAGCCCAGTTGCTTACAATCAGAGGGCTTTCTCAAGGGAAGCACTATTACTTTATTTCCAGCCCCCACGATTTAATCGGCCCGGATTTAGGGGATTTTGAAATTGGGCCAGACGAGGGCATCTTTCAGATACACTTTGCCAACCGGCTTAAGGTTGCCTTGGTTGAAGCAGGGGCTCCCGCGCCAGAGGCCGAAGGCATCGCAGGCGTGACGGCGGTGCTTGAGTAAGGGCCAAGTTGCATATTATAGGAATTGCTATACTTGCTCTTGGCGTGCAAAGCTACTTGTGGGTAGCAAGTGAGCCATAGGTCGATAAACAAGTAATACCAGTTTCTAGTTTCTAGCTACGAGTTACGAGACGAAAAGCCTTGCCCAGCGCGGATGTGCGCCAGGCATTTATTAAATCATCAATAGAAAATGGTATAAGCAGGGAGTACAGCGTGTTTGGCAAAGTACAGAATATCCATTTTGTAGGCATCGGCGGCATTGGTATGTCAGGCATTGCTGAGGTGCTTGTAAATATTGGCTTTAGCGTCAGCGGATCGGATATCAAAGGGAGTGCAACTACTGAGCGGCTTTCATCGCTTGGGGTTTCCATAAATATCGGACATGAAGCCAAGGCAATTGAGGGGGCTCAGGTTTTAGTGGTGTCAAGCGCGGTCAAACCAAATAACCCTGAAGTAGAAGCCGCCTACGCTACTAAAATCCCCGTTATCCCCAGAGGCGAAATGCTGGCAGAACTAATGAGGATGAAGCAGGGCATAGCCGTGGCGGGCTCCCATGGCAAGACAACCACCACTAGCATGATAGCCCATATTTTGAGCAAGGGTGGCCTAGACCCCACAATAGTCGTTGGCGGAAGATTAGGAATCCTGGGTTCGAACGCAAAACTCGGGAAAGGCCCCACGCTTGTTGCCGAAGCTGATGAGTCCGACGGCAGTTTTTTGATGCTTAGTCCAACGTGGGCAATCATCACTAATATTGACCGCGAACATTTGGACTATTACAAAGACTTGGACGAAATAAAGAGCTCCTTTGTTGATTTTGCCAATAAAGTTCCGTTTTACGGATGCGCCCTAGTCTGTATGGACTGTGCCAATGTCGCTTCTATTCGTCCCCAGTTGCGCCGCCAGGTTAGGACTTACGGCACCACCCCCCAAACGGACATCCGAGCTCTAAACATTAGACAGGAGGGATTCAGCACGTACTTTGAAGTTAATGCCTTCGGACAAAGTATGGGCAATTTTATGCTTTGCGTTCCTGGCCGCCACATGGCACTAAATGCCCTAGCGGCCATAGGCATGGCGCTGGAAATGGGGGTCGAGGTTGATGTCATTCGCACGGCTCTAGGCGAATTTACAGGAGCCGACCGCAGGTTTACCATCAAGGGCGAGCGGGATGACATTCTGGTGGTTGATGATTACGGCCACCATCCTACAGAAATCGCCGCCACTCTGTCAGGTGCCCGCTCAGGCTTTGCATGCCGTAGGATAGTCGCGGCTTTTCAGCCCCACCGCTATTCTAGGACTGAAGTCCTCTTGAACGAATTTGCCAGGTCCTTCTTTGAGGCCGACGTAGTTGTTATCTGCGACATATATGCCGCAAGCGAAGCTCCTATTGCAGGATTAACGGGACAGACTCTCGTTGATGCCCTGCGCGCCACAGGCCAGAAAGAAGTTTACTACGTTCCTGACATAAAAGACATGTCGGCCACCCTGCATGAAATTACCAGACCAAACGATCTGTTGATTACATTTGGTGCCGGCAGTATCACCCAAGTAGGGCCAGCGTTTTTGCAGATTTAAGGCACACGACACTTGGGCACCTGCCTAACACTCCCCTCTGGGAATTGCTTTAAGTTAGCTATCTTCCTCGATGGCGGCTATTTCGGCATCTGTGAGGCCGTAGAGGCTGTATACTTCCTTGTCGATTACCCTGTCCAAGGTTTGAATCTTGTCATTGACGGCCATCATGTCGGACTTGGTCTGTTCAAACCAGTCCAGGAGCTTCTGTTCTTGCACCATTTTGGTCTGAATTTTAGATTTAGCCAGTTCCTCCAAGAATTCAATATTGTTAAGCGCGTGAAGTCTATCCAGAGACTGAGAAAGTTTATTGGCATTGAATGTTGATTTAAGGTAATGGAGCGCGCTTGATAATTTTTTTTGTAGTTCCTTGTTTGCCTTAATCATCTCAATGGCTTTTTGTGCGATGGATTCTTGCTGTGCTGGAGTCGCATCGGCAATGGGCAGTTTTTGAAGCCCGTTTGGAAAATATTCAAAACTGCCGCCGCCAGTCTGCTTTCCAATGGACTTGTAACGAAAATTTAGCAGTTTGGAGTTCAAGAGTGCCAACACAAATTCAGGCAAATACGCATCGTTTGTGCAAAATATTGCGGTCATGTTGGAAAAGCACATGTATTCAAATGATCCGTCAAAAACAAATATGTTGTCGAATGCCCGCCTGCTACAAATGAGTTTCGGCAAGTGATAGTATTCTTTGTGCATGGGGCGGCTATAGCGCCACCAAGGGCGGCCTTCATATGAAACAGTGGCTCGTTTTTTAAGAATATCTGCGTGTTTATTAAGATGTGACTGTATTGAGATTGGCAGGTCTTCAAATTTTTCAACGTCCTCGAAGTACAGCACATACTCGCTGTCTCCACTAATGGAGTATCGGCCAATATTTTTGCCGGAAATTCGTTTTTTGACATATTTTTTTGGAAACTCATCTGGATGTTCGTTGAATGAAAATATATCATCTGCTGCTGTTTGCATTCCCTGCCCCAGGACAAAAATTTCACCCAATTTCTTGTGCTTGCTAATTGAAAAAATATCGTCCGCCGCTGTTTCCATCCCCTTACCGACATGTAGTATTTCGCCCAATTGCCTATGGCCAGCGTCGATTTTGTTATTCAGCCTAGCAATTCCATCATTCACGAGTGCGAAGGGAGTGTCTTTGGCAAAGGAAGCATCAAAAAAGCCAAGCCTGCCATTCAGATAGTCAATAACAGTCTCTTCAAAATATTCCTTGCCTTTAAAGCTATATACGCTGGCTTTTGGCACGTGTTTGCCCTTTTGCAAAATCAGTATACAGGTAGTTATTCCAGCACCCGGAAACACGAGGTATTTTTCAAAATTAACTATTTCGAGGATCGAGCATTTTTCCAGAATATAGTTTCGCAATTTTTTGGCTTTGTCGGAAAACAGGAAGGCATTGGACACTATGAATCCCAAGATGCCGCCATCCTTCAGCAGATCTATGGCCTTATTGATGAAGTAAAACAAAATGTCGCTTTTGTCCATGTATATGTCCGGGTAGGCTACCCTCAAGTGATCAAAAACAGGTGAGCCATGCCCAAAAATATCAATATTTGCGTATGGAGGATTACCAACTACGATATCAAATCCGCCGTCATCAATGACAGCTTTGAACTCTTTTCTCCAGTCGAAGGCTTTTTTGCCAGCGATTCTTGGGTCATCTATCAAGGAATTGCCGCACTTTATGTTTTCGTCGAGATTTTCCAGGGGCTGGTCTCTTTTTGCTGTCCTGAGCCATAGAGCCAGTTTAGTAATTTCCACGCTTTCTTCATTTAGGTCAACCCCGTAAATATTGTTGGCTAAAATTTGGTTTTTGGCCTGAACTGCAATCGTCTTTGGGTTAACCTTGCCCTTTGAAATCCTTACGAGCTCATCGTTGGCAACCTGGCCCGCGTCCCAGAGCTGATCAAATGCTTCGTTGAGAAATGCGCCCGAACCACAGGCGGGGTCTAGCACCTTAATGTCTGACAGGATTTCTTTAAAAGCGCTCCAAGCCTTGATGTGGGCCTCAATATTTTCGTTGTGCGCAATTTTTCCTTTTACAATTTTAATACTGCGAAAATCAGATTCCTGCAACTTTGGCAGAGCATCCAAGCCTATGAAATTTCGTTTTTCAGATTGCCAGTATTCCAATGCCTGTTTTACTATGTAGTGGGTAATGTAGTGGGGCGTGTAGTAAATGCCATCTGACCTTCTCTTGCTTCGCTTCCTTTCATGGACTGCTCCGTCGATTTCTGCCTTTAGCTGTTCAAGGTCTGCAATGCTCTGTTCAAATATGTGGCCAAGGATATTTACGTTCAGGTCTGAGCCAAAGTCGTATTCCAGCAATTCTATAAATTGCTCCAGCGGCTCATCTGGTACTGTGAGGGCATCTAAAACAGGGTCATTTCTGAACAGCCCGCCGTTGTAGCCATTTATTTTTAGTGGCGGGTTGCCTTTATCGATGGAATCAAAAAGGCCCGCCAACTGTTCCCAAATACGGTGCTCTTTTCTTACAAGGGAGTTTTTCCCTGTCTCAATGGCCCTTTTGAATATCCCCGGGGGCAATAGAAAGGCATTTTCACAGAAGCAAATAAAAATGATGCGGTCGAGAACCTTTTGAGCTTTTTGAAAGAGCTCCAATTCGCTTACCCCAGTGTTATTGGCTTTCAGTGACAGAAAAAGGTCTGTTCTGAACTTTTTGTATTTGCTGTAAAACTCCTTGGATATGTCTGCCCGTGCCTGCTCGTTCTCTGAGTACAGCTTATCAACCAGAGATTTGCCATCCCTATGTATGAGATTAGTTTTGCAGAGCAGGGCATAAAACCGTTTGAATTCAGCCTCGTCGCCTAGTTTGGCTATATGAAATGCTTCATAATTTAGCGAACTTGAACTTTTGTAGAGCCTGATTTCCCTAAAGTTAGAAACAATGACCCATCCACAGGCAGGGCCATTTTTGTGAGCATAGCTAAAGCCTTGCTCAATTGGAGTTTGGTTATTCCGGCCAGACTGTTTTTTATCGAGGTGTGTGGTGGCGTCTTTTAACTCGATTACAACGTGGACTTGTCTGCTTTCTGGCGTAAAAAAGCCCAGGGCTCCATCGGCTTCCGTGCCGTCAAGCAGGGAGGTCTGCTCTATGGTCAAATTGTATTCCCTGCCTGCCAAAAAGGTGGAATAGCCGAGGATGTCTTCAAAAATGGATGTCAAGAATTTTCCTTGGACAGACTTTTCTTTAATTCTTAAAAAGTAGTCAGCCAGGCCTGCCCACTCCATAATTTTTTTTCGCTTGTCTTCATAATTGGGTATATCTTTGCTCGAAAATGCGGAAAGGTACCTATTAAGGATTTTGCGATTGAATAAAAATGAAACGCTCCCCATCCAGACAGCCCCAAATAATAGCCATGCAAAAAGTATATACGAGTTATCGGCAGGTCACTGACAACTGACAACCATCATTGTAAGATAGAGGATTGCTTTCAAGAAATCGGGAGAGAAGATATGAGTCAAAACAATGAAAAACATGAAGAACAAATTATCGGCGGTGGATTCTTAGTCTCTGCCGTTGGGGCGTTCCCACAGTTTATCCCAGAAGAGCTGAGCGACGATTCAAAGGATATTGGAAGGGCTGCCAGAGATTTCATGGAAGGTGAGGTTTTGCCCCAGGATGAAGCCATAGATAAGTTGGATCTTGAATTGTGCAGACGATTGATTGCCCTGGCTGGCGAAACCGGTCTACTGAGTCTCGAAATACCTGAAGAGTATGAGGGTATGGACTTGGACAAGCTCACCGGAATGGTGGTTTTGGAAGAGATGGGAAGACAGGCTTCTTTTTCTGTGACTTATGGTGCGCACACCGGCATTGGCACATTGCCGATAGTCTATTTTGGAACTCCAGAACAAAAGGCAACCTACCTTCCAAAACTAGCAACGGGCGAATGGATAGCGGCCTATGCCCTCACAGAGGCAAATGCTGGCTCCGATGCGATGAATTCAAAGACGACGGCCACTCTGGACGGAGAGCACTGGGTGCTCAACGGCTCAAAAATGTGGATAACCAATGCTGGGTTCGCCGATGTGTTTGTGGTTTTTGCCAAGGTCGATGGCAAAAAATTCAGCGCATTTATTGTTGAAAAGACAGACCCAGGCTTTAGTCTGGGAGCTGAGGAGATGAAGCTTGGCATCAAGGGTAGTTCAACACGTGCCCTTTCATTTGAAAACTGCCGCATTCCAAAAGACCGCCTGCTGGGGCGCTTAGGTTTTGGGCACCGCATAGCCTTTGGAATACTCGCTATTGGTCGCTTCAAGCTCGGCGCAGGTTGCAACGGAATTGCCAAAGAAGTCCTCAAGTACACCCTCAAGTATGCCTCCGAGCGAGCTCAGTTTGGCAAGACCATAAATAATATGGGGCTTATACGCCAAAAGCTATCCGACATTGCTATGCGGATATACGTTGCAGAAAGCATCAACTATCGCACTGTAGGCTATATAAACGACCAGATGCACAATATTTCATGGAGCGAGGAGAATGCCGCCAGCCGCAAGATGGAAGTGATGGACGAATTTCAAATTGAGGCATCTCTGATGAAGGTCTGGGATTCTGAAGCCCTGGGCTTAATAGCAGATGATTCTGTACAAGTTTTTGGAGGATATGGATTTTCATCGGAGTACCCGCCCGAAAAAATTTATCGGGACAACCGCATCAACCGCCTTTTTGAAGGCACAAACGAAATTAACCGCATGATCATTGCTGGCCAGATATTCAAGAAATGCGGAAACCAAACCCTGTCTCTGCGCAATGACAATAAGGGTATACCAACGATGGGTAGTGGTGACATGGCCTGGGCGAGCCATGCAGTTGAGCTGGCAAAACGACAGTTCCAATATTCTGCCGCCATGGCACTCGAGGCGGTTGGCCAAAAGCTGATCGAAAACCAGGAGGCCTCCGCTAGGGTCGCCGACATGGCCATGGAGGTTTTTGCAATGGAATCTGCGGTCGTGCGTGCCGAAAAAATGAAGTCCGCGTCAAACAGATGGTCAGACCTTGCGTGCAACCTAGCAAATGTGTTTGTCAACGAAACCGTTGGAAAAATTAGAAATAACGCAGGTATTTTGCTTGCAGAAGTTTTGGAAGGCGACAAACTCCGAAGCGCTCAGAAGTGTCTTATTGCCTTTGATGGCTGCCAGCCGATCTCCAGCTCCAAAATTAGGGATGTGGTTGCCAGCGATTTAATCGAAAAAGGCATTTATCCGATTGAGCAATTTTAAGGATCGTTCACAATAGAGCCACTTGCACTGTCGCAGTGGCAGTAGGCCTTCCTTCTGTCATTACGGTAGCTACAATAGTAAATAACCCGGGGGAGGCAGGAGCGGTATATATTCCTGTTGATGTGATCGAGCCGCCATTGTGCTCGTCAATGCTCCATTGGACTTTGGAAAGCTCTACACCCTTGACTTTTGCAGTAAAAGCATAGGTTTCTCCAGGGACAACCTTTGTGGAAGTTGGTTCTATCGAAATCTGCGGCTGGACGATAATCGTAAGCCCAGCGCGGACTTTTTCGCCATTTAGCCTAGTCGCCCTTGCTATGACACGATAAGCTCCAGCATAAGGCGGAGCAATATAGGTGACTTGATTGCCGGTAGTCCTCATCAATGTGCCGCCATCAAGTTCATAGACTTCCCATTCTGGTGGTGATCCCAGCACCTCAGTTGTTGTTGCAGTAAGAGGGATCCTCTCGCCAACTTTAATGATTGATGTATGCGTTTCGATGTAGAGAACAGTTTGATCGCCAGAAGCGCAGGCTGTCAGAAACAGGGCAACGAAAATTAAAATTGCAGAAAAGACTCTCAAACAAACCTCGCTCCAACCTCTAAGTGTGTTCAGAATAGCCAGGGTTCCCAAGGATGATTTTTAAGACTTGGGTTGCAATTAGCTGAACAGCGTTAGTGGTAGGTTTCTATCTCAAATCAGTAGCCCTTTTACTTACTTGGACTATAGTGGCAGACAATATCATCTGGACGTCTTTGGGATTGATGCCAACCAAAAAACCCTTTGAACCTCCATTAATGTATATTTTCGGCAAGTCCAGGATAGATTGTTCCATATATACAGGCATGGCCTTGTGTGTGCCGAATGGGCTGATACCGCCGACATGATAGCCACTGTGCTTATCGGCAGTGGCTGGCTTACAGGGACTAACAGACTTGCATCCAATATGTCGGGCAAGGGACTTGGTGCTGACCTCAAAGTCACCATGCATCAAAACAATGACAGGTCTTGCATTTTCATCCTCCATTATCAATGTCTTGATGACTGAATGTTCATCTACGCAAAGCTCCTTCGCTGAAACCTTTGTACCGCCACGATCCTCATAACGATATATGTGTTCGGAGAAAGTGATATTTCTGTCTCTTAGCAACCTAGTTGCCGGAGTTGTGGGAAACTTTGACAAAGAGTCCGCCTATCTCCACACTTTATTTTTTTTGTGGGCTTTTTGGTTTTTCTTTGGCTTTTTCAGAATCTGCGACAACCTTTTTTGGACGACCGCGCTTTGGCGGTTGGACTTCTTCAGGTTCATCCGGAGCCGCAACTTTCTTAGTAGTGCGCTTTGTTGGCTCGCCTTCTACTACTTGTTCCGCTGGAGCCTCTTTTTTGGAGCTACGCTTGGCAGAGGAGAGAGTCTCGGTCGGCTTTTCTTCCACGGCTACGATTTCCGGCTTTTTCCGTTCCCGTTTAACCGGTTTTGTTTCTGCAGACTTATCTTCAGGAGCATTTATGATTTCTGGCGTCAAATTGTCCGAAGCAACATCCTCAGCTGGAACTATTGACTCGGGTTCGCCTCCGCCCTGCTCGGCCAAATTACCGCCCTCAAGCCCTCCGGCATCAAAACGAGCCTGGGCGATGCCCTCTTCACGACGGCGCTCCATCTCCAGCAGATCCGCATAGGCTTTTTTCTCCAGAAGCTCCTCAGTAATAGTCGCAGACTTGAGTAGCATGTCAAAAATCTTGTCTGTGCGTATCCTGCCTCGGATTTCTGTCGTTGCCCCACGCTTTTCAAGTGAGGTCTTAACTGATTCGAAGGAATCCGTGGATTTGCTCTCCTCCATCCACTTTTGTATTTCCTTATCTATTTCATCTTCGGACACCTGGATATCTTCGGTATTGCCGAGGGTTTGTAGCAGGTATCCACTACGGACTGCTCGTTCGGCATCCACGATCCGATGCCGCCTGTAAGCGCCCCAGTTGATCTGTTTATGGCTGAGACCCTTTCTGGCGGCAACCTCCACAAACTCGCGGCAATAGTCATCAAGTTGTAAATTGACCATGCTGGAGGGTACTTCAAATGTACAGGCATCGAGAAGCTTGTCCAGGAGGTCGCTCTGGAGTCGGCCCATCGCTTCGGCCTCAACTGAGTCCTCAAGGTCTTTGCGGACTTGCTCCCTAAAAGCCGAAAGGTTTTCAAAATCGCCAGCGTCTTTAGCAAACTCATCATCAAGTTCTGGCAAAAATCTAACTCTAATGTCGTTTATCCATACTTCGTAATGGACTTGTTTGCCCGCTAGTGTCTGGTTGGAATCGTTTTCTGGAGTCTGGATAGTAAATTTTTTAGTTTCGTCAACTTTTAGACCAATGAATTCAGCATCAAAGGGTCTATTTTCTGCAATTTGGATTTGCTGTCCTGTATATGACCTGGACTTCATCCCAGTGGGCTTGGCTTTCACATCGAAGGTAACGATGTGGCCCACCTCAGCCCCGTCCTCAACTGGAATTAGCTTGGCGGATTCTTCTCTGAAAGCTTCTAGGGCATCACTAACAGTTTGGTCATCGATTAGCCGTTTTTTCTTTACTAGGGTTGCCCCTTTGTATTCAGGCAATTTAACAACTGGGGCGACATCGAATTGAACCTTGACTTTACCCTCTGCTCCTTCAATTAGTTCCGCCTTTTCTATGGCAGGTCGAGAAATGGGCTGTACTCCCACCGTGGAAGCGGCTTCCCAGAAGTGGGTATCAACAAGTTTTTCAGAAACATCCTTTTCTATTTGGAGTTTGTATTTTGAAATCAGAATATTTTTAGGGATTTTGCCCACCCTGAATCCAGGCAATTTCACCCTGGGGGATATATCGGCAATGACATCCTTAAAAGTGGAGTCCACCACAAGAGCAGGAAAAATTATTTCTAACGATTTCCGGGTGTCTGAATTGTGCTGAAGTGTTACTTGCATGAGTACTCCTGATTGCGTTGCGTCCTTTGAAAATTGTCTGCCCTGAATTGTACCGTCAATGCATTTCCGGTCGATGGTGCGAACGGTGGGACTCGAACCCACACGGTATTACCCGCTGGAACCTAAATCCAGTGCGTCTGCCAGTTCCGCCACGTTCGCTCATGTATTCAAAACAACAAACAAAAAAGCATTTCTGGTGCGCCCGGAGCGACTCGAACGCCCGACTCTCAGGTTCGAAGCCTGATGCTCTATCCAACTGAGCTACGGGCGCAAACAGAAACAGAGATTTTATCCTGAAAGGCGATTTTTTTCGATGTTTTTTCAGCATCCGTTTGCCAGGCACCAAGCGTCTTGAATTGAATTCTGAAGGAGCTGGTCTAAATACTCATTATTTTCCAGCAACACGGTAGCCCGCTGCCATTCGTTTGCCAGGTCAGTGTGGATTATTCCTGGATCGTCAGTCCCCAAGGCGCACCTGACGCCAGCCTCCATCATAGTTTTTATGGGGTGGCTGGTCAGTTCCGGAACCAGCGCAAGGTTAGAAGTAATGCACACATCAACGGGTATTTTCTTTTCCGCCAAAAATTCCAATATGGATGGATGCTGTGCGGCGCGGACGGCATGGACTATCCTTGTAACATGAGCTTCTTCAATAGCTTCCATGATATTTGAAGCAGGCCCGTTTTCTCCTGCATGGGCAGCACATCGCAATCCGAGCTTCCTGGCCCTGTCGAATACAGGGCCCCAGTCTCTAAACGGTGTTCCTTCAAGCCCTCCTGTGGAGAACCCGATCACAAATGCTGGAAGGTCGTTGGCTACTAAATCCAGTAGGGCGTGCCCATTTTTTGGCCCGAAATGATTTACGGCATCAAGAATCACAGCGATGCTCACGCCAATGGCTGTTGCGTCAGATATGCCTTGTTCAATTCCATTCCACAATTCATCCAGGCTGAGCAATTTTCTTTCGGCTACTAGAAAGAGCGGTGAACACCATAAATCAATTCCGGCAGGCGAGCTTCCGGCTTTGGGTAGTCTCATGGTAGCTGCATTTACAGCAGCCCTGACTGCTTCGGCAGAATCAATCAAATCTGCAACAAAAAAGAAGGAGTCAATAAACGATTCGAATGGCTGTGCATCTCCCCTCCAAAAAGCACTCAGAGATTCTGGGACTGTGTCTACTCGGCTCCTTACCCAATCGGGAGACAGAGACCCTTCAAGATGTGCGTGGCGGTCGATTTTGGTCTGTTCAGCATCAGGCATCATGAAAGCTACTCGTCGTAATCGTCCATCTTAAGATCACCTGGGTCAACACCCTCTGCGCGGGCATTGGAGATGCCGAAGCTTTCTTCTATGCCGTCTTCACTAGCAACGTCGACATCCTGCTCTCCGCTGAAATCGTCATCAATTTGAAGCGCTGCTTTTTCTTTCTTGATTGCCCTTGGCTTCGCCGGGGCGTTCTTTTGATTCGATTCACATTTTGGGCAGACTGACTCAGGCTTATTGAAGTCGTAAAATTTTGTATTGCAAGAAAAGCAAATCCATTTTTTCCCCAAATTAGCCATGTACACCTCTCAATGACAAGTTGGCATTCTATTTCCACAACTCTAAGAGGAGGCATTCTGTCATTTTTTTTTTTATTTGTCAACATGAATCGAGCTGATATAGCATTGTTCAGTTTTGTTGCTTGCTTAACGGCGAGCAAAGTTTGACAAGCCCAAGCCCTGCAATGCCATTCAAGGCTACCCCGTAGCCTTCAACGGCGCAGGGCTAAAGAGTGGCGGCTGACACCAGTGCCTGATACCTTCTCATAAGCTCTGCCACAATTTCCAGCTCTGGCGTATCCTTGGCGAAGCCGTATAGCTTCATCACGCCCTTGTCCAGCGCATTATGAGCCTTTCTGAGTTCAGGTGGCATGGTCAGCGGGTCATAGAGGTCGGCTAGGGAGCTTTTGGGGAATTTTGCCTGTGCGTCCAAAATGGCCTGAGCCAGTTTCTCGATTTCCGTCTTTTGCTTGTCTGTTGCCTCGGGCCAGGGGAAATTATTGTAAACAATGTCTTTGGAATACCGGTAATCGCTTTTCAGCCGTCCACAGACTGCCCTTGTCCACGCCATGTGGACAATCGAGGTGAGTATGCCAAAGTGATAGAGCGTGGCATCTGGGATGATCTGAGTAGCATCGCTGGCTATTACGATTGACGACATCAAGCCGATGGGGATGTACTTTCGCTTTTCGGATGAGACTCTAGGGATGAGAATATAATCGCCTTCGGGTTGCCTGATCTCCCCAAAGAGCATTGCCGTTTCGGCCAGTCTGCGGGTAGCCTCTCGCTTGCTTGCCAGCCTGTGCTGGCGGACATTCTCGATTCGCTCCATGACTGTCGGCATAGACCGCAATTCTGTTGGTGTTGCCTCAATAAGCCATAGGCAGTAGCGTGGGAGACTGTTTATAAATTCATCTGCCCCTAAAATCTTCCTTATGAATTTTTTTGCTTTCGGCTCGACTTTCAGAAGCCCTGCCAAGTCTTCGTCTTCTACTATGAGGTTACCCCCATCGTTGGGCATACTGCCAAACACCATTTCCGGCACGTTGCACAGGGGAACCTTGCGGCTTTCTATAAAGACTGTCGGTGTTTTAATTAGGTACGGGTTAATATTAGGCTCTACTTTGTTATAGCTAAATCCAACAATCACACAATGAACTGCGGCCTTGCCTTTGGCTTCATTACTCCACTTGAATGTGGGTATGCCAAAATTAATGAATATGCCTTTGTCCATCAATGGCTTCCATAGTATTGCTACTTGTTCGCCTTGGGTAATGGAGTTGGTGGACACGAAGGCAGTCTTAATAGTTGTACCACTCATCATCTCGGTTGCTTTTTTATACCAGGCAGTAACGTAGTCTAATTCGCCGGTACCTTTTGAACCTTCAAAGACAATTTGCATGTCTTCTTTCTTACGTTCAGTTTCTTTGGGATCCACACCTGTCCGTGCCCCTCCAAACGGCGGGTTGCCAAGGATATAGCTCAGTTCGCTTTTGGGTACCATTCTTTCCCAATCAATCCTCAGTGCATTGCCGTGGACTATGGTTGCGCTTTGCTTGAGGGGTAGCCTGTATTCATACCGTTCAAATATGGCGGTGGCCTCCAGGTTCATCAGGTGATCCATCAACCACATACCAGTCCTGGCTATTTGGCAGGGCCATTCCTCTATTTCTATTCCAAAAAACTGGTCTACGTTGACCATTAGATTTCCCGTTATGCCTGTTCCGTGTAGGTATCCATGTTTGTCTCCCAGCATGGCCTTGACTACTTCCAATTCGAGTTGTCTGAGTTCCCTGTAGGCAACGATAAGAAAGTTTCCGCACCCACAGGCTGGGTCAAGGAACTTCAGCTTGGCGAGTTTGTTCTGAAAGGCTACGAGGGCAAGGCTTTTCCTGGTTTTGGGCTGTTTCTTTATGGAATCAAACTCATTTCTTAGCTCGTCCATAAACAATGGGTTGATGAGCTTGAGTATGTTTTCTTCACTGGTGTAGTGTGCCCCTATCTCGCGCCTCTGGTCTTTGTCCATTACGCCTTGGAACATTGAGCCGAATATGGCGGGACGAATCTGACCCCAATCGAAGTCAAGACAGTCAAGTAGCTCATGGCGCATTTTTTTGTCGAACTTCGCCCTGCGTATGGTCTTTTCAAAGAGGCCACCATTGATGTGCCTAAAATGTGAGGGGTCTATCTGGTCGGAGAGGAACAGGTTTGGTGCGCGCTCATTTACCGGCTCGTTCAAGTCCTGGAACAACTGGGTGATACGTGCATCGAGGTCTATGCCACTCTCGTTTGATGCTTCGATGTACTTCTGGAAGCTGTCCTGTTCAAATATGTCTGTATCATTGGCAAATAGGCAGAAAAGGAGCCTAGCGAGGTAGATTTCCAAGTCCTCGCCAGTGTAGCCGTGCTTCTTTAGCTCGTCATGCAGTTTGGCCATCTTTTCAGCAGCCAGCTTGTTTACGCCCTCTTTGTCCCTATGTATGGCTGTGTCCGTGCTTTGCCCCAGCATGGGGGCAAAGTGTTTGCGGTACTTCTTTAGCTTGGCTGTCTTGAAATCCCATACATGGTCTGTATGGCTGTTCCAGAGGCGTATGTTGTCGAAGTCGCAGGCCATCCAAAGGATTGGCTTTTGGTCATCGGAGAGGTCTTGGGTATACCGCTTTATCTGGCTCTCGGCTTGCTGGAAGCCTGGGTCGGCCCCTTTGGACTTCATTTCTATGATTATTTTTCCGAACCAGATATAGTCGGTGTAGCCGTCAAAGACTTTTGTCTCCATGCCGCTGTTCGGGGTGGTGAGCCAGTCTATGCCGAATGCCTTGAGAAATTCTATGACAAAGCCATGGCCGTGTTGCTTTTCGTTGATTTTGCCGCTCTTTGCCCATCGGTTGACGAACTGGATAATCCATAGCTGGATTATGTCCCAATCAACTGTCTGCCTAAGTCTTGCCATGTGCCATTCCACCTGCTTCCCAACTCAATCATAGCCGACATGGCGGGATTTGAGGGCTTGATACTGATGTTGATTCTGGATTTCGTGTGCTGTACACTCAGAAGAGCATTTCCATTGCCCAAGCCCCAATCGCACTAGCTTTAGGGGAATCTAGCGGCATCGTACTCAAAGTTTTTTTGTTGCCGCAGTCACATGAGAGAGTCATAAATTGTGTCCATTTTCGTCAAATACGGACAATGTAGACCACGCCGTTTTTTGACATCTGTTTGACACGAGGCGATTTTATTAAAGAATCATGTCATGCAAACAAACATTAGCAACAGTGGTATCAGTCTTTATAGAACATTGGTCAAGTCGATTTTTTACGTGAATTACTACTGTTGAACTGCTATAGCGTTGCGCCTTTAGCTTTTTTGGCACCGCCAAAGACAAAAAGCGCAGGCGATGCTAAAAAGGCCTCAATCAATACAATATTTTTTGCGCAAAACGTAATCCCACACAGGTGTAGGCACTAGTCTGTGAGCTACCTGGGCCCAAAAAGAATCTGCGCCAATGATTAGCCGCCGGGGAGGGAACTCAGCGTTCATGGCATTAAATATCTTTTTGGCGCATTCTTCTGCGGGCATGCCATGCTTTTTTGCACGATCTTCACGCTTTGTTGCATATCGCTCTAGGGTTGAGTGATACTTCGTGCCCTCTGTACGCCTCGGCATGTCCCCCAATGCTTTCTTGAGTGTGGCCCTGAACTCAGACTGGATGGCCCCTGGTTCTACGAGGATCACAGGTATTTGAGAGCCTATCTCCATACGTAGGGTATCGGCCAAGGCTACAACCGCATGTTTGCTGGCGCTATAGGCGCCTGCCAATGGGATTGACAGCCTGCCTAAGACAGAGGCAATATAAACGATGCGCCCTTCGCCCTTTCTGCAACGCTTGATCATCGGCAAAAACGTATTGGTAACATTCTGCAGGCCTATCACATTGGTTTCAAATTGTTGCCTGATTTCCTCTGGACGCAGAGCTTCAAGTGGTCCCATCTGACCAAAACCTGCATTGTTGATAAGTGCGAATAGAGGCAAGTCTTCCACTGTGCTTAAGGCGCGGTTAACTGAATCCATATTGGTCACGTCCAAAGTGATTTTTCTCAAATTGTCGCCATCTTTAAAATCTGCCAATGAATCAATGTTTCTGGCGGTGGCTACGACTCCCCATCCGTAATCACGGCAAACATCAACCAGCGCTCTTCCAATGCCGGTTGAGCATCCGGTAATCAAGACCCATCGATGTCCCATCCCAACCTCCTGGAAAATATGTTAACAAATGAGGTTATACTGAGTTGCGTTCAAAGCGTTTTGAACGCGGCCTAAGTATAGGATTCTCAGAATAGGGGATTTTGAGAGATGTCAGCATATCTAATATTGGAGAGCGGTGTAATTTTTGAGGGAATTTTTTTTGGCTCTCAGGGAGAGTCCACAGGACAGATAGTCTTTACTACCGGCATGGCCGGATACTTAGAAACTCTTACAGATCCAAACTACTACGGCCAGATGGTCCTGCAAACATTTCCTCTCATCGGCAATTACGGAGTCATTCCATCAGATTTTGAAAGCAAGTCCATAGCCCCCAAGGCTTATATCGCCAAATATCCCTGCCAGTCCCCCTCCAATTTTCGGAGCGAAGGCAATCTCGATAATTTTTTAAAGGAGCGCGGTACAGTCGGAATTTGCGGGATAGATACCCGTGCCCTCACAAAAATAATTCGTGATAACGGCACTATGAATGGAAAAATTACGACATCCCCGCCTACCGAGTCAGACCGTGCGGAGGCAGAGGCATATTCAATTTGCAATGCAGTGGCTGCAGTTTCACCGCGCACGGTATCAGCTCTCGGGAGGGGCCGCCGTGTGGCTCTGCTTGATTTGGGGTCAAGGCGAAGCCTGACCGAAGCCCTGATAGTGCGAGGATGCGAGGTATGGTCATTTCCCCACGATGCTTCCGTAAAGGATATTATGCAAATTATTCCAGACGGCCTCGTGATCTCCAATGGACCAGGTGACCCAGCAGATCCTTCTAATAACAAGATCATAGAAACAATTCGTTCTCTTGAACAAACCGGCATTACTATTTTTGGAATTTGCCTGGGCCATCAGCTATTAGCCATGGCTAAGGGATGTTCAACCCTGAAACTCAAATTTGGCCACCGAGGCGCAAATCAGCCTGTTCGGGACACATTGACGGGCAGAATATACATTACTTGCCAAAATCACGGCTATACGGTTGTCTCGGATGCCTGCTCTTTTATCAACGTAAATGACGGCACAAATGAAGGCATGGATTACGGTAATTCATTTTCTGTACAATTCTACCCCGACGTAGCGGGTGGGGGGCACAGTACTTCCTTTTTATTTGACCGTTTTATTGAAAGGATGAAGGCGCGTGCCGTTTAACAAAAATATCAAAAAAGTTTTAGTGATTGGCTCTGGTCCAATTGTTATAGGGCAGGCAGCGGAATTTGATTACGCAGGTACACAAGCCTGTCGCGTGCTTAGGGAGGACAGAGTCGAGATTGTCCTTGTCAACTCTAACCCAGCCACCATCATGACTGACAAGAACATAGCTGACAGAATCTACATTGAGCCCCTGACTCTTACTACGGTTAAGCGCATCATTGAGAAAGAACGTCCAGACAGCATCTTGTCTGGCCTTGGAGGGCAGACCGGATTGACGCTCTGTATGCAACTCGCCCGAGATGGATACTTGAATAAGATGAATGTTCGCCTGCTGGGTTCTTCGCCAGAAACGATTGATATGGCGGAAGATAGACAGATTTTTAAAGATACCATGCAAAAAATCCACCAGCCAGTCATTCCATCTGTGGTTACAAAGGACGTTGAGGGTGCCGTCAGGTTCGCTGATGAAATAGGCTATCCCGTGATCGTGCGCCCTGCATTTACTTTAGGGGGGAGCGGCGGGGGCATTGCAAAGGATGAAGCTAGGCTAAAGGAGATAGCATCAAACGGCCTCTCCCTTTCCCCAATAAACCAGGTGCTGATCGAAAAGTCTGTTGCCGGTTGGAAAGAAATAGAATTTGAAGTTATCCGAGATTCCGCTGGAAATGCTATTACTGTTTGCTCTATGGAAAATTTCGACCCTGTGGGCATTCACACAGGAGACAGCATTGTGGTCGCGCCAGCCATCACCCTTGCAGGCAGAGAGCATCAGATGTTGCGCTCTGCCACGTTGGAAATTGTCAATACGCTGGGGGTAGAAGGTGGATGCAATTGCCAATTTGCCCTCAACCCCGACTGCCTTGATTATGCTGTCATCGAAGTCAATCCAAGAGTGTCGCGTTCCTCGGCTCTGGCGAGCAAGGCAACTGGGTACCCAATAGCAAAAGTGTCTACCAAGATAGCCATTGGATACACTCTGGAAGAAATCACAAATGCCGTCACTGGCACTACCTTTGCTGCTTTTGAGCCTGCAATAGACTATGTAGCTGTCAAATTTCCCAAATGGCCTTTTGACAAATTTGTCTATGCTCAAAAAGAACTAGGCACTCAAATGAAGGCAACTGGCGAAGTGATGGCAATTGCAGACACTTTTGAGGATGCAATATTAAAAGCGGTGCGGGGCGCAGAGCTTGGTCTAGAAAATCTTGATATGCCGCGGCTGTCAGCCAAGTCTGATGAAGAAATAATTGAGCTTTGTCAAACGGCTACTGATGAGCGACTGTTTGTGATCTATGAAGCGATCAAGCGTGGTGTGGATCTAGATGAGCTTTACGGTTTCACAAAAGTAGACCGCTGGTTTTTGCATAAACTGGACAATATTCAAAAGAATGGCCCTCGTCCAAGACGGCTCTCATACAAAATGGTTGACACTTGCGCAGGAGAGTTTGAGGCAAAGACGCCGTATTTTTATTCGATTGATAACTCAAAGGAGAATGAAGCCCTGCCATTTATACAAAAGAGCGATAAGCCGCGAATAGTGGTGCTGGGTAGTGGGCCAATACGCATTGGCCAGGGCATAGAGTTTGACTATGCCTGCGTCCATTGCGTTTGGACTCTAAAAAACATGGGTTATGAGGTCATAGTCATTAATAATAATCCTGAAACAGTTTCAACTGACTTCGACACGGCAGACAGGCTCTATTTTGAACCGCTCTTTATCGACGATGTGATGTCCGTAATAGACACCGAGAAGCCCTTGGGGGCCATTGTTGCCTTTGGCGGTGGTACGGCCATCAAGCTGACCAAAAAGCTCCACGATCACGGCGTACAAATCATTGGCACACCGGCTGACAGCATCGATATTTGCGAGGACAGGGAACGCTTCGATGCCCTACTTGAGCACCTGTGCATCAAGCGGCCAGAGGGTTATGGCGTTATGACGGTGGCTGAGGCGCTGTCTGCCGCAGAAAAACTTGGATATCCAGTTCTGATGCGCCCATCTTACGTATTGGGCGGGCAAAATATGATCATTGCCTTTTCTGACGAGGACATTCAGGAGTATATGGAAATAATCTTGCGCTCAAAGCAAGAAAATCCCGTGCTTATTGATAAATATTTAAGTGGGCGGGAGATCGAAGTAGATGCCATATCAGATGGCGTCGATGTTTTGATACCTGGCGTTATGGAACATATTGAGCGCACTGGCATCCATTCAGGCGACAGCATTGCTGTATATCCCGCACTGAATATAGACGATGCGCTATCTAAGCAGATCTTTGAAATGACTGAAAGGCTCTGTAAGGCTCTGCAAGTTAAAGGCCTTGTAAATATTCAGTATGTTCTATATGAAAATGACATATATGTCATTGAAGTCAATCCGCGTGCTTCCCGCACAGTGCCCTACATCAGCAAGGTGACAGGCGTGCCAATGTGCGAACTGGCTACGAGGGTAGGGGTAGGAGAGTCGCTCTATGCTTTGGGATATGCATCCGGCATAGCAAAGATTCCGCCTTACACTGCCGTCAAGGTGCCTGTTTTTTCTTTTGAAAAACTGGCCGGAGTGGACACCCACCTGGGGCCCGAAATGAAATCCACCGGAGAAGTTCTGGGGCTTGGCAAAGACTTTCCCGAAGCTGTATATAAGGGACTCGTTGCAGCTGGCTATTCCATGAAAAAGAGCGGCGGGGTGTTTATTGCAGTCAGAGACAGCGACAAGCCTGAGATAGTTGGAGTTGCCAAAAAATTCGTGGACTGTGGCTTCTCCATCTACGCAACCAAAGGGACTGCCCGCTTTTTGGCTACAAAGGGTTTTTCTGTTCAGACGGTGGAAAAAATCAGAGAATGTCCAGACAACAACACAGCCACTTTGCTTGAGAGTGGCAAAATCAGCTATATCGTTGCTACATCAGAAAAAGGCAGAGATCCTGCGAATGATGACGTAAAAATACGCAGAAAAGCATGTACCCTTGGCATACCATGCTTGACATCAGTTGATACCGCAAATGCGTTAGTCGGTAGCCTGCTATCAGGTTACGGGGAAATCAATACAGAATTGATAGACATTAATCGCCTAAGAAGAGAAAGAGTAAAACTCTCATTCACAAAAATGCATGGATGCGGCAACGACTATATTTATTTCAACTGCATGGACGATGAAATTAATTCTCCAGAATCACTATCCATACTGCTTTCCGACAGACATATTGGAGTAGGAGGGGATGGAATTGTGCTAATAGGGCGTTCTGATATAGCTGATGCCAGGATGAGGATTTTCTACATTGACGGCAATGAAGGCGACTTGTGCGGCAATGCAGTCCGGTGTGTGGCAAAATACCTACACGACAACCGGATTGTCAACAAGCTACAAATGAAGATTGAAACTCGGGCCGGCACAAAGGATATATACCTTTCGACTAGAAACGGCCTGGTGTCTTCTGTAAAGGTAAACATGGGCCGCGCTGGGCTACGGGCTGAACAATTTCCCGATAATCCTGGCTCCGGACACGAAGCTGTCAAACCTATTACCATCGGGGACACTGAATGCGTGGTTGCCATTATCTCAATGAGTAGTTCCCATGCAGTAGTTTTTTGCGCTGGAGTTGATGAGCTTGATTTAGACAATATCGGAAAGGCCTTTGAAAAGAATGACGCGTTTTTATCCATAACCAACTTTGAATTTGTAGAGGTCATTGGCAGAAATCATTTAAAAATGCGTATTTGGGAGAGAAGCAAAGGTGAGACCAGTGCCTATTGTGAAGGCGCGTGTGCCTCCGCAGTGGCCGCTGTCCATAAAGGCTATTGCGATGGTAGCGCAGACGTTAAGGTTCAGCTCCTCGGCGGCGAATTGATTATTAAATATACAGACAATGCTGTCTATATGACCGGGGACTGCAAAAAAGTGTTTGACGGGACGGTGGAAATATGAGTTCGCTCGTTTTCGCCATGTCTTACGGCAAGTTGTGCGAGAATGAGGTATTTCAGAACTTTGCGGATGTGAAAAACAATAAGGTTAATCAGAAACATCTCACTGTGTCAGGCTTCTGCAACCGACCAACGGAGTTCCCATGGTAAGTCTTTACGAACTGGCTACACCCGCCTACATTCCTGCTCTAGAAAAAAAATTTAGACCAGCGGCATTGGCAAACCGCGCTTTTGTTAAACTGGCTAGAGAATCTGGCTCCCCCCAGCCGCTGGTGATCGCTTTGGAACGGGGTAGCGGAGCGATTTCTCGCTACGAAACGATTTGCCTCCCTGATCGACATCCCCAGTCATTTCTCAACCTAGAATATGCTGAGCGACTAGCCAAGTTCTTGCTTTGGGCGCGCGGAGGATGGAGGATCATAATTGGTGGGCCTAAATGTATTGGTGAGCATATCAGGTCAAGCTACTCCAAAGGTGGGCAACGGAATTTTGATTCCGACTTTATGGGTGGAGTGTACGGCCAGGATTTTGTTGTTGAGATAACAGAACCAAAAAATGTGCCACTAGCATCAGAGAGCACTATGAGCATTGGAGGGCATCTAGAGGGAAATAGGATTGGTTTTGACCTCGGGGCATCAGATCGCAAAGTTTCAGCTGTCATCAATGGTGAGGCCGTTTTCACAGAAGAAGTCGTATGGGATCCTCGCAATGCAACTGACCCACAGTACCACTTTGATGAGCTAATGGCAGCGCTTAACAGTGCCGCTAAGCATCTGCCCAGCGTTGAGGCGGTCGGAGGCTCTGCGGCAGGCATCTACATTGACAACAGACCCAGGGTGGCAAGTCTGTACCGGGGTATTCCAAAGGAATTGTTTGATTCAAAAACAACCAACCTGTTCTTCGACCTTCAAAGTGCCATGGGGGGAGTGCCATTCGAGGTGGTCAATGATGGAGAAGTGACGGCCCTGGCTGGAGCAATGAGCCTGAACGATATGCCTGTGCTAGGCCTCGCCTTTGGGTCGTCTCAGGCGGCAGGATATGTAACTCTGAAGGGAGAGATAACTACATGGCTGAACGAACTGGCATTTGCTCCCGTGGATTATAGTCCAGAATCTGCAACATGCGAGTGGAGCGGCGACAGAGGAGTTGGTGGCCTATATTTCAGCCAGCAGGCAGTTTTCAGATTGGCCCCGAAAGCTGGAATTGACATTAACCCTAGCTTGGGGCTGGCCGAAAAACTGAAGATTGCTCAAAAATGTCTTGAGGAGGGTCACGATGGAGCTAGGCAGATTTGGGAGTCCATCGGCGTATATCTGGGCTATTCACTCGCTCATTATGCCGACTTTTATGAGATGAAGCATGTATTAATCCTCGGACGAGTCACCTCAGGGATAGGGGGCGATATTGTCCTTGCAAAGGCAAATGAGGTGTTGAGAAACGAATTTCCCGAACTAAAAAATTTCAACCTGGCACTGCCAGACGAGAAGGCGCGCAGGGTAGGCCAGGCAGTGGCAGCAGCAAGCCTTCCGAAAATAGCGGCTGGCAACAAGCTCGCAGAATGAGTGAGACAGACATGTTTTATATGAAATCTTCAGAAATCTATGTTCCGGACGCCATTCCCGCGGACCAAGCGCTTTCAAGGACGACCCACCTGGCTGTCGCGGCCCACCAGGATGACATTGAAATCATGGCATATCACGGCATTGCCGAATGTTTTGGTCAAAATGCTACCTGGTTTGCTGGCGCGACAGTCACAAACGGAAGCGGGAGCCCAAGGGACGGTCTGTATGCCGATACCACCGATGAAGAAATGCAAAGAATAAGGCGGCTCGAACAAAAAAAAGCCGCCAGCATCGGCAACTACGGAGCTCAAGTTTTTCTTGACTATGGCTCATCAGCAGTTAAGGACAGGAAAAACCAGCAGGTTTATCAAGACTTAGTTGCGCTCCTTGCGGCCACCCGCCCGAGGGTTGTCTACACACATAATCTGGCAGATAAGCATGATACGCATGTGGCAGTCGCACTGCGCACTATCGCGGCTATCAGGGGACTTCCTATAGACCATCGCCCCGAGAGTCTTATAGGTTGCGAAGTCTGGAGAGACCTGGACTGGCTTTGTGACAAAGACAAAGTGGCCATGGACTTGTCTGGACACGAAAACTTAGCCACCTCGCTACTGGGAGTGTTCGACAGTCAAATATGTGGCGGCAAGCGCTACGACCTCGCTGTAATGGGCAGAAGACGGGCTCATGCAACTTTTTTTGATAGCCACGGCGTTGATGGAGCCAATGCCCTGAGTTTCGGGTGCGACCTCACCCCGCTGATTGTGGATATCAGCCTGGAACCGCTATGTTTTATCAAAGGATTGATAAGTAACTTTGCAGACGAGGTAGAAAACAGGATTGTGAAATTGAGTTAGTCGGGATTGCCCTGCCTACCATCTATAGCGGGTTGCATCCCAGGCACCCAGAAACATGAATAAAAGCCCAACGATAATGCTATATGAGGCTAGGGCTATCTTTGGTGTTGGCGGAGGCGGTGGAAACAATTCGTCATCTGGAATGTTTTGCCAAGTTGTTACTTTTTTACCGCTGGGAAGCCGAATAATATTTTCTTCTTCAGTAAATAGATCACCCATAAAATTAGCCTTTTTGCCAGCATCGGCGTCATGGAGGATTTGTAGCACGCAAACGGTTGGGGTTGCCCATGGAATGAAATCCCGTTTCCATGGTTCGTCAACAGTCTGGCTAGTCAGCATGGTGGTCAGCAGTATTCCTGCAATGCTGAAAACAACTGGCACCGCAATACTGTTGATGCGGTTCGATATCCACAGATATATTGACATCACCGGGAGGCTGCCCAGCCAAAGCCATCCAAGGACGTGCGCTATGGCCAGACCATAAAACTCATACCCAATCTGGGGTGCGGCAAACATCATAAACCTCTGCTCGAACCACAGCAATAACCAAACGAGCACCAGAGATGCGACGCTCAAAACCATTACTGTTAATGCTTTTACAAGATAAATGCGCGCCTGTGAAACAGGCATGGCTCCCAAGTGGTTCCACATCTTGTTTCTGTGCTCTACTCGAAAAATTAGTGCAGGTACTATGGCGATAATTACCGGATAGAAATACCCCCCCCAAAGCGCTCCGGACAACTGGACTTGAATGTTTTTGAATGTTTGCGCTAATTCTTCTGGAACGGTTCCATTTCCCAACAGCCTGTATTGGAATATGAAAAATTCCATGAGAATGAAAAGCAATGGCAAAATCCACACTGTGCGTAAGTGCGAAGATCCTCGCAGTTTTGCCCATTCTGCCTTCAATGTGCGCAATGTATCGTGCATTAATTTCTCTCCAGGCTTTTGGCAAAAGCGTGCTTAGAAAAATCCATTGAACCTAAAAAAATAAAAATAATTGCCGTCGCTGTTGCGCCATAGCAATAATTCCATGGGAGTTTGTTCCATCTCTCAAAAACAGAGACGGAATGGCTGGCTAGCCCCCATGGCAAAAACTGGACTAAATGGGTGGCTCCAATTAATTTCATAGCTCCCCAGGTGCCAGCCAAGGCAATTCCCAGCCCCATGGCAGGGCCATGGAACCGAAAGGAAAACCATGTCTGAAAAGCTATCAATGGGATTGAGGCGGCCAAGGAAAATAAGAAGTACTGAAACAGTAGGCCTATTTCCAGTGTCCCCATTGGTAACGCTTCGTTTAGCTTCAGAATAGCCCCCCCAATGGGCAATAAAACAAACAGCAAAATTATTGAACTAAAAAACAGCAAGTAGTTATTGGCCAATTTGGCAAAATAGAGGCAAATTTTGGGCACTGGCTGGTGGAGCAAGTGCCTCCATGCGTTGGCATCCTTGTCCTGCTCCCAAGACATTTCGGCGACAACGGCAACAGTTATCGGCAACACGATTAAATTCCATGCCGAAAAGTTCAAATCGAGCCAAAACCTGTAACCAGGGCGGAAGCGCGTCACAACTGCATCAGAAAACCAAAAAAGCCCAAGTAAAAATCCTGCTGTGCAGATTGGAGACAAAACAGAGATTAGCATTGGCCAACTCTTGCGTAGCCGAACTAATTCTGCCCTTATGCTGGCAAATAAAAGTCTCATACCTCCTCCAGCAGTGAAAGGAAGCGGGCTTCCAAGTTCTTTTTCAGAGGCGTAATTTCATATACCAGAACCCCGTTGTGCACAAGCATATTATTTGTTGCAGGTATTTCTGTGTGCGACATAGTTGCGACGATTTTTTCTGATTCGATCCTTGCCCTTATACCAGAATTTATAAATAAATCGTAGGCAGTTTTTAAATCTCCGACCATGAATAATACTTCTGAGTCTTCTTTGGTAGCAAGCTCAGCAATTGGTCCTTGATAGCGTAGCTTGCCATGGTGGATGACCACCAGGTCTGAAGCCACTTGCTCCACTTCAGCAAGAATGTGGCTGGACAAAAAAACAGTAATTCCAGACATTGATGGCAGTTCGCGAATTAATTCGCGCATTTCTAATATTCCTGAGGGGTCGAGGCCGTTCAGTGGTTCATCCAGAATCAGCAACCGCGGCTCGCCCATGAGGGCCAGTGCCATGCCCAGACGCTGTTTCATCCCAAGAGAATATGTTCTGACTGGCCGTCTGGCATCTTGGGTGAGGCCAACAAGAGCCAATACTCGGCCCAACTCAGACTTTGGCAAATCTCGCAATAAACGAGTAATTTCCAGGTTTTCTGTACCTGTCAAGTGGTCATAAAGAGACGGGGACTCCACCAGGGCACCAATTTGTTTGAGCCCCTTTATATCTCCTGGAGGAAGGCCCAACACTTCACAGTTGCCGGAATCAAGCCTCAGCAGGCCAAGCAACAGAGCTATTGTAGTGGTTTTTCCGGCCCCATTGGGCCCCAGAAAGCCAGTTATGCGGCTCGGGCTGACCTTCAGCCCTAATGTGTCAACTACAGTCCTGTTGCCGTATTTCTTTGTCATACCGGCTGAACAAATTGCATATTCCACGGCCATCTCCTGTAAACCTCAGGGGCGAATCTGACACACAAATTATAACCAAACAACAATGAATTGTGAATTTGCAATTAAAGCGGTTAGGCTCTATCAATGGGCAGAAAATTTAAGGACACCCGATCAAGCCGCCTCCGGCGCAACCCAGATGCGAGGCAAATAGCCAGCAGGCCCAAACAGACGCTTCCAGACGGCTTTCGCCTCTTTGAGACCTTTGAGGCCACCTTTTTGGGGATGCATGGGGCGCCAGGGGGATTCATACGTCCAACAGGGCACCAAAAAGCTGATGCGTCTGATTTGTTTGTGGATTGGAGAGACGCCAAGGGAGCAATAAATGGGGACAAGGTATGTGCTGAAGTAATTGGGTCAGGCCTAGATGGGCGAATGAGGGGAAGGGTTGTAAGGGTCATCTCGCGGACAGATGCACCCATACCGGCAACTCTACAGGTACAGCCATGGGGGTGGCAGGCACTGCCGCTAGATCCAAAGATGCAACAGATTATCGTCGTTCCCCCCACCAAATTGGCCTCCGGAGGCGAATTTGTAACCGTCCTTCTCGACCCCAATCCAGAGCTGGCACAACTTAAGGGCACGGTTGTAGCCCGCCTGGGCAAACCAACAGACCTGAAGATTGAGAACAGACTTACGGCTGCCATGTTCCGCATCCGCACAGAGTTCCCAAATGCCGTCCTGGACGAATTGGCTCACTTTTCCACCCAAATACCTCAAGAATGGATAAACGGTAGGGAAGATCTGCGGAATCTCCTCACAACTACCATAGACCCTCCCACTGCAAAGGACTACGACGATGCCATCAGTTTAGATGTCTTGCCGCAGGAGGAGGGGGGCGGATGGATGCTTGGCGTTCACATAGCCGACGTGAGTCGATACGTAGCCGAAGACGGAGCTCTGGATCAGGAGGCACGGCTTAGGGGTACTTCTGTATATTTTCCTGATGAATGTATCCCGATGTTGCCAGATCGCCTTTCCAGCGAGCTATGCTCGCTTTTGGAGGGCGTTGACCGTCTGACGATGACGGCATGGATGACGATATCGCCTGATTTGGAAATAATTGAAACGCGCCTGGCCGAAAGCGTAATCAGGAGCCGCAAGAGATTAACTTATGACCACGTAAAAGGAGCTTGCCTAGACCTTGATGGGAGGACAAGACATGAATTGGGGGAAGACATATGCCAAATGCTGGATCAGGCTTTGGTACTGTCCCGCCGCCTGACAGAGCATCGGATTGGGCGCGGGGCTTTGGATTTGGATACAGAGGAAACAGAGTTTCTCTTTGAGGACGGACGGCCTATAGATGCAAAGCGATACGAACGGCATGATGTCCACAGAATGATTGAAGAGTTTATGCTTCTTGCAAATGAGGCTGTAGCAAAACATTTTTGCCGTTGCAAAAGCCCCGCAATATTCAGAGTCCATGAAGAGCCGGACTCACTAAAGCTGGAAGTTTTCAAAAAATTGGCCCTTTCGCTCGGTTTGATGAAGCAATGTGACCATCCAACGCCGGAATTGCTAAATGAGCTGTTGAAGAAAATTAGCGGAGGGCCATTAGAAACCCTGCTTAACACAATGTTGCTTCGGAGCTTGAAGAGGGCCGAGTACCGAGCCGAAAATATAGGCCATTCAGGCCTGGCTCTGGATAGCTATTTACACTTCACAAGCCCTATCCGGCGATACCCCGATTTGATAGTCCATAGACTGCTAAGAAGGTTACTAGCCAACGAATCTTTTTCACCGAGCTTGCAAGGTCGCCTTGCGATACTTGCCAAATACGCCTCCGACTGCGAGCAACTAGCAACCGAGGCAGAGCGCGAAAATGACCGATGGAAGGCTTGCCTGTTGATGAAGCCCAGGATTGGGGAAAAATTTTCTGGCACAATTCTTGGCTTTTCTCTCAAGGCGGCTTTCATCCGCCTAGTTCGTCCGTTTGTAGAAGTCGGCGTTCCACTGGTAGCACTGGGTAGTGGATTCATTGTAGACGAGCATCGAACAAAGGCAACAGGCAAGGGGAACCAAATAGAACTCCATATAGGTTCCAAAGTAATAGTTGAAATTACGTCTGTAGATGAACAGCTACACCGAGTTTCGGCATGGATATTGGAGGCAGATGCACAGGGCCCTGGCGGAAAAACAATTAAGTTTGCTCCCTCGCTCATGGCCCCGGCCTCTCTGAGGGAAGGTGACCTCGTGGATTTTTATGGAGGAAAGGGCAAGCTCTCAGAAAACTACTCCAAAGGGTTCGCTAGGAGAAATACCACCGTTAGCGGCAAAAAGGCAAAGTTGCCGCCAGGGAGAGGGCGGCGTGGCCGAGGACATTGAATCCGTAACGACTAAGTATTTTCAAAGCTCTAAGTTCCACTAACCTATATGCAGGCGAGAAAGGCAATGATGGATAGAGTTCAAAAGCGACCCGAAGATTGCGTGTCAAGCTCTATATCAGCGTTTTTGCTGGAACAGAATGCGCGGGGCGCTTCGCCCCATACGCTACGTGCCCAGCGTGCCGACTTGGAAAAACTAGTAGCTTACGCAAAACAAGAAAAGTGGGTTGGATGGGATGTCAAGCTCAGGGTCATTCAGCGTTTTGCACTGGAGTTGGGCGAGCGAGGCCTAGACCCCGCAAGCCGAGCGAGGATATTGTCAACGGTGAGGGGGTTTTATAGATGGATGTTCGAGACTGGACGAATAAACAATAATCCGGCTTCGGGCCTCAGAAATCCAAAGCAACCAAAGCGACTACCCGCGGTGCTGACAGAAGGGGAGAGCTGGAATTTGTTGGAATCTGTTGTTCCGAATGATTTTTTGACATCCCGGTTCCGATGCATCCTAGAGTTGCTTTATGCCTGTGGTCTGCGGGTATCCGAATTAACGAGTTTAGACGTTCAGGATATTGATATTGGCTCCCAGGTCATTTATATCAAGAAAGGCAAAGGCAACAAAGACCGCTATGTGCCTTTTCACGCCGCGGCGGCAGGGATGTATCTGGCCTACATGGATTTCCGCTCTACTTTCATTTCCTCCCGCAATTTGCCCAACACAGAGGCGATTTTTATTAATCAGAAGGGGGGGAGGCTGACTCCCACGAGCGTACGCAATTTTTTGGCTCAATTGGTAGAGGGGGCTGCGCTGAGGGCGAAAATCAGCCCCCATGCCCTCAGGCACTCCTTTGCGACTCACCTCTTGAACCGAGGGATGGACTTGAGGGCCATTCAAGAACTTCTGGGCCATGCAAGCTTGAGCTCCACTCAGAGATATACTCACTTAAATTTAGAACAATTGGCTAAAACCTATGAGTCGGCCCATCCTAGGGCCAGGAGGAGTGATTGAAAACAAGAACCTGTCCGTAAATAGAGACCTGACTTTTACACTTATTTCAAGGCAGAGGGGTATAAGTAATGCGATATTGTAGTTTACATGTAATGGGAGGGGATTTTTTTTGTTATGACACAGAGATGGTTTTGAGG